>Ga0326512_10001235_pt1 | contig 20253 bp, 11 predicted proteins | sample 1_2617_0518_D_FD_203652 | JGI IMG/M metagenome (GOLD analysis project Ga0326512, IMG submission 203652) | Bovine rumen microbial communities from UC Davis, California, United States - 1_2617_0518 | ecosystem: Host-associated > Mammals > Digestive system > Stomach > Rumen | place: USA... | reverse complement strand
CTAACTTTTCCTCTATACCTTGATATATATTGTGGGTCCGTTTAATCTCAATAAGCAGATTTACAGAAAAACCTTCTTTGCGGTATTCACAAGCTAAGGAGAATACCTCTTGCAACGTTGGAATCCTTTCAGTTGTGATATGGCCTTCATGATCAACGATTTTCTGTTGTCTGATTTCGGCCAGGGTGAGATCTTTGATTTTCCCCTTCCCTGTGGTCATCCTGTCTATTGTCTGGTCATGGCACACGACAATTTGATTATCTTTTGTAAGATGAATGTCTAATTCTATCATGTCTGCACCGCTCTCTATACCTTTTCTGAAACAAGAAAGCGTATTCTCTGGAGCCAATGACGCCCCTCCTCTATGCGCAACTACTATCATATTATTCAATTTTTTATCCGTATAATCATAATAACAAGAATTAATCAAAAATGGACTGGTAATATACAATATAAGTAATATAGCAATCCACATTACAATCTTCAATATCTTCATTATATTCTTAAATTAAATATTTTGTCCGCTCCGTACTTTACAACCTTCTCATACCATGCTATTGAGCTTTTTGTTTCCAGTGAGAATCTGATCACATCCTCTGCAAAGTCTTCGGCTTCATTGTTCTCAAGAAGGAGTCGCATTAAAAAATTTCCAAACTTATGAGTTAGTAAATCAGACAATTGTTCTCCGCATGGTAAATAGTTCACCACATTTTCCCTATAGGTTGCCACACCGGGGAATTTTAGTCCAGATATTTCCTGCTGAATGAAACAGTCTATTTCCTGCGGGAAATGGTTCTTGGCAGTACTGAAGACACTTCCGATAAGTTGTATTAAGTCATATTGGTATATACCACCTCTTTCTATTTTGACATTGTCAATTTTCAGGATTTTATCTTCCTCATCAAATTGTGTAAGAATGTACTTTAACAAATGCTTGGCAGTTTGTATATAACCCATGTCACTGATTAATTCTGAGATGTTATCAATTAGATGGAAGAGCAGTTCCTTGTCATTGTCGGCAATGGCTTTGTCTATCAGTTGGTAAAAGCAAGGGACAGACCGCTTATCGTCTTTTAATGGCTTACCATCACCTCCGGAAAATGAACAATAAACCACAGCATACCAGCACATGACATTTCTCTTGTATTTTCCTGTTGAATTTGCTTTATTAGCCCGATGTCCCTTAAATAGTCCTTTAGTAGAGACGGTCCATTCTGAAGCTACTCTCCCAAATATATCAAGAAGCTCCTGATGAGGACAGGAACTGTATATAGCAATTTGATACATGCTATACATCAATGACATCTGACTATATCTGTACCATTGCTCTTCTTCTTTGGTGAGATTGTTTTTGAAATCATCACTGTAGAATTGAAGATATATGTCACTTACATTGTCCCATTTGGAAACTCCCATAACTACTAATACACGCTCAAGGACAAAGTACAGGAAACTATGCCCGGACTTATAGGCAGACAGGATTTTCTTATGCAGAAGTTGAAAGAGTTCTTCACGCTTTTGACATTCTTCGGACTTGCCATTCTGGCTAAATATGGCATAATGGTGGATAAAAGATACAAAAGTGACGATGTCTGCCCTTTCCCACTTTTCCCCAAAATAATCTCCAGTGTCAGTTGTCAGGCTGTCATCCCAGAAAGATGCGTATTCCTCCATGTTATTTACATAATCTGACTGAAACTTTAATTGTTTCCTCATGAGCAACTGAAAAAAAGGCATTGCAACTCTAAGAAGGATAAAGTTTCCGGTAAAGTGTTTAAGCAAAGTTCGCATCTTTTCCCTGATGACGTTGGCCGAATCAGAGAATGAATAATTGTCACCCATGCTGTCTATGATAATTAAAACACCGAGTCTGCATGCTATCTCAATTAAGTTAAGTAGCTCAACCCTTTGATTTCTTATTATGAAAGTTGTAATAACATTTTTGGAGTTAAGAAACTGGAAAAGGTCATTAACAATCCTCAATGTAAGATTTTCGTCTATCGTATTACCACCTGACGTGTGAGTCTTCTTGGAAAGATAGTAGGCATACATACATGCGTCGTTACGTATCTCATAGATATCATCGTTCATGATGAGTTTAACCAACTCCGTAACGGGATAATCATATAGATTCTTATAATAATAATCTGTAAGAAGTATGCCATTAAAAAGACTCACAGACGCAAGTTTGCGCAAACGGATAACAGATGACAACTCCTCAAACAGTTTCGTCTTTTCCTGATAGATGCTGTCATTTATACCCTGTCCATCCATGATGAGAGCCGAGATGTCATTATATTGTTTGATTATATCTGCCTTACTGGAAGGTTCTAGCATTATCCTTATTAGATAGAACACCTGTTTGTCGTAGTTCTCTCGAATCATGGTGTTGATAGTTTCCCTAACCAATGTTACAACATGGTAGCTATCGCCATAATATGCCTCCAACTGCAGAAGTGTTGAGAAATCATTGTTATGGGATGAAGCATCAATCATCAGTGCGTTGCGGAGTGCTCCAGTAAACACCACGCTTCTTTTTACTTGTTCGTTAACGCGGTCTAATATGCTTATGTAATTATTTGCAGGAATAAGACAATTCTGGTCGGAAAGACATTTCTTTTCACGGCGCCATAATTCAAAGCCTAATATATATTCAAGAAAACGTTCGTAAACAAACTGGACTTGTTTGTTATCAGATAAAGTATCTCCTCGGCGTGTGATTTTGATGTAGTTCTGCATCAATAAATCAGAAAAAGGTTTTTGTTTGCTAATGTTATCACCGGTTTTAGAGAACATCAGAGAAGCAAGGGGATACAAATCGGATTCCTTGTTGCTAAGAGAGTCGATAAGGTCTTCTGTGGAAATGCCATCTGACAGTCGTCCTTCATAATATGCATCTAAAATGCCGCTACCAAGTCCACGCAGAATCGCAATCCTGTCAGTAGCCCCTGCCCCAGAGAAACTTTCAATTATATTGCTGAAAAGTGAAAGAGACGTGAAGCTCGAATAGTCAACTCCTAAGTTCCTGTCTGCATAAACCTCACTGGCTATTTTTAAAATAAGGGGGTCTGATAATCGTACAATTATCCGGTTGTCAATGGTCTCATAGTCTGTCTTGATATTGTAAAGACTTCTATACTTATTATATGCGGTGCGTGTTTCAGCAGAATTGAATCCCTTTACATTCTCAAAGTTACCTGTGTTACTATATAAAAAATCCGTAGCTTCTGGCTTGATATAGGGCAGAATGGCATTCTGCCAAGTATAGGAACGACAAGTTATGATTATCTTAAATCTTGAGTCTTTGATATGGCCGAAGACATCGATTATTTTGTTAAACAGTGATAATGGTCCCTCTTGACTGTTGTTATTGATTTTATAGGTAAGGAGTTCATTGAGTGCATCAAGAAATATGTATATATTCTTGTTTTCAGAAATAGCCGTTTTATTAAGATTCTGGACTATTGAGAAGATTTTCTTGTTAATATAACCAAAAACATTCCTCAATTTTTCTTCCAGAGTCTGTGTCATCAGATCGGAACTGTTAAACATTAATACAGCTTCTTTTTGATTACACAGTTCGTCTGTCCAAAAACAGAGTTGATTCGTTTTTCCTTGTCCGGCCTCGCCAATCAAAGGAAGAATAACTTTCTCGCTTTCCCAAAATGAATGGAAAAGGCTGCTGAGTGATTTCCTTTCAACAAAGACCTTGGCGTCATATTTCCCTTCATTCTTCATCTGCTGAAGATATGAAATAGAGGCAGTAGACATTTTCCTTTGCAATTCCATCCAATTATATGTCTGGGCAATATCAAAAGAGGGCACTATCTTCTGAAAGTCCTTATCAATGAGGTCATTCATCTTGTCAGAACTCTCTTTGTTTGCCAACTCATTTGCTGAGATATATTCTGCCTTTTCACCTTTAAGAGTCTGGAAAATATAGACGGCATTTTGGGAAACGTCAAGAAATAAATACGGATAAAGATTAATAGTATAATTAAGTCCTACAGAATTGAAATCGATGATGTAATTCTTTTCTTGGATATCAATCCTGCAGTCTGTAATCGGCAAGATGGCATTAACTAAACAAAAAAATCTTTCGCCCATTTCCTTGATAAGCTCTAGGCATTTGGATTCAGAAGGGGTAGTGTTATGGCCGAATTGCTGGTTTCTAATACTTACAATATTCCGCTGGTTTCTATTATCCAGAAGGACATTCTCTCCTTTGGGTGTCAGATGCTCGATTAAGGAAGTTACTAGGATGTTATTAATGTCCTCTTCATCGGCTGTCTTTAAGAATCTGTCGAATATACTCATCCAATCTCCCATGGATAATGACCTCTTTTCATCGACAAAATTGATAAATTTCTCTAAAGATTCATGACATTTTTTTCCTCCGCAGTTCTGAAGAATGCGCATTAAAACAAAAGAGAAATACTGTGAGCACAATTCAAAGAAGTCAAGCATGTGATTGCACCCACGATAATATTGGGCAGACTCAATTTCTTGTAAGACCTTCTCAATAGGCATCGCTAAAGTCGGCGGTAATTTAGTGATGATTTTTGCTTGGAAAAAAGCGTCATCTGCGTATGGGAAGATAGTCTTTAATACTTGACTGTTCATATTCTGTTACTTCTTACTTAATCCTTGAAACTAAATAGATAATAGAAGCTGCCAGAACCATAACAATAATGGCGAGATAAAAATTCTTCCAAATTTCAAACACAGCACTTCCGGCCTGAAGAATTGTCATAATCCCTACAATCCAGTTTAACTGTCTCTGTTTCTTTTCCTGATTATTGGTGATTAAAAGATTGAAGATGTCCGCTTTGCTCTCAATGTCGTCGAATAACTCCTTAATGTGTAAGCACTTACAACAATGCTGATAAAACTGATTGTGTTGAGTGTATGGTGAAACATCTGTATAGTAACAGTACATTCTTGTATCTCTAATGACCTCGATTATACTCTGTATTGATTTATCTTTTTTATGCGAAGAGAGTTTTGTCATCTGCCGGGTCAAATTCAATAGAGTGTATCGTTGAATTATGGCAAGCAGATATATCCATAAATATCGCAGGCGGATATTACCATCCATCTGACTGATAAATCCAGCATTTTCTTTTTTGGAAACTGCGCAGAAAGCTGTACCTTCTATTGATGAAGCAATATAAATGTTATCAAAACTTTGGAGCATTCCTCCTTCAGTTTCCATTTGGTGGAAGGGTAATAGATACTTGTCGTTTACACAACGTGAAAGTCTGAATAAGTCTGGGATTATATCTTTTCTGAAAATGACACCTTCCGCTGTATCGTCTATTTGACAGTATGTGAAAAGATGAATTCTCATGTCGCTAAAAAGGCGGATATTGGGTTCTTCACCAATCCACATGTCTATTAATGATCTGATATTCCAGTCAAATTCATAATCAGAAGATACTTGATTTGGCAAACTATGAGGTGTCATATATGATCTGTATTGCCTGAAAGTCTCTTCTGCATTCTTTTTCTCATCATCATTCTCGAAGACTCGTTTGGTGGAGATAGATAATGCTGGGCAAACGCAGCGGCACATCGGGTTATGAATCTTGTGCAAATGATAATTAAGTAGCTTTAGTTTTTCTATAGTTTTTCTTTTTTCGGTGATTTCTATACAAAAAGTCAGAATGCCGATATTTCCCGAGTCATAAACAAACAAATGCGGTGCTTTAAAGCCTTTTTCATTTTCGGAAAGAATCCTAAATGAGATGGGCAGATAAACATCTTCTTTGTTTTCGTCCTTCCCGTCTGGGATGTATGCAATATGATTATGATGGATAAAAGGTTTCCAGAATTTTTTGTATCTTACAGATTGGTCGTCTTTTTTCAGTTTTAAAATTCTTAAATGGTTGCAATCTCCAGAGGAAAAGCTTTCATGAATTTGGCCTTGAAGAAAATCCATAATGTATGGATACAACATATCTACTTCTGTTCCTTCATTACTGATTAGACTGTTTTCATTTTCCCAAACAAGGTGGGTGAAGCTTTTTTCAAAATAAAAAGGGAGCATATAGATGGTATATGCTTTCCCAATTGTCAAAAGCTTTTCCTTGTTTGTCATATCTTAATTGTTATATTTCTGTTTAAGCAGCTTGAGGCAATGAGTACAATCACCAAGCTTTAAAGCTGGTTGACTGTACTCATAATGGTCAAACTACATCCAATCAGCGGTTGGGTCATTATATGCTTCGCTTCTGCAAATCACATCAACATCCTCTGAAACCATTGCTGTCTGATTTTTAGAGAAATCTATTCCGTCTATGTTAGATAAATCAGCAGAAGCATTAATAGGATCGCCTTCATTTGTAAAGTTCCTCTGATACACTTCCAATAGTTCCTGTAGTGCTTTTGTCTGCTTTTTAACAGCTTTTGCTCTTTTTATATCACCTACACTCAATGCAACTCCAGCACCAGCGCCAGCCAATCCACCAATTAATGCGCCTTTACCTTTATCTTTCTTTCCGCTAAGTAACGCACCTCCAATTGCTCCAATAGCGGCACCGCCTCCAACTTTTGCAATAATGCGTGTAACAAGTTTGTCCAATTCGCGACATTGCTTATGTACAACTTCTGAACTTCTGTATTCTGTACTATCTTTGTCACTCCTAAACAAAACCTTAATTTTTTCGGAACCATCTTCGTTAAGAATCGGATTACCTTCTTTGTCCTTCAATTTAATCATCACAAGAGTGTAGTTGGGGATTTTATCCCATTTCGGTGTCTTGATTTCAGTAGTGTCATTGGATACAGATTCTGTACTTTCGCCAGAATCCCCTAACAACTTACCGAGGAATCCCTGTGCACAGATACTGGTGTTAACCATAAACAGCATTGCTAAAGCTGTTAAACCAATCAATAATAGTCTTTTCATAATTTTTTTAGTTAAAACGTTAAACTTATAATAATGAATACATCTTTACATTGAATCTACGTTTATTATACACGCCATCAGAGTGTCGGATTAGGTCATTTAGGCCAATATACATGGATTTAACTTTGTCTTTATAGCCTATAGGATGAAGTAAGAGCCCTGTGGGCAAATTGTCTCTAATTAACTGAAGATCAACTTTCCCACTTTTGTCCGAAACACACATGAACCTATAATCATTAGAACTATCAACAAGTTCTTTAAACTTTTTGTCGTTTCTATAATTACTTGGAATCGGTTCGTTATTCCCGTAAAATGCCCATATTTCTATATTGGGTAAAGTCCCCGCTTCAATACCATCAATCATTCTTGTTATAGTCAACCCTATTTCTAATGGTTGATCACTAATAACATCCTCTAATTTTTTAATCTGTTGTGCATAAAAGCTTATTGGATTGTATCGCTGGAGTAGCTTTAAATATTCTATTCCTGCAGAAACGAATTTGACGAGATCCTCTTGAGAACCTCCTGATTTCCTCAATTTCTTAACAAGCGAAATGGCACCCAGTGTTCTTTGCTCATAGCTAATACAGGTGTCACACTGGGCGATATTGGCATAAATGGAAAATTTTAAACCTTCCGGTGTGTCTTTGGCATTCAGTGCACTGGTAAAAGCCTTTCGAGCAGCATCATATTCTCGCAATTCAAATAAACGGCCACCCTCTTCAAGGAAACCACTGCATTCGCTTATTTGTACAGTCTCAATCTGTAAAAGAGGAACCACTGCAATTACCATCTTTGCCCTTGCAGTCATCTGTGAAATATCTATTGACAAAGTATTTGATTTTGGGGCAGATACATAAATCTGCTGCAAAGAGGATATGGAGGTTTCCATTTCCTTAATCTGATCCTCCATTTGGTCTAATGTATCCCATTGAGGGTCGTCACTATTCCCGCCATTAATTAACTCGTCTTCTAATGATTCATATTTCGATTGAAGCTTTTGGTGTTTTTTCTTTATTTCTTCAATCTTGGCTATAGGCACAACAATTCTATAGACATTGATACTATTATCATTTTCCTGTTTTCCGCTTGTTACTTCAAAAGGTAGAGCCTTGGGAACTATGATATTTACATTATTTAGGGCAGTGCTGATTTCAACCAAAGCTTCTGTTTTTGAAGGATACATATCAGTAGCACTGGATTGATAATTTAATCGTATTGGATTTGCTACGGCACTGACTCGATAACCATACAAATAGTTTGCACGAAGCCTTTTTTCTGAGAATTCCGCTTTTAACGTTTTCCCGCGTCGAGTGAAAATAAAATGCGCCTCATTGCTTTTATCCAAACTTATAGGTATTATATATTCATAACAGCCTTCACGATTCATGTCTTTGCGGATCATCTCGCCAGCACTATTCCCTGAAGTAACTTGAACAATTAGATCATTAAAAGTAGAGATTACCAATATTCCGCCATTACCATCAAGCGATTCTGCACGATTTATGGTGTCATCATAGTCTGCTGACAAACCCACATCCTGAGCATTGGAAGAACCTAGGTAGAATAAGGCAAATGTGATAACAAATAAGAGTCTCTTCATTATATGAAAGCAAGTCTTTTAGAAAGAAAAATCCGTATCACTAATAATCTCATTATAACTAATCTTCTTTCCATTTAATATCTCTGGTTGCCATGTGCGAACATGGATAATTGGGTCTCCGTTCGCGGGGAATTCCCACAATAGGAATACGTAACCTTCGTCATGATATCGGTCAGATCTCCACTCTTGACGCAATCGAACTCCATAATAATCTCTGCCGTTCTTCCCCTTTCTATGTGTTATGAATTTTCCTTTTCTCCCATCAGGACTTTCGAGTAGCTGGAATTGTACTTTTATTTCTTTATTACGAGCAAAACAACGCTGAAGGTTCCTTAAATATTGGGTTTTTGATTGTTTTGTGAAGCTAACCTTTTCCATAATACCAGCCTCAGGTGTTCTAACCTTTACGACATTTCCTGTAATAATCAAGGCGTCATCAGAGAAAACTTTATTCATGAAATCAATATCCTTCTCATGATATGCTGTATAGAAATGCTCAACATATTTCGTGATAATTGCTTGATTTTCCAAGTCGGCCATTTCATTATAATTTTCCATGCTCTCAGACATTTCAGGATCTAATGCAAATCGGAAATCAGCAATTCTTCCAGTTAAATCGAATTCGACAACTGCATCTTGATGGTCTCCATCAACTTGGGAATCATCACGCAAGACAAAAGGAATATGCATAACTTGCATCATCTTGTTTCTTTTAAAAACCCATAGTTTATCTTGAATATCCGTAGCTCGGGTCTCAAAATGTACATTCTTCCAAAGCATACTGATAGCTCTTTTCGCAAAATCAGACATGGGAATACTGGCGGTATTAACTGCGCGTCCATTTTGATATGCAGAATTAATCTCAGTTATTAGCGCACGAAGATTATTTTCTGCCTTGGATACAACCGTAGGGCTGATAGCGCTCTTGTCGTACAGAAGTTCAACATTCACCCGCTGAGCCATTAGATGAAGGGCTGCAATGCATAAGCCTAATGACAATACAATTCGTTTCATTCTTCGTCGGTTTTTAATTTTATTAAAATATCTTTGTATATAGGAATAAGACTGTCAATAAAACTATCAGGAACATTATGGATTGATATATAGGCATACATACGTGCCTGCCCTGGCTTAAAACTCACCAAATGGATGAATCCTAGTTGATGATTAAGGGCAAATAAAACCTCTTCTGTTTCTGATTTGTTTCTTAGTGAAGACTCTTCGCATTCCTCTTCTATCAGATCTATTAATTTTTGCCTATTAAAGTCAAGGGTGTCTTTCTCATATCCGTATCTATCTAATATAAGCATAATATCAGATTCAGATGAATCCGCTATCGCAACTCTTTGAAGTTTCTTGAGTAATATCTTCTCAAGTTCATTCTCTGCGGCTCCTAATATCAACTGGCAGTCAGCGTTGAAAGCTATGTGGATGTTCTCTGTTCCTTGTTTCCATTCAATTTCATATTTGTGGTTTGTCAAGAAATTGATCTTGAAATAACCATCAATTATGCTGTCAGGATCTGCCTTAAATGGCTTTTTTTCATAGATGACATTATCCAAAAAGAGCCTTTGCCTTATTTCCTCTTTGGACTCTAGCAAATCTAATTCGAGTAAATAGCGCTCAAGGAAATCATATATAGCCAATGGACGTTTTTCCCGAATCTCTTTGCTAAAGAAAGAGTATCCTATATGACAAATCTCACCGTATTGATTCTTTTTTATATGTAGAGGATATCCTTTAAAATAGAAAGTTGAGTCAATGTCACATCCCTTAGGAGTTTTTGTCGTATCGCTAAAAGAAATGTTCATCGCATTAGCCATTGACTCAAATTTCTTAGTTACAAATTGCCCATAGGTTGGCAGGGTATTGATGAGATACCCTGCCAGAACTATGAGTATTATGTAACTATGTCTCATTGAATAAGATAATTAACTATAGATTATTATTCGCATCAATGAAACAAACCTTGTTACCATCTGCATCATAGAGTGTGCCACTCTGAAGTTTTCCGTTGACGAAGCGGGCATTTCGAATCTTATAGCCAGGTTCAGCATATGTCCCGCTGGTCACCATCTTACTTTTGGTAAACACTACATCACCGAAACCATGGGGCTGACCTTGGGCATTGCGGTCGCCAGTATATCTGCCATAAGGTAGTTGCTGGGGTGTCGGAGGTTCTTGTATCGGAGTATCTTCTGTCACCGTTATGGTCAGCGGATCAGAGGTTACATTATGTGTCTTGACTATGATTTGGGCTGAACCCTTCTTAATTGCTGTTGCCATACCATTTGTGTCAACGCTTACAACTGAAGGATCCGACGACTCCCATATAGGAGTCTCGCTGTTCTGTTTAGGGACAGCTTGGTAACTCAGTTGTTTTGTTGCACCCTTCTTTAGATTGAAATCCTTAGCGTCGATAATGGCGAGACTCGTTATAAGGTTACCGCCTTGGCTACCGGGAATATTTACCGGCTTTTCTTTCTTCTCAACAATCGTAGTATCTTTACTCTTGTCACTTTTCTCGCTTTTAGTACCTCCACTTGTTAAAGTAGAAATGAAATAACCTACGCCTGCGAGTATCAATATTGCTGCGGCTATTATTATCACTTTTCCATATTTTTCCCAGAAAGACTTAGACTTTTCTATCTCTTTCAGTGGTGCACCACAATATTTACACTTGAAACCACCGGAGTTGGCGATGTCTGAGGGTATGGCCTGCTTCTCCCCAATATGAGTACAGTTGCCTACGTTATGGCACTGGCCAATCTTAAATTTGTTCAAATTCTCTTGTGTAGCCATTTCTTTACAACTTTATATGGTTTTACAAATCTAACATTTTAATTGCTTTTTCAGCTTGATGCTCGAGGTATTCGTATTCTGGAACTCCTGTATTACCATCGAAATCCTTTACCAGTTTGTCGATGACAATGTCGGCAATGGCGGGCTTTACCTCATCAGCACGTAGTTTAACGTTCAAATACTTTGTCTGCAGTGCCTTTAGAGCCTGCTTTTGAATGTTTTCCATCAAAGTCTCATCCTTCAGGACATTTGAATAGACAAATTCCTTGAAGCTGGTATAGCCGTCTCCAATCTTTTCGAGTCTTTCCTCTCCGGCAAATGTTCTGATGGTGCAATAATACTTTCTACCTGTACCATCTTTGGTCTCTCCATATTTTATGATACCTGTTCCATAGGCAAGCATCAGATAGGGGATATACATATCGCGAAGTTCCTGAATGGACTTGTCCTGAGGAAGCTCCAGGGGGGTGAACTGGTCACCCTTCCCCTCAGAATGAAGCATCAGACGATTGAACTCTGCATTAGGATCCTTGATGGTGAGATAGTTGTATTTCTCTGCGTAAGAAGGCAGATGCTTCAATACACGTATGGGGAAACAGTAGACTACACTGATGATAGAAATCTCATTCGATTTAGTACCATTGGTATCCACGACAACCTTGATACCGCTAGTTACCTTACTCTCCAGTTTCTCTGCAAGTTTATTTGAGAAGTCTTGTGCCATCTCGCTATTGTTGCCTTCTACGCGTGGCAATTGTACAAACACTGTCTTAATGGCAATAGTCCTCCCCTTTATAGCATTGGGATCTAATAATCCCTTTACCTTTGATAGTTCGGTATCATTAATTTCCAAATAGGTGCCACCTTTTTGGATCATGTCTTCAGCAAGTCTGTCAATTTGGTCGCCTTTATACAATTCTGACATTTGAGTAAGAATGTTACGATGTAGTAACTTTTCACTTTCTTTTGTGCGTAATTGGTCGTGAATACTCTCTGTCACGTTGCTCAGGATGTCAAACAACAACTTTGGCAGACTCTTCATACGAAGCGTATTTCTCACTCCTGTAAAGGCATCTGCCTTGTTTTCGAGGAAGTTAACAATACCCGTACGAAGTGCTTCAAACACCTGGTCCATCAATGTCTTATTTGTCACAACTGTATCAACGAAAGCCCTTACCTTGTCCGAATCGTAGAAACGGATGACATAGCCATCGAGATCAAAGTGTGTGGTGTCGTCACTGCATCTATTATTAATTAATGTGGCGGCATCGGCAATGCTCTCCACCATTTCTTTTTGGAATGCCATCACCTCGTTGAGCAGGCCACGGAGCTGTGAGAGGACTTGCTCTACCAGTTTGCAGCCAAAGTCAAGTGCTACCACACGGGTCTTGTCCTTATACAGGTTGTAGCACTGGCGAGCATGACGTTCCGTAAGCCCCGTGCGCTTCATGGCAAAGAAAAGACTTTTTTTCTTCTCTAGATAGTCGTTCAGACTGGCATCCCGCTCTGCTTGGTCAAGGTCGCACTGCGAAAGCGTGTTTGCATACTCGTTATTCAATTCTTTCTTCGTATTAACCACCTCGTCAATGATACTTTGCAACCGCTTATCGGTATCATATACAGAAAGCTTTCCATCGCACCAGTCATTAAAGAGATCCGTCTTTACGTTGTCGGCTATTTGCTTGGCATAAACATCAATGTCACTCATGGCATTCTCATACCACTGTCTTACACCTTTATTCCTGAACTTCGATGCAGCAGACTCACTGCCCTCGAATGCACCGACAAAGAGTTGCTCCAGTTTTCCAACAGGGTCTTCATAACCCGTTCCGTTGCGGTTAAGAGCCTCTTTTGTCCATTCTGGATAGGAGTGCTCCCAATAGTCATTGATACGGGCAAAGTTTCTGTCGGGGAATATAGAGAGATCAAGTGTCAGATATTCCTTAGTAATCTTCCATCCGATACGCTTCTGGGCATCATTATCATCATGGAATGGCGTGTTGCTTGGCTCTGCGGCAAATCCTTTGCCCTTTACCCAGTTGTTATAAAGCATTTGCAGCAATGCCTGTCTTCCAAATGAATATACGAAGTATTCTAGAATTTCATTGTCGGGAATAACCATGCGCTTGACACCCAATGCACTGAACGCCTTCGAATGGAACGGACGATCTTTAAGATCCATTTCCTTGCGGAAATCCTCAATATTCTCAAAACTGTAGGAACGTCGGAATTCATCAAGCATACCTGCAGGACTGCTCTTGTAGTTATCATCTAGTTGCTCCTCTTCATTATTAGCTTCTCCCATGAACATACGTGCATAGGCAAAGTCCCCTACGATACTATAGAGATCGGAATCTTTTCCACCACTTGGGCGAGGTATTTGTCGGCCATATTCATTGCGATCAGAGAACAAATACACACCATTGGCAGGGAGCTCACCTAGGTCAAGGTGGTCATACATACCTCCTGCAACATTAAATGGCTTGTAGTTTCCTAACTGCAAGTCGTTAATCTCTTTTAGGGCTGCGTATGCATTAGCGAAATATCTGCCTGCGACATCTGCGCCTGAGGGCGGCGTCAACTCGGGAACCATAGCAAACACGATGATTTCTGTCTCTTTCCTATCACGGAATTCGTCGATATTACGTGTCTGTGCTATCACGTCTATAATGGAACCGGAACCTGTTCCGCCAGAAAGGCCTGTAAAGATGAATATACGATTCTGCGCGCATTTTGTCGTATTCCTTTTATGCGCTTCTTGCCGGATAAGCTTTATCGCTTCTATATACTTATCAATATTCATTGCGAAAAGCAATCGTCCGGCACGGCGTTTTTGTCCAGCTGCAGCACTGACATCGCCAATAGCCTTCATTAGTCCTTCAGGATTCTCTATCACACCAGCCAACTTAGGGAAACTGCTGGGGTTTCTAAGCACCTCCTTAATGTCTGTGCCCTGAATATGAACGAATTCATTTTCTTCAAACATGTCCTCGCCAGTCTCTTTGCTGATTCTGTCCGTCTTTGTAGAGTCAACATAAAGAAAACTGATAGGAAGGGATTTCTGCTCTTCCTCAGAGTATTCCTGATTTAGTCTCTTGCGAATAGCTTTGAGAATTTTGCCACCCGTTCCACCCAATCCAACAAGGATGTTGTTTCTTACTTCATTTCCGTTTGCCATAATACTTATTTTGTTTATTATCTTTCAAAACTATTGTATGTTAGTGGCGTGCGCTCTCCTCAATAATGTTTTAGTTGTGAGTTGTGGAAATTCTTCTGTTCAGAATAAGTAGAGCATGCCTCCCTAAATTGCTTTATTTCTTATGTAATGTGATGTTCAACTGCGTATCGCCACTCTGGGCTGTACCCGTGATGTGGTCTGCATCGCCTGTGAGGTTAAAATACCAGTCGGTATTGCCATCTTTGCCGTAAAAATTGATATTCCCGCCATCTGCAGGTAAAGACTCGCCTGTAAGATTCATTGCTGTCCCATACTTCAAATTTTTGTATGTTCCTGCGATGCCGCCCATATCAGCACTTTTGATAATGCTGAACTCTATGGGATACCCTTCCATGTCACCAACGAACTCTGTATTTCCTTCTGGCAGACTGCCATACAGCCCTTCTTCACCTACACCTTCAAACTGATCATCTTCCTCTTCTGCCATTGTTTCTGAATCAGAATCGTCCAAACTCCCTTCTGTTTCGCCTGCAACTTCATTAGCAGTATTTTCAGATGAAGATGTATCACTGACTAGCATCTGGATTGTGCTCCCTGGCTCATTTCGTCCGATGGCATAGCCTCCCCAGGCAAAAGCAACGGTAAATAGAATGCCCATAGCCACTAGGACTACTGAGTGATAGCGAAATTGGAATGTGCGCGTGAATATCCATGAACCTGCGATGATACCCAGCACAATCAGAGAAAGAACATAGGGGAAGATTGTTCCGACGACTGCGATGATGCATTGGATGGGGTAATAGATGATGGCCCCATAAATAATAGGCTCAATGACGAAATGGCCGAGGAAAGGCATCAGAATTTTGGCGAACATCTGGTTTGAGACGTCATAGTCCTCCTCTACTTTTTTCAGATTACCATATTGGTCGTAGGTTTTCGTGATGGGCGTAGCTGACCAATGGGTAAACTTCCCCCACCATGCAATGGCCCAGAAAAATCCTATGAACCAGCACAGACTACCAAGAGGCGATTTGAACATATTCCAGTTGGCCTTGAACACAAGGGCATCAGTCGTAACGACCTCGTAAATCAGGAACAAACCAGAAATGGTAATCAGTGCAGCAAAAATATAACCAACAATATTGTAGTTCTTCTCCGAGAATTCTGGGATGCTCCTGACGCAATCCTTGATTTTCTTAATTAGCCCCATGACACTTTTATCTTGTTTTCAAGTGTCTTGCGCCTCTCCTGCAAAACTGATTAATAATCGTTTTAGGTTATCATAAGTACGAAAAAAGCGTGAGAGTCTGTACTTAGTTACTCGTCCCGCTACTTATGGCTCTAGCATTGCCCTTTCCCGTAGAACGAGCAACACAAGAGGCCCACGCCGAATATGTATATAAATCTAATGTCTTATACAAATAAGGTATAGAAGTATTAAACATACCCACTGAGCATCTACTGTTGCCTTGTTCTTTGACGGGTTTTTAGGATTTGCTAGATTCTAAGTAGCCAAAGACAAGACGCCTTGTAAACGCCTTTTCATAAATATGTATCCCCGCCCTTCACCAGAGTCCTAAGACTATGGTTTTTCGGCTTGGACGCTACAAAAGTAGTGATAAATCTTGTATTTGCAAAATTTTTGGGCATTTTTTTAATTATTACCCATTCTTTTATATCTCGGCCATCAGATAGCAGTTGCCCTTGCGCTTGTGCTCTGACTCGAAGCTGAAACGGCGACTGCTCAGGCAGTTGCCTACCTTTTCGGGGCTGTAGCTCTTCAGCGAGGCCTTGCCATAGCGGGCCTGCAACTTCTCCAGCACCTCGGCGGCAGAGTACCATGTGCCCATCTCGCTGCCCTCCGGCTTGCGGAAGAGACTGGCAATCATCTCTTCCAGTGAGTCGATACGCTGGAAACGCTCGTTTTCCTCAATCAACAGCGCAATCTCCTCGTCATTGAGAAAATAGCGGCGCCCCTGCTCAATCTCAGCCTTCAGCTGCGCAAAGATTTGCTCATGCTCAAGGTTGTCGGTGAAGTCTATCAGGTCTGTCACTTCCACACATACGAAACGACGCGAACCCGTGGGGTCTGTGAGCGGCTTCGGCTGGTTGGTAGTGCCGATGAACGAGGCATAACGCCGATATTGCTTATAAGCCTTGCCGTAAGGTGGACGGAACTTCACATCAGCTGTCGAGAGCAGATATTTCAGCAGAATCTGCTGACGGGCAGTCGTCTTGTCAAACTCGTCGATGTTAATCAGCGCAAACGAGGTGAGTCCGAGGTTCAGATCGGTCTCGTTCTTGAAGTTAATACGGTCGTTATAGTAGTCACGCAAGACTTTGGGCAGCAGGATACGGCAGAAACTTGACTTGCCACAACCCTGACGGCCTATCAATAGTGGAACGAGTGCATTACCAGTCAGCGACTGCTTGCCCTGCCAGTGAGCCACCATGCCGAGTAACCATGTGTGCAAGTATTTTTCCCAATGTGGCTGATTGGTGGGGACTCTCTCGGCGAGTGCCTTGATGCGGTCTTTTCCGTCCCAGGGGCGCAGCCCGTCAAGCCATGTATTTAGAGGGTCGAACTTCTCTATACGTGGTGACTCGATGAAGCGAGCGATATCCCGATCCCATGTCTTTAAGCCCATTTCCTTGGCACGCATGGTCATCTCGTTACGGGCCTCATCGTCAAGGTCACGGAATTCGTCATCCTCACCGTTGTTCTCCCGATACTGAGCCACACCCGTCATCACGTTCTTACGCATCTCATAATGGGTGTGGAGGAAGATGTCCGTCTTCATCATCAGCAGCGTATCTTCAGGGACGCTTTTCAGCGGACGTATCCTGTTTCGCTTCTGATAACTCTCCATGTTTTTCACTGAATAGATGTTCTGGAAAGTCATCTCCACAAGCAGCTTGTCTGTATTCAAGGCGGGATGGCACATTGTGAGATTAATCGCCTGCTGCTCAGGGATGCCCTGCTCCAAGCACTTGGCTGCCACTTGCATCAGCAACTCCCCTGCGCGCTCCTCGCTGGGCAGGTCGAAATAATGCCCCATCACCTCTGTCAGTATAAACTGGAAATTAAGGTTGTACGTCTGCTTTAGTGTACGCCCCGGCATCAGATAATGTGCAGCCTCAGGGGCCACCTCTTCGAGTGTCGTCTCAGGCATCGCCCTACCCTCGTTCATGTCAATGTAGAAAGGTACGGCCTGCGCGCGATAGGTCATCTCGGGGTCAGCTGTCATGTATATAGTTCTGTGTATCAGCGGTTTGACGGCATCTAATGTAATATCGAGCTGGGCATTATAAGCCTTTCGGGCAGTCTTGTAGAGTGCCAGATGAAAACGCTCGATGTCATCCGCCTCTATGGCCAGCCCACCGCCGTTGTCTGGCAACAGCTCGCCTCGGCACACAATCTTCACACTCCTACCGCTGGCACCGAGAAAAGACATCATCGTCTGTGGCAGACGTGCAGCCATGTTGCGTATCTTGATTGCCTCATCGTAGTCTGCGAGGTTGTTAGCCTCCAGCACGATGAGACCATTATAGTTCAGTACACGGTGTTCCTTACGATACTTGTCAATCTCCGCGGCGAAACAGAGACGAGGCAGTGTCAACTTGAAGTCGAAGTTTGTCTTCATCTTACCGTCCTCCGTCCAGTGTGGACTCATCAGATGATAGTACTGTCGCAGACGATGCACCTCATTGACATACTTTCCACCCGATATGGCATCGACAATCGTGTCCAATTCTTCTCTTACAACGGTCTCTTTGGTACCTTTTTGCTTAAAAACGGTTACTTTCATATCTGTTTTTGAATTTCTTTTATCAACTAAGATGCAAAGATACAAAATTTCCAATTATTTTCCAAACTATTTATATGCAAATTATCATTCATCCTTCACATTTATGTTAAAGGTATTAATAATCAGTAGATTAATTCAAAATATACAAGATATACCCTTTCACTATCATTCACCATTTATGCTATAAATCATCCGAAATGCTCAAGATAAGTGGCATTCCTTGCGCAAAAAGAGCCACTAATTGATTATGTAGAGCCACTAAACTTCCAGGCGGAGCCATCAAATTTTCAAGCGGATGCTCCAAATGGATTTTACAAAATATCCAAATTCACGCTTAATCAGCATTTCATCAGCGTGAATGTAGGTGAAAGATTGTGAATGGTAATAAAGAATAGAATCTAAACTAATAGACAGAATATTAGATATTTAACATATAGTGTGAACGTGTGAAGGTCTAATCTATATATTATGAGTTACTATTTATTATGCGGTGTTGCCAGACATTCCCAAGGCGGGACAGAAATAGTCCCAGCCTGGGACTAAAACATTCCCACCTTGGGACCAAACCATTCCCGCCTTGGGAATAATTGCTGCTATTCTGTTTGGCATCTATATGGCTCCCCTAAAAAATGGCGGAAAACCACGATTGTATAATTCGGGAAAATGCTTTACCTTTGTGCCCAAATTCATAGCGAAGAAAACAGAAAATGCAAATGCCTCGAAGATACTTTCGGCCGAAACTAAAAATAAGTCGCGATTTATTTTGTAGTTTGCTCACTTATTCGTATCTTTGCAGCGTCTAATCAAAAATCAAATAGCTATGAGAACAAAAATTAAAGCAACAAAGAAAGGAGAAGTGATGATCAACGAGAAGTACATACGATTTGACTGGGCTGTGAAGCGGATGCTTCGCGACAAGGCTAATTTTGATGTGCTCGAAGGGCTTATCACTGTACTCTTGGGTGAGAAGATCAAGATTGATGAGATCCTGGAAAGTGAAGGTAACCAGATTTCTGAAGACGACAAGTTCAATCGTGTTGATATCAAGGCTAAGGATTCAGAGGGGAGCATCATCATCGTGGAAGTGCAGCTCACCACGCAGCTTTATTATCTGGAGCGCATCCTGTATGGCGTGGCAAAAGCCATCACCGAGCATATCTCGCTGGGGCAGCGCTACAGCAATGTGAAGAAAGTGTATTCCATCAATATCCTCTATTTCGATTTGGGGCAGGGAGCTGATTATCTCTACCATGGGCGCAATACGTTCGTCGGTGTTCATACGGGCGATACGCTGAAAGTGAATGTCAGGGAGAATAATGTCATTAGGATGAAGGCGCCGGAAGAGGTGTTCCCGGAATATTATCTGATACGTGTCAATGAGTTTAATGATGTGGCTACTACTCCTCTCGAAGAATGGCTCGACTACCTGAAGAATGGCCGGATCAAGGATGACACGACTACGCCGGGTCTGGCAGAAGCCCGTGAGAAGCTGCAGTATCTGCAGATGACTCGTGCAGATCAGTTGGCTTATGAGCGCCATCTTGATGCTATGGCAGTTCAGAGCGACGCTTTCGATGCCGCAAGAATTGAGGGCCATGCTGAAGGACTTGAACTCGGTCGTGCGGAAGGCCGTGCAGAAGGCCGTGCAGAAGGTCGTGCCGAGGGAGAGAAGTTAAAGGCAGAATCCATTGCCCGGAAGATGAAGGAGATGGGGTCGCCCCGTGACTTTATCATCCAAGCTACAGGGTTGTCTGTCGAGGAAATTGATAGTCTGTAATCATAATAAGATATTCCCCTTATCTCAAAAAATCCTAATAAATTTGGTGTTTTGCTCAGTTTACACTAACTTTGCACGCAAATTTGCAAATTTAACAAGATTATGGCTTATACACGTTTGACGGCTGCTGAGGCAGCAGCCCTGATTAAGAATGGCGATCACATCGCCATGAGT
>Ga0326512_10001233_pt1 | contig 20274 bp, 39 predicted proteins | sample 1_2617_0518_D_FD_203652 | JGI IMG/M metagenome (GOLD analysis project Ga0326512, IMG submission 203652) | Bovine rumen microbial communities from UC Davis, California, United States - 1_2617_0518 | ecosystem: Host-associated > Mammals > Digestive system > Stomach > Rumen | place: USA... | reverse complement strand
TCATGTAATTGTAAATACTCAATTTCTGTACGTTTAGCGTCTTGTTCAGCAACAGCTTCTCTATAAGTCCTTTCGGTTCTAGCTTTAAACCAATTAACTTCATTTTCCATTTGAGCTTTTTGAGCTTCTAATTGGATTTTAGCTTCATTAAGTTGCTCTACTTTATTCTAAAGTTGTTGTGCTTGTTTTTGTATTTGTTGTAATTCTTGCTACATCTATTCGTTTTGTTGTTGAAGTTGTTGCATTTGGTTCATTTCTTCTTTTTGTTTCTTAATTGCCTTTTGCACTTTACTTCTAAAATCTGGAACATTTTCTGTTGTAACCGCATCTACAATAAGTTCTGGACCCATTATTTGAGATTTAATTAAATCAGGAACTAATGCTTTTAACTGTTCTAATTGTCTAGTAACATTAGAACTTGTTACAATATGAATATCGTAATCACTAATTGTAAAATATTCAGGAAGTGCAGTAAAAACTCGCTGTCGCTTATCTCCTAAAATTATAGTTCCTTGTAGTCCTTTTTTAAATACAATCTTTGCTAGATTCAACGCGTCTAATAACATTTCTTCTACTACAACGTCCATCTATTGATAATATTGTTTTGTTATAATAAAAGAGTTATTAACAGATGTTTGAACATTGGTCACAGCATCTTTTTGTTGAATTCCATTTAATCTTTCTCTAAACACTCCAGTAATAGATGATGCTGTTTGCTCTACAGAATCAATTGCTATTTGTATAGCTTGAACGGTTTGTGCTTTAATAGTATCGTCATATCCGTTAAATATAGTATTTATTGGAGCTTGACCTGAACCTAATCTTCCTTCCTAAGAAGTATCAATTGGAGCAATACCTGCTTTTTTATAAGCTAAAAATTTCTGTAGTCTTTCTGGAAGATTTACTCCTAAAAATTTTGGTAACATAGATACATCAATCCAATCACCAACATTACCAGAACTTGCGATTAAATTATCTCGATAAAAATGTAGTAAATTATATTTATCTTGAAGAGAAGCACAAGCTAATACCAACGAATAAGGTTCTGAACTTCTATTAGTAAAGTATACACCATTTACTGATAAAGAACATCTTGTTGGATCATCTTGACTTCTTATAACATTTTCATCCTCTCCATAAAGTATAAATATACTTTCTCCAATTCTTACAGTTTTATATCTCTACATTACATGTTTTTTATCTGTCTTTATCCATTCAACTTCATATACAGGAATTAATTTATAATTATAAGTATTATATGGTCCTGTAGGATATCCTGGAACTATTTCTTTACCTGCTTGTAATCCATCAGTTTGTGGTGTACCGTCGGCATTTGTAAAAGAACGAATATAATATGTAGATGTATCAAAAGCATCTTGCCAAGATTCATTTATTAAATCTAAATCTTTCTTATGCAGTTTCTTACCGTACATGTTTAAAATATCTGGTTTAGTTAACCATTTTCTTACAACAGCTCGATAAGAATCTTTAACATAAGGAGATTCTGGATTTTTGTCAATAAATGTATTTAACGGATCTAATACCTCAATTGTAACATTATTGTTAGCAGGAGTTGGCTTTACTCTATAAAAAGTATATCCAGTAATTAATAAATCCGTTAATAATTTTCTTAGTTTTGTTATTATGTCTGTTTTTCTAGATTGCATAATATACTATACAACATCTTGTGCAGCTGCTTCGTACTAAGATATAAAGTTTTGATCTAAATCTTCTATTAGATTATCTATATCCTACTGGACTGAATTATCAACAATTTTACCTTGTTGACCATTCTGTAAAAATTCCAATAGTTTATTATTTAATCGTTTTTGTAAGAACTCATATACTTCTTTAGTTATTTTAAGTTCTTTTTCACGAGTAATTTTACTTAATGTAGCAGAGTCTTTACAAGTTACTTTAGGTAAAATTGGAGTTCCTAAATATTCTCCTACTAAAGCATCAATATGTTTTTTAATTAAAGGAATAAATTCAACGGATGTTGGATTACCTATTCCGTAATTTTCTTCGAGATATCTATACTAATCAGCATCCATTTTTCCATTATAGTAATTGTATGCTTTCTATAAATCCCATTTTGGATATACTAGCTCTGCTATTGTTTTATTAGTATAATCAATTAATTCTTGGTCTTTCATTTGCAATTACATCTTGAATCAATTGGACAACCATTATCTGGATATACTTTATAACCTAAAAACCATTTACTATGGTTCCAACTTCTGTCTCTTAATTCTTGTTTAAAAAATTTTAAAAATTTTTCTCCTTCTAATTGAGCAGAAATATTAATAGGTCTTTCGTCATTATTCATTCCTAAACGAACATTATATCCGAATGGTTTTAATCTAGTTACTTTTAAAGTACCTATATATTTTTTATTATATGTTTCCTCAATTGCGTCGAGGATCACTTGTTCTGTTATATCCATCATAGTATTGTTCTGGATAAATATTAAATTTAGGAACGTTATTATCTTTCTTTGGAATTACTCCAAATTTTTTTCTTCCATATTCATCTTTATACCAACCTATATCCTACCATTCTTTTTCAGACTCTGGTTCTAAATCAGTTGGTCTAATTCCAGTAAGTTCTTCGTCTGCAAGTTCAGCCATTCCCCAGGCTGCAATAATATCAAATTTACCTTTCTATTCATCAGAATATCTGGTTGCCTAATCTAAAAATTCAGGAAACCAGATTTCATTACAATAATCGTCAATAAAATCTCGAATTAAATCTGTCTGATGTGATATGACTGCAGGTGTTGCAGGAGTACCAATTGCTTTACTGTGTTTACCATTTGGATCTGGATAAGTAGCTTTTGGCCTTGCCATTAAATAATTTAACATCCCGTTACTTTGTAACCAAGTTTTCATAGACAAACGAGTTGCTTCTATATTAGCTCTACAATTATACCACATCATTAATTTTAATGCTGTCTAATATGCTTCTCGTTCATTATCAGGCCTATCCATATAGTATGCAACATACTGTGGAGGTCTAGTACCAAAAGCCCTTCTTTTAATAACAATACAAAATTTAGAAGGATCTTTAGTTAAGTCAGATGTTTGTTCTTCACCAATATCGATAGAGTCAATTCCTGCAACATATAAGTTGCGCATTTCACTATATGAAATTTCATTTCCATCTTCATCAGTAGTAGCTCCATTTTCCCATAAAGGTTTTTCTATAATATGAATTTTACCTTGATTTCCAGGAACCCATCTAACTCCAGAAACGTTTTTTATTTCTCTATCTCCTTTATATATAAACTAAAGTTCTCCGTTTTGTATTTTCGGTCCTTCTTTAAGAAGTCTTATTCTAGTAATCTAATCTGTTAGTAATACTTTATTAAATTTGTTAGTTCCTTCAAGTGCAAACGCTTCTTCTGCTGTATAACAGAATTCTGCACAATACTCAACTAACTTTTTAGGAGTAGCTTCACGTTTCTTTCTTTCTATATCATAGAACTCAGTTCTTGCTCTTTCATCATCGCACACACCTCTTTCATCAACAAATCCTTTTTTATAAAGAGCTGTATATGCTGGAATAAAGAAGCAAGTAAAAGTCCAGGTTCCATCAGGAGTATAGTTATGATAGAAAGGTAATATATCTACAGATTGTGGATTATAATACATATCGATAAGTCCAGCCATTTGTGGACCAGTATCTCCACCAGTTCCACCAGCTACAATTACTCCGATTTTATTACCACCAAGAGTTGTTAAAGCCTCAGCTTTAACGAAAGATTTACTAAAGATAGGATTAGAACCTGCTTCTTCTAATATTAACAAGTCAGCACGATCGCCACGAATCTTAGAATCTTTTTCTGCAATAATTCCTTCTATTTGAGACATGAAACCGTCTTCTACTTTCTGACCATTAATCATCTTATAATAAGATGCTCTTTTCTTTAACTGAGAATCAATAACTTGACGGAGTTTAAAGAATCCTAAATCGGTTTCATCATTTAAAAAAGTAAGTTCATTCCATACTTTTTCTAAAGATTTTTCAACATAATTAGAATTAAATGCTGTTAATATAGAGTTACTTCCTCTATGGCAAGAATATTCATTTGCTATTAATGCAGCATTAATTTCAGAAAATCCGATACCACGACTTTTCATCAATCCACAATTTTTATGTAATGATCTACATAATTCATAATAATGAAAGAACTCATATTGATATGTATAAAAATTAGGATATATAGAAAGTCTAGAAGTACCAGCTTTTTCAACGTCAGGATTAGGAAGTTGATAATAGTTTAAGAAGAAATAATGAGGTCCAGTTATAGTGTATCCATTAACAGTATATCCATTAATGCATCTTTCATATTCTTTAGTCCAGAAATCATGATATAATTTAGAACCAAATTGGTACTAACAGTAATGTCCTGTTTTTATTTTTGTATCTCTAGCTTCTGTAAACCAAGCAGGATTAAAATCTAAACCTTTATCTTTTGTAATAGGCTTGTATCCTGTTAGCTCATACGAAAGTCTTTTATCAAAGAATTCTATATCTTTTCCAAGTGGAACATCCCACTTTCCAGAACGATATTCTTTTTTAACTTCCTCTACAATTTCATGAAATTCATCATCTTCTTTTTTCTTAGTTTCATTGACTACATTAATAAGTTGTTGAATTTCATCTGGAACCTAAACTTTTTTAGGCCTTCCTCTTTTACGTTTAACCTCCATACATAAATCCTTCGACTGCTCCGCCTCTTAATCTTGAGTCTTCAGCCATTTCTTTCTTAACTTGACCTTCAAGAGTTTTAAGTTCATCATTAACTTTTGATAATTGAGAAATCTCAGCCATAATATCCTTTACTTTATATAAAGGTTTACCTGTTTGTAAATCTCTCTCTTGAGGATCAATATTCTCAAAATAGTCAGTAAATTTATCTACCGTCTTTTGAGCAGCGTGTAACATCCTAATTGTTCGATTGCTTTCTTGCAAATCTCTATATTTTCTACACGCTGCTCTAAAGTTTGGATCGTTGAACTCTTCTTCAGAAAGTCCTGAATCTTTTAGAGCTTCCTGATGACGTTCTTGTTCAGAGAAACCAGAATAGATTGATTTCCAATCTAATGCTAGCCATATATAGGTAAACTCACGAAATGCTCGTAAGTGTTCCACACCATGTGGGTCTTCTTTACATTTATTTCTTTCATTCTACATTAAGACTGCAAACTCTCTTACTAAAAGAATCTGACTGTCTTCAAGTTCAACTTTCCCTGTCTTATTATCATATTGAAATATATGTAACATTATTTTAATTATTTATTATTATACGGAGCCTATGTTCTATTAGGAACCCAAACAAGTTTTCCATTCTTCATTACATATTTTCCAGGTTTTGTAGATTGTATTTCCTAGTCGTTATATTTATTTACTAGTATAGAATCTTTTCCTGCTTGGTCTAATTGTTTTTTAGGAACAAATTTAGTTTTTATCTATTTTGCCCCATGTTGATAAAAGGGATTCCGTTTAAACTACCTCCATTAAACATTTTACCAATTCCTGATTTACCACCATGTCCTTTTGGGTAACCGCTTATTGAACCAATTCTTCCAATTGAAGATGCTTTAGCTCCTCTATGGAATCTTTTTTGTTTTTCTCCACCAAAAGCTGTTCCTTTATATGTTGTTCCAGCTTTTTGTCTGTTTTGCATTCTACCAGTTTTACCTGTTGCGTGATGCCCTACAAGTCCTACATTTGTGGGTTTCTTTTTACCTTCATCACCAAATGCTGTAAACTTATTAGGTTTATCATGTGGGTTTAAGTTATGAGTTCCTCTTTCATTGAAAGCTTTACGTCCACCCCATCTTCCAGCATGGTTTGTAGAAATGACATTAGCTCCTCTTTCTTCGCCAAAAGCAGTATGCTTATTTCTATTCATAGCGCCACCTTTAGCAAACATTTCAGTAAGAATGTTTTCCATTACACCACCTGCTTTATGAAATTTTAATCCGCCACAAGCTTTCTTAGATTTACCTCCGCCGCAGTTTTTCTCGATTTTCTTTTGACATTTCTTACAAACTTTTCCGCCTGCTTTAAAATATGTCATTTCATAACCATCTGGACATTCACCTTTTAATTTCTTAATATAACTTAATTTAGCTCCGTTACGTGCTACTTGAGGAGCACCACCTTGCATTTGATTCATAACTTGCATGATAACTTGAGCTAATTGTCCTGCTTGTTGATCTCCTTGTTGTGCGGCTTCCATAATTTGTTGAATTTGAGCAGATGCCTATTGATCTCCACCCATAGCTGCTTGTACTAACTAAACAATTTGTTCTTGCGGGTCTGCAGCCATTCCACCTTCTTGATATTTTCTTATCATACGATTATTTATTTAATTTTAATTAAATCTTTGGTATTAAATACAGCTTCTTGCATTTCACCAGTTGATGTAAACCATCTGCATTTAATTCCTTTCAAAATAGGTTCTTTATTATCTACTTTATTTTTAAATATATAAGTTTCTTTCTTTAATACCAACATTGTTGGCTTGTTAGGGATATCCTACTTTAAAGTAACGACATCACCTGGCATAAAATATATTTTATCAATTATTTCCATTTGTCATTAAATTTTTAAATCTATCTGCTAAACCAACATTTACTGTAATCATAATACTGTGTTCATTCACAAGTACTAACCCTTGTTTGTAAAAAGGTACAGGTGTCTCTGATGGTTTTCTCCACATAACTACATCACCTTCTTTTAGGTATTTACATGTGGGTCCGACTTCTTGGACTACACCATAATGTATGAATGATTCTTCTTCTTCCCATTCTCCTGTTTCTCTAGACTTATATTCTGGAGTTAAACCTCCTGTGTCTGTAATAATAAGACCTTCTCTTTTAATTCTTTGGAATGGATTTTGAGCCAGTGGTTTTATTAATACGCCTTCATATAAAGGTTTGATTTCTAATTTATTTAAATCTGCAGTTAAACTCTCAGTATATTCCTGAAGAAGCTTTTCGTGCTCATTTAGCTTAGCTACATATTCATCCACTTTCTCATTAAATTTTGCTTTAGCATTATCTTCTACTATATTATCAATATCTCTATTAGCTGACATATTAAACATTTCTCTACCGTCAGATTCTATGCCAGCTGCTGTTTCATACACTTTCATTGCATCAGTCTTGTTGAGATTTACCTCGTGACCATTAATTCTTGCCATATTAATTCAATTACCATTTATGTGCGGGACAGTGTGCATTATTTAATGTAGTTTTTGCTTTTAATCTACAGCCACATCCCTTAAAATAACCATCTTTTTTTACTGTACTTGTTTCATCTGTTTCTGGATCAATCCACAGTCTAGGATTACATAAACCGCCTGTTGTGTTCTTAAATAGAGGACACTTATGACAAATTTCGAGTCTAGTTTCAGAGAGGCTTTTGTTTAATCCTAACATTTCATTAGCATGTCCTTTTACTATATTTCCTATTTCCATAATTAATTAATTTAAAAGGAATAGTATTAATCCGTTTGACACCATTTGTTTCATACGCTATTTTCTATAATGTCTAATTATTTAAGATTACGTCTACTAGGATTAATATTCTATTCTCTCATATTTTTTTAATTGTTTTTCATGTACTAATTGTTTTTTATAGTATCTTAACATCTGTTCTACTTCTTTTTCAAGATAAGGTAAATGATATATTGTTTCTTTACCACTATGATCAAAATGAACTAAAACTAAATCTTTTATTTTAAAATTAGGATTTAGTTTCTTCACCATCCAAGCATATGTTGATAATTGTAAAGTATAATGATTTAAATTACAATCATCTAATGTATTTAACGGATATAACATCTTAGCTGTTTGTTTTAATCGAGTATCAAATCCTCCTTTTGTTTTAATCTCTTTATTAGTTTTCCAATCACATATTGTAATTTCATTTCCGTTCTTTACTAATAAATCAATCTGTCCAGCTATCTTAAGTATTCCATCTTTAGATGTTCTAGATATTAAATATTCAGGATATACTCCATTTTCTAAATCTAGATTAGTCCTTCCTTTATCACATATAAATTTTCCTCCTATTCCAAATCTTTTTAAAGAAACATTAGCTCCCATTTTATACATACTGTTTTCTAAATCAGCATGAATTTTGGTTCCTCTTTCACAAGACTCACGATTAGTTTTATCCCATTCGTCTAATATGTCTTGTTGAGTTTTATTAAATGTATTAATTGAAATATTATATACATTCAATATTTCAGAATCAAATTTGTGTGTATTCAGTAATGATTTTTTCTCTATCTTCCAATCTTCTTTGGACAATAGTTTCTCTAATGCTTTGTAAGCACTCCAGAAATCTTTATCGAAAGGTTGTCCAAACTTTTCAATTAAAGTAGTAACAGAAATATACTTTTCATTGTCATTTTCATTCCAATATGTGTGTTCTTTTTCATTAAAACATATTGATCCATTTTGTTTATCAATTTGCATGCTTTTTAACGTTTTTCTTTTAGTCTAATCTTATCTTCTATAAATTTTCTATTCTCCAGTTTTTCTTGATCTAATTCATCTCTGATTTGTGATTTTAGTTTGGTTTCTAAAGTAATGAATTGGTTTTGAAAGTACATACCTACTCCAAATATTGCTAACGCAGCACTCAGAGATAAGGCTCCCCATCCAATTACTCCAGCTCCAATTGTAAGAGTTACAATAAAACTTACAAAAGCTAAGACTACTGCACTTATGATTAAGAACAGAGCCGAACCATACTACATCCAATCCTTAGTGTTTTGTTTCATTTTTAAATTTAAAGTTTATAAAAAGTAAAAATAAAAAAATTTACTTATTATTTCTTATTATCATCGTTTCGCAATATTTATTAATATTTATTTTGAACTAAACAAATTTAGTATTAATTTTGTAATAATCAAAATGATTTAAACAATTAATTATTATGAAAATACACAGATTTGAAAATTGAACTTCTAGATAAAAAATTAAGATTTTAATCATTAAAAATAAAAATAAATTATAAACAAGATGAAATCTTCTATACGGAAAATGTAGACTGCTGCAGGCGGTCCTATGAAAAAAATTAAAACTAGAGATATTAATGGTAATTGGGTATATATGGACATAAGTACTGGAAGAACTACTTCTGCAGGTCCTGAAACTGGAACTATTCGTACTAATACTGTTAATAGTGTAGGAGGAGATGTCAAAACTAAACAAGGTAGAACTAAAATTGCTTAGAAACAAGCAACTTCTTACAATAATAGATAGTATAAAGTTCATAACTACGCTGATACTACAATGAGATTAAAATAGAAACATCAAGATGTAGTATTAGATAAACAAGGCGAACCAAAAATCATTTAGACTGATTATACTCCAGCTTTAGAAGCTCCAATGTAGATTGTAAGTCCAGAATTTGATGTACTTACTTTGGGAAGACAAGCTGCTACATCTATGTATAAAGCAGCTAAACCTACTACTGGTGTTTCGTCAGAAATATATTATCATGGAAGTCCAAGATAGGGATTAACTACATTAGAACCACAAAATGGACTTTTATGGGTAACTGATTCTAAAAGTGGAGCAACACTTTATGGAGGAGGAATTACTGGAAAAGGTTCTTTATATAAAATAAATAATATTGATTTAGGAGATAACATTTTAACAGTAAATGGTAAATTTCATTCTCCTTTTAAAGTTCCATTAAAAGGTTTACCAGAAGATGTATTAAAATATCTTCCAAAAGATAAATATACTTATATAGATAGAATAGCAGATGCTGCAAAATAGGCTGGATATTCCAGCGTTTAGTTTAAAAATGTGTTGGATTTTGGAGGTAAAGGTGCTAGTATTAATCCATTTCATTCGTATATGTATAAACAAACAGCAATATTTAATCCAGTTAATATAACTTCTGAATTTGTAAGTCCTATTTCAAGATTAAAATTTAAGCAAGGAGGTAAAATGAATATACTATAGTTTTTAAAAAATGGAAATAAAATTCATATAAAGAAAAAGAATAGAGGTAAATTTACAGATTATTGTGGAGGTAAAGTAACAGATGCGTGTATAAGAAAAGCAAAAGCTAGTGGTAATCCTACTCTTGTTAAAAGAGCTACTTTTGCTGCTAATGCTAGAAAGTGGAAACATGCTAAAGGTGGAATTCTTTATGGATCTGAAGGTATGAATTTAGGATATGATATGAATCAAGAAATGGATGTTGGAATGGGTCCAGAATTAAAAAAGAATAAAAAAATTACTGTTCCTGTTGGTTCTAAATAGAGATAGAAAGAAGCATATGACTGGTTTAAATAGAGATATTCTAATGTTGATTGGAATAACATGAATTATATTTATAATTAGTTTAAAAGAGCTGGAATCCCTTATGATACTACTATTGCTGTAATGGGAAATATTGTTCATGAAAGTTAGGGAAATCCTAGAAAAAGGCAAATAGACGGAGGCCCAGGATATGGTCTACTTCAATGGAATAAAGGAACTGAACCTGGAGGTACTTTAGTTGCACAAACAAGAGGTATTATTTCAGCTTTAAAAGATCCTGCAAGTCAATCTAATTATTGGTATCATGGAGGTGCTGGAAGTGGATTTAAAACAGGATAGGATGCTCAAAAATATATAATGTCTAAAAATAATTACAATTTTACAAATAAAACTAAAGTATTTTCAAATAGTTATTTAAGGCCTGGAAAACCCCATCTTGAAGATAGAGTTAAATCATCTAGACTTTTAGCAAGACTTTATAAAGAATATAATAAAGGAGGAATATTATGAGTGTTTCTGCAAATTTAACAACAGAATTTAAACCTCTCCATCTTAGTAACAATATAATTAATTATAATACAGATCCTTTTGGAGAATTAGACTTAAAACCTTCTTTACCTTTTTCTAATGATTCGGAAGAAATTATTAAAAATAATAATTCTTTGTTTTAGAAATTTTTAGAAACAGCTTCAAAAGAATCTTCTACAAAACCTTCAGAACAATTAATTTTTGAAGTTCCCAGAAGTTCTGTTAATATTCCTTCTTCTACAATAACATTAGAACCGAGTTCAGAAGCTTCAAAAACTACTTCTTCTAAATCATCTTTTGATGCTGGAGATGTAAATCTTTCTTTAGAAGAAATATTAACTCAGGAAGGAGTACATTATAGAATAACTAGTGGATATAGAGGAAAAGGAAGTTTAAGAAATGGTTTAACTAAACAAGGAAAAAGAAGTAATCATAATAAATTAGATTCTAAAGGGAACCCTATGGCATATGATGTTGTTCCTAATGGAGTTAGTTGGAAACAATTTAAAAAGGAAATATACGGAAATCCAAGAATTATTAATTATTTAAAATTAAGGAATTGGGGAATACTTGATGAAGCAAGAAAAGATGTAGCTGCTAGAACTGGAGCAACTGGTCCTCATTTACATATAGGAGCAGATGCTTTAGGAAGAAGAATGCTAGCTTCGTAGTTATCACATTCTCCTCTAAGAGCATAGTCAGGAATTAAACTTCCAGATGTTAACTTAGTTAGTTTGTTTTCAACAGATAGTGCTTTAGTATCTGAACCTGAAATATATAAATTTTAGGATAACAATGTAAATTATAGAAATCAAAATTTATTTAATGAAATATATAATTATGAACCTAAAGAAAAAGAAGAAACTGAAGAGGATAAATTAACATCATCTCCATTTTATTATAGAGAAGAAACACAATAGTCATATACTCCTCAATAGTCATATATTCCTCAACAATAGACTAATGTTGCGTTTCAATCTTCTATTTCGACTCAAAATAATTTTAAAGGCGATTCTATACAATCTAGAGTTATGAATTATTTTTTAAATAAAGGTTTATCTAAACATGCAGCAGCAGGAATAATGGGAAACTTATATGTAGAATCAAGACTTAATCCTTCTGCTATTGGAGATAGAGGAACTTCAGGTGGTATAGCACAATGGCATGGTAACAGGTTTACATAGTTAAGAATGTTTGCTAAAAAGAGAAATAAAGATTGGAAAGATTTAGATACTCAATTGGATTTTCTATGGTACGAACTTAATAGTACATATAGAAATGTATATGAAAAAATAAGAAATGCTAAAGATTCTGACAGTGTCGTCAATATTTGGGGACATGATTATGAGAGATTTGCTGGACATAATAATTTTAATAATTCAAATTATAGAAATCGTAGAAAATACGCTAAATATTTTAATAACTTATGAGTACAAATAATTATAGACTTATTCCTAGATATGATACAGGTAAGAAAATTACAAAAGCAATAGGAATAGGTATAGAGAGAAGTTTATAGAAAACTACAAATGCTTCAGAAAAAGCTGTCAAAAAGACTGCTTCTAGACATAAAAAATTTAGATAGAAATGGGAAACAGATCCTAAATTTAGAGATGCGTATGATAAAGGATCTAGTGAAATAAAGAGAGTAATGGTAGAAACTGGAGAGTATGCAACTCCAACTAGAAGAACATCTAGTGCTGTTGCTAAAACTGATAAGACATCTAAAGAAGTTGCTAGAGTTAATAAAGCTGAACAGAAAGCTACTGATGCTGGAAAAGCAGCAGCTAAGACCACAGAAAAAGCTACTGATGCTGGAAAGAAAGCTGCTAATGTTGGAAAGAAAGTAGCACAAAAAACTACTAATACTCCAAAGCAATTACCAGCTGTAATACCACCTACTGGTCCTACTGATGTTGCTGTAATCCCACGTAATCTTCCAAATAGAACTAAAAATCTATTAAGAAGTAAATGGGGTAATAGAGCAATGTGGCTTGGAGCTGCTGCTCTTGGTGCAATGTTATTAGGTTCTGGAAATAATAAAGCAGAAGAAATTTCAACAGCTGGAACTAATGATTTAGGAGAAGATACTCCACAATTAGTTAATAACTTTGGACATATTGATGATGCTGATTTAACACCAGCTCCTAATCCAGCACAGCAGCAACAAGATCCAACTCTACAAACAAACCCAAGAGATATAAATACCCCAGCTAGCAATACTGGTAGTACAACAACTTCTGGAACACAAACTACTACTACACAAGATGCTACTGTTCCACAAAATACAGTTGTTCAAACAACAATTCCTGTGGCAACTCCATTTCCTGAAGGATATGTAATTGATAGACGTGGTGTAAGACATCAGTTAGATAGAATTGCAGATGGTGCATATGGAAGTAATACATATGAATTAGTTATTGGATTAGAAAATACTCCAGATAATAATCCGTTTAAGAGAGCTTTAATGAATAGATTAGGAATGGCTACATGGAATAGTAATGAAGCTTATAATAGACTTGCTCAAATGGGAATTAGAGGATATATAGGTGGACGTGATAGAAGACGTCTTAGAAACTTAATTAATTCAGGAACTAATATAAACGGAGAAATTAACGGATTTAAAACTGGAGGAAAATTAAAATTAGTAAAACGTTATGTCTAATGAAAGATTAATTCCAATAGGAGCAGCTGGAACTAAAGTAGCTAAAACAATAGCAGAAGTTGTTAAAAAAGCTTCAACAAAAGTTGCTCCTGTTGAGAATACTGTCAAAAAAGTTGGAGAAGCGGGTAAAACTGTAGAATCACAAATAAATAAAAATTTAACTAAATCTGAAGCTGAAACTCTTTCTAAATTATCTGAAAAAGATTTTAAAAGAATGTCTTCGGAAGAAAAAAGTTAGCTTAAAGAATTAAAAGTAAAGTCTTTAGGAGATTTTAATTATACTGGAAAACAATTTTCTTACAAAGATATAGTTAATCAAGATGGAACAATCAATTATGAAAAAGCTTATGATATATTAAAAGAAGTAGAATCAAATATTCCTGGAGCAACTTCTTTTGAAAAAATAAGTAATAAAGGAAAGAAAAGACACGAAGAAGATAATACTTTAAATTTATTATCTCATACTTTATCTGTTGGAAAGTCTGCATAGAATTTAGGTTTAACTAAAAATTTTACCAAGCAAGAATTTGTTTTTTCAGCTTTAGCACATGATTTAGGAAAAATAGTTACTTCTGAAGAACATCTTCATGGTCCTGTTGGGGCAATTTTAATAAAACAAATTTTTCCTGATATTCCTGATAAAGTTGTTGTGGCTGTTAGAGAACATATGGCTAGAAATACTTTTCAAAATGACTTACAAAAAGCTCTTCATCTTGCAGATTTAGCAAATGGAAGAAAAACGGTTTAGGAAGTAATGGAAAGATTTCCAAGTGCAAAACCATATGCTTCTACAAAATATATTGTTCCAAAAGAACATAGAACTTTAAGTTCTTTAGCTTCCGAATTACAAGTAATTCCTAAAGAAACTACTAAAGGAACAAAGTATAGATTTTCTAAAAATCCAGACGGTTCTTATCGATTTAGAGATATTAATGATGAAGGAATTCCTTTAATAGAAACTCCAGAGGGAGAATTAACAAAATATTCTGACTATGTTAAGCAACTAAGAAGATCTTTAGAAGAATCTAAAACATTAGATAAAGCAAGAATATCTGAAGTTAAAGGAAGAAAATTTCTTGGAGATATTCCTATATATAATTCAAATATTGTGTAGAAAATAGCTCAAAAGATTCTTTCTAATGAAAATGAAATTATTAAATTAAGAGATGCTGTAAAAGCAGGAAATAAAGACGCTGCTCATGTTCTACTTAATTTAAAATATGCTTCTACACATAATATGGAAGGAATTGAACTTTTAGGAGGAGGTACTGCTGGAAAAAATATTTTAAAAGAATTCAGATTAACTCCAGGATAGATTTCTGATATTGTAGATTAGTATAAATTAGGATATAAAGGAATTGTCACTCCTGTTATAAAAGGTTCCGGTAATTATTTAGGAAGAAACAAAGGATTTACTACTTCTAAAAATTTTGGAGAAAAATTATATTTAACAAATTCTCCATTAGTAGCATTACGCTATTCTGATTTAAGAGTTCTTAAGAAAAGAGAATCTAGAGAAATGTTACTTCAAGGATTAAATCCTTAGGATAAGCAAAAAGCAGAATAGATAATTGAAGATATTTTAGATTTCAATAGAAAATATAGAATTAAACAAGGAGATTGGGATTTAAATATCTTTAGAACTGGCTATAGAAAAGGAAGTATGGAAAATCTATTACCATCTCTTTATGAAGGGAATCAACCAAAATTAAGAAAGTTAATGGAAAAATATGATGAACTTCAACACCTTTTAGGAAATCGTAATTTAGCAGTAGGCGGAACACGTAGAGGAATAGCTTTAATTAATCCAAATGTTGTTACAACAAATTATGGAAGAAAAACATATAAAGGACATTTATCAAAATAGCATCCTTTATATCCTTACTTTAAAGGAGGAGATCATAATTTATGGACAACCTTTTTATAGCAATTAGGTATTCAACAAGGAGTTACTAGTAATATAGGAGAGACCTTAAAAAAAGCTTTAGATAAAGGTGCTCCATATGGTGTTGATTTAATGGTTAGACCTTAGGATTTCATAGTATCTCGTTGGAAAGAAGGAGGTAAATTAGATTTAATTAAACAGTTTAAACAAGGAGGTTTAATTAATGATTTAGATAAACCCAAAACATGGGAAGAGTATCAAAAACGAAATAGAAATGGATAGCGAAAGAATTTGGAGAAATGTTAAATCAATATTTTTAGCTACCAGAGGAAGTATAAGTAGTAAACGAGTATGTGGAGTTATTGGATGGTTAGTATGCCTTACGGTTTTAATTTATTGTACTATATTAACTATACAAGCTCCATTTTTTGCAGATGCAGTTTTAATAGCAACTGCTGCATTACTTGGTGTTGATAGTATAACAGGAATATGGAAATATTCTAATAAGAAAAATTTAGAAGAATAAAAAAATTGATTTATTATGAAACTTACTTTAAAGCGCATTGCAAAAAAAGACACATATACTATAGGTAAATTATATATAGATGGAGTTTATTTCTGTGATACTATAGAAGATAAAGATAGAGGGTTGTATTAGACATAGGATTTACAAGAATTATAGAAAATTAAAGTAAATTCTAAAACAGCTATTCCAACAGGAATTTATAAAATTACTTTAAATGTTACTTCTCCTAAATTTGGAGCTAAAAAAATATATCAATAGATTTGTAAAGGTAAACTTCCTAGATTATTAGATGTTCCAGGATATGATGGGGTGCTTATTCATATTGGAAATACTCCTGAAGATACTGCAGGATGTATTCTGGTAGGTCAAAATAAAGTAGTAGGAAAAGTAATCAATTCTACTGAAACATTTAGAAAATTTTATAATAAGATTAAAGACTAGAAAAGTTTAACAATAGAAATAAGATAATATTTAATAAATTAATAAATAATTAAATTAAAATGAAAAAATACATTAATAAATTTGACAGTCATTCAAATTATGAAGATTTTATTTAGGGTGAAGATTTTGTAAGACCAAACGTATCATTATGCGTTAATGAAAACGAAATTCATTATGATCCAATAATTAAATATGTTGCAATACCTCTCCCAGCATCTACGCATTATTGTACAATAGGAGAAATTGAAAACTCGACATTTAGATTATATTGTAGAGAAAATAATGTATTAAGAACTCTTACAAATGGAGAAGTGGATGGAACAGTTACTCCAACATCAACATATCTTAATTTATGGAGTAAAGTACTTCCAACAAAAGGTTATGATGTAACATCAATTGAAATAAAAAGTGTATCTTACGAAGATGGAGAAACTATTCCAAATTGGGAAGAATTTAAATCTTTAACTTAGTAATTATGAATAAACATTTAAAATTATTTGCAAATCACTCAGCTTATTCACAAGCTGAAAGTAATTTAGATAAACCAAATGTAGCATTATGCTAGTAGGAAGGAGATATACATTACAACCCATACGTTGACCCTTATAATGGTCATGAGTACGTTGAGATTGGCGGCTTGAAATGGGCAACAATGAACATTGGAGCAAACAGTATTACTGATACAGGTCTTTATTTCCAATGGGGTGATACTCAAGGTTACACTGCTTCTCAAGTAGGTAGTGGTGAAGGACAGAAATACTTTGGTTGGGCAGACTATAAGTACGGTAATAGTAGCTCACCAGGTGCTACAGTAATGACCAAGTATAATGCTACCGATGGCTTAACAACACTTGAGGCTTCTGATGATGCTGCTGTTGCTAATTGGGGTGGCAGTTGGCGTATGCCAACAACTGCTGAATTCCAAGCTCTTGGTGCTGCCGTAAACACTGAATGGACTCAAATTAACAATGTATATGGTATATTATGCACAGATAAAGCAGATAGTTCCAAGACATTATTCTTCCCTGCTGCTGGCTACTGTCGCAATGGCAGAGTCAAGAGCGTAGGCGATAACGGTTACTATTGGTCTAGTTCTCTTAACACTAATATTGGGCAGAGCGCCTACGACTTAGACTTTTACAGTAGCGATGCTTACTGGGATAGCTACTACTACCGCTACTACGGCTCCGCAGTTCGCCCTGTGGTTGGTTAATAACTTTTAAATTAAAATTATTATGTTAAAAAATATCAAATTATTTAGTACTGATAACGATAGAACTACTTATGAAAGTAGTGCAAATTATGAAACACCTTATGTAAGTAAGGTAACAGCAGACAATAGTGTACATTATAACACAAAGAAGAAAAAGTATGTACCAACACCTGGATTATCTAATGAAGAAGATGTAGTTGAATTAGCTAATTTATATATTGAAGAATATAATATAGAAAATGGAACTAATTTACAATTAAGGTATTCTATGGTAATGACTGGAGATGTACAATAGTGGTATGACGATTGTAATAATAAATATTCTGAATGTTATCTTGGAGTATTGGATAGTAATACTTTTGCTGCATCAAATATGTTAAAAGTACCTGCAATCAGAGAAGATGGTTATTATTGCTATTATTTTCCAGAATCTGGATGTTGTAAAATTGAATATTATTCTTCTCATTCTTAAAAAAAGAGCTACATAGTGCACCTTGTAGCAGATTAATAACTTTTAAAATTAAATAAATATGAATAAACACTTAAAATTATTTGCAAATCACTCAGCTTATTCACAAGCTGAAAGTAATTTAGATAAACCAAACGTAGCAGTATGCTAGTAGGAAGGAGATGTACATTATAATCCTTATGTAGATCCATATAGTGGACATGAGTACGTTGAGATTGGAGGTATCAAATGGGCAACAATGAACATAGGTGCTGAAAATGTAACTGATGCTGGATTGTATTTCCAATGGGGCGATACTCAAGGATATACAGCAAGTCAAGTAGGTAGTGGTGAAGGAAAGAAATATTTTGATTGGTCTGATTATAAATATTGTAATGGAACAAATTCAGTTATGACTAAATATAATAGTAGTGATAATAAAGTTGTATTAGATTTATCTGATGATGCCGCTTATACTAATTGGGGAGAAAATTGGAAAACTCCATCTGAATCTGATTGGGATAATTTAAAATATAATACTACAGCAACTTGGACAGATGATTATCAAAACACAGGAGTTAAAGGAACAATTCTTGTTAGTAAAACTGATAGTAGTAAAATATTATTTTTTCCAATAGGAGGAAAGGCTGTGTACGGATCTATTTTAAGTGATTTAACAGGTAATTGTTTATCTTCTTCTCTTGATGAAGATACAGAAATAATATATTCTAAAGTTTCTAGAAAGGATGTAATAGATAAAGAATATGATATTAGATGTAATGGGTATAATGTTCGACCAATTGCAATTAATTGATACAAAAAAAGGCGGCTCAATTACGAGTCGCCTTTTTTCATGTTTGGTATAAAATAAGGTAATGTTATTCCATTGTTGTAATTCCAACTTGGATTAAAATAAGTATCTTTTAAATAAAGAAATATCTTAACTGCATCGTTCTTTGTGTTTTTTCCAATTATATATTCCTTATCTGTTATTGTTACAGGGGTTCCTATAAAGTTTAAATTAATTTTCATACTAATTGAGATATTTCATTTAATTCATCTTGCCAATCTAAAAACTCTTGCTCATTTGTTAAATCATATTCAATTGCAATATCTTTTATTGCTTTTGCCATTTGTATGTGAGCTTCATACATTTCATTTACATAATTTCTTATATCCATATTTTAAATTGGTAGCCCCACTAGGATTCGAACCCAGACTAAAGGATCTAGAGGCCCTTGTGCTGCCATTACACCATGAGGCAATATCTTATTTATTTTATAAAGTTACTATCGTTTTTACAAGTAACTTCGTATTTTGGAATATCTCGTTCTTTATAAGTATAAGGAGTAGTAGTAATTGTTGTTGGATTATAAGGAGTAGTAGTCCAATCAATCTTTTCAACAATCCCGTCAAGTAGTTGTAGCAGTTGGTCCGTTGTTAGATTTGGATTCATTTCGTGCCACTTCTTCAGAGTTTCTTTTTCGTTGATCATTTAATTCTTTTTTTAATTGTTCATTTTCATTTCTTAAGCGAATTAACTCTTCTTTCGCTTTCTCACATTGTTCTAAAAGATTTTGGAAATTTCTATCCAAAATATGTATAGCGTTTACAGCTCTAACACTTTCACTAAAATACATTAATTTAAATACTTAGTTAGATTATCAATTTTTTCTTTAGCAATAGCTGGAACAATATCTCTAAAAAGTTTAATTATTCCTTTAAATTCTTTTGAGTTGTAATCTTCATCTAATTGTCTAGCATCTATTCCAGTTATTTTTTGAACTCTTTCAAGAGCTTCTTGAAACATATCATCATCTATTGAATCTAACCACTCTTCAAATTCTTGTTTTTCTTTGTTAGTTAAATTTTTCTTTTCAATAACAACTGTTAGGACATCTCCGTCTTTCTTTAAATCTACTTCATAAGCAACACCAGGTTCATTTTGAATTGTGGTGGCTTCTTGGCATTCGTCATAATCAAATGCCTTAATCAGACTGTTTAAAACTTCATTTTTAATAATCATAATTTATAAATTTTTTGTTTAACTTAACTGATACAAATATAGTCGATTCCAAATGAGTATCCAAGTTAACAAGTGTTAAGAAATATTAATCGTATATTAGGCGCATGTAAAATATAGGTACCTGAAAATTACTACCCCCTGGGGGTAAATAACGAAGTTCGTTTTTATTTTGAGTAAGAAAGTGTGGGTTTGAAAAAAATTTTTTGTGAATATTATGGGAGGGAGAGTCCTCCTCCCT
>Ga0326512_10001232_pt1 | contig 20278 bp, 34 predicted proteins | sample 1_2617_0518_D_FD_203652 | JGI IMG/M metagenome (GOLD analysis project Ga0326512, IMG submission 203652) | Bovine rumen microbial communities from UC Davis, California, United States - 1_2617_0518 | ecosystem: Host-associated > Mammals > Digestive system > Stomach > Rumen | place: USA... | reverse complement strand
ATTCCATGTCCATAGATGTCACTATTATCATGTCCACTGGAAAACGCGGTGAGGATTTCTTTTCTTATCTTCTCGTCCTCGCTCTCTTTGAGTTCAGAGAATATTTCTTCCAATACATTTTTTGTTGTATCAGAATCTAATTCTTCGTAGTAGTGCTTTGCAACAACTAATGCTTCTTTATATTTATTTTCGTAGTCCATAATCACAATAAATTTAATTTATTTAAACGTATAATCATTTCCACACAAGCATCAACAGGATTATCTGCTTCTACTTCATGATACAAGTTATCTTTGCCAAAACATCCACAAAACCAATATATAGGTTTATCACCTTGAAAACATCTTGGATGTTCCAAAACACCAAGTAATGCTGCAAGTGACCAACAAGGAATACCAATACCACTATGACAACTAAATAGCATATCACCATTATGCCTATATTGCAATTCTTCTGGCACATCAAGGTTAGCACCACATATAGCAATACATTCCCAAGTTTGGTCAGCACTCTCAAGTGGAAGAAATTCGGCTAACTTTTTACTTTGATTTAAATCAGTATAGCTTTTCATAACAAGTTATTTTCTTTTAACTTCAATACCATTTCGTAACAAGCGTCAACAAAATACTCATATCTATCAGTTTCTATACTTTCAAAATTTCTGTAAGGGTCTTCATATACAAGTTGGTACAAATCGTCCTCTTTGTTAATTTGTAAGTATGATGAATTACCATCGTCATCGCAAATTTCATAGGGAAGTTGTTCAAGCAATGCAGAAAGAGTCCAGCAAGGAATAAATTTGATATGATTAGATTCTCGTTCTTTTATTTCTGCGAATGTTATACAACCCCAAGTAGTAAGAATATGAAAAGCATACGAATGTATCTGTTCTTTAGAATTGATTACGTCTGCTATAAACATATCAGCACTTTCGAGCGGCAGTATTTCTGCCAACTTCTTTGACTGTTCAAGCGAGGTAAAGCTCTTTATTGTTGCCATAGTTATTTAATTTCTTTTCCGTTTGGAATATTGTTTACACAGTTAGTACATAGAGTATCTGGGTAAGGGCATCTGTCAAAGTTGTAACCCATGCCTTTCTTATCAAGGGAACAATAACTTTTCTTAGTTGCCATAGTTACCTAAATTAGGTTTTCAAGAGAAATTTTAATAGCATTCTCACAAGCAGCTTCGTAAGTTGGAAATTCATCAATCTTTCTTATTGGTTTATATTCTCCTTCTTCTTTAAGAATAGTCCAAAACCATCTGTTAAAAGAAAGATTAGGTTCATTTCCCTCGCCAAGAAAAGGTTCTGCAATAATATGAAGTTTATGTACTTCTCTTAACCACTTCATTGCCATTTGGAGAGTTGGGGCAGTACATATACAACCAGTATATGTTCCATACTTAATTTCACTATTATGAAAATATTCTTCTGTGAACATTAAATTACCGTTATTAACATAATAATATCGGCAACTTTCGTCAAACCCTTTATCTTTTAATAGTTTAGCAGTTTCAAAACTAACGTATGCTTCTTGTATCATAGTTATTCTTTTTATAGTGTCAATGTTTTAACTCCTAACGCCAATAGAAATTGGCAATAATCGAAATTTACGTAAATCCTAATCATGGGTTTGTTATTTATTTTTAAGTTCTTCAATAAGCGCATCAGCCTGCTCTTCGGCAAAATCTCCGTAATTTGCAATACGGATAAATATTCTTTTCATACGCTTTGTTTTTGTTTACGTTGCAAATTTAATACTTTAAATTGAAATATTCCAAGTTTGTTTAGATAGTTTAAGTTAATAAAACTAAACGCGCACGAGCTTGTATTACCAGTCTTTAATTCCGTAAAGTTTTTCAAGAGCCTTGTCGAGGCACGCTATACTACCTTCGCCGACATCTCTGTATCTTTTAAACATCCTTTTTCCAACACTAAGCAAGTCGCCAACGGTTTTAATATCACAATCAACAAATCTCCTACTTAGCTTTGATGGGTAACAACTATTCTTTGGTTCTGTTTTTGCTATATACTCAACAATTTCACTTATACGCTTTGCATCGTAAATAAAATCATCGGATTGTGTTTCTGTTTCAACGTCTGTTTTTTCAACATCGTCTTCTTCCGTAATCCATTTATACATTTGTTTGACGGAATCCATAGATACACATTGCACAAGCGCAATCTTTGCCAACTCAAATTTAATTTCTCTGTTTGTCATAATCCTTAAATTTTTATTTGTTCCTTAACATAATCAACTCACGCTTAATACCATGAAGATGTCTTGCGCTTTCACATTGCGCAAGCCCTACTACCATCAACCATATTGCTATAATAGCAAGGAATATGCTGTAGTCGTGTTTTTTCATAATCAATACTTTTTTATCGGTTTCATTGTTTTAAACTTTCCATCTGCAATGCACCTACAAGCATCGGTAAAACGCTTGTAATAAGCAAACACCCACAATTCGTTTTTATCTTTGCCGTTAAACAAAGAATAAACTTCCCAATGTTGGCCACCGCAATCATCTTGCGACAACCCTATAGTTGCATAGTGTGACCATGTTTCACCTTTTTGGGTAACATTCGAGAGTGTACAGATTTCTAACGTTTCGGCATTGTTGTTTTCGTCAAAAAGAACCGAAACGCCAAACTTGCTTCTATCAAAGAATTTTTCGAGCACACCATCAAGTTTCCAATTCCATGCGTTCTTTTTCATTTTAACGCTTTGTTCGTTGTTATAATAGTACGCCATAGTCAATCCTCCTTCAAATATCCTTGTTTAACCTCATAATCAACAAAATCTTCAATTTGTTTTTCATTGTCAGCAGATATACTTACACCAACAAGACGGTGGTCTTTAAAATAACTATTTGCGTAAAGCGAACTTTGACCGTAAATATCATACTCGGTTGCACAAACAATACGGTCAACCTCACGAAAGATGCCATAAATAGAATACCCAGCCTTACATCCCTTTTCTGTTAGAATAAAATTCCTTGTAACCATAATCTATTTCCTTTCATTTTAAGCCGTTAAAATTGTGGCGACTTGTAACTATCAAGTAAACCACATAAAATGCGCTTAAAAAGCACTAAAACGTGCTTAAATCAATTGTGTGCGTTTCTACATAGGTGAGCTTTCCCTCGTAACCTCGGCGTTTCAATTCTGCCATCAACTCACGGGGTTCAAAATCATGCAATCGCAACTGCCTCGCATTTAAAGCATCGATGGCCTGTTGTTTTTGCGTCTTTCTTTTTTCTGCTGCCATAACCCTATTGTGGGTATTGCAAGACTTACATACACTTGTGTAGCCAAATACGTTTTTAGCAAACTCGATAATTGGTAATTCTTTACCACAACACTTGCAAACTTTTGTTTCCATAATCGTTACTTGTTTAAGTTTTCTGGTTTAATATAATACCTTGCCACTCGCTTTTTAGGTGACACCTGCAATCGTTCCATTTCGATAGGCAAGCCTTCCTCGCGCAAGTCGAAGATAATTGCACTAAGACGGAGGCTTCCACAAAGCTTCAGAGCCTCAAGAGGTGTGATAGACTTTCCGTCCAACAAGTGCTGACGGACTACTGATTTCTGTGTTGGGAACTCTTCATTCCATTGATAATCTTTTGCCATAATTCTTTTAATTTTAATTGTTATTATTGTAGTTTATCTTTTTGTTATACTCCAAAGATTTCCTCACATTTTGAATGTTACCGCAAAGGCGCACACGTAACTTTTCCGATGACAAATCCGAAAAATCCCAACGCGCAAACAATGTTCCGCTTTCGTCCATGTCCTTGTAATCGGCCATAAGCCGCAATAAACGTTCCCTGTTGTCACCTTTCGTGTTCACCTTAGACCAATCCCATTCCCTTGCATCATCGCCGTCACAAGCATCTTTAAACACATTCTTAACTACCTTTAAAAACACTTGCACATCACGACTTGCAAGGTAACGCTCGTTCTTCATTTTTCCTTTTTCCATGTACTCTTTTCTTATTTGCTCTTTTGATTTGTTATTGAATGTTTCTAACCACTTTTCAGCCGCACCGCCAGTTTTTTCACCGCGAGCCTTTTTTGCTGCAAGTGCTTGTTTTGTACGAATACTCGTAATCAATGCCTCGCGTTCTGCCAATGCCCAAAACAATGTCAAGGTAAATCGGTCACTATGTGGGAGGTCGCAAAATTCCAAGTGCCCTTCGCCCATTTCATCAAGTATTCCAAGAGCTTCTTGGCAATTACGAAAGCGGTCAGACTTAGCAATAACGAGTATTGCGCCCGTTTCCTTTGCGTGTTGCATTGCTTTACGTAGTTCTTTACAACCGCTAAGTTCTTTACCTGTGTAGCATTCGGAATAGTCTGCAATCAATTCGCCTCCATCACGTTCTACAAAGTAACGGATGATTTCTTTCTGAGCCTCCAAGCCTAAGCCACTACGATTTTGTTTGAAAGTGCTGACGCGCCTCCAACTAATATATTTCTTAGCCATAATATTACTTTTATTTTATATACTTCCAAACAAAACCTTTTGCTTGTGAATATTTCCCAACACAACAACGTTGAATACCGCCTCTTGATATGCCAGTTTTACGTTCTGCGTCCGTAGTGGATTCGTATCTGGCTATAAAAGTTCCATTCATTGTATATTGCGCAACAGGTTTTTCGCAAGAAAAAGATTGATTCCTTTTCTTTGCGTCTTTTATCTTTTTATTTATTTCTTCTTGGTTATTGTTCTTGCGCCTACTTTCAATCATATTCTTTTTGGCATTTCCATAATTTGAATTGTATTCTATGGTACACCATTCAAGATTTACTGCTCGGTTGTCCGTCTTAATTTCATTGATGTGGTTGACGCAAGGTAAATTGTTTGGGTTAGGAATGAAAGTTTCTGCAACCAATCTATGAACGTTTTTCTGTTTTGTTTTTCCGTCTTTGTGCAGTCCAACAAACAGATATTTTCCTTTACCATCAAACGATTGCTTTAATATTCTTCCTTTGTGCCATTTGTCAAACCCAAGACTTTTAACCCTTCCAAGATTAGATACTTGATACAATCCCTCGTAATTAGTTACGTCTTTCCATATTTCTTCCATAAGTATAAAACAAAAGGTAACTTTCAAAATGCGGTCTCCTACCTCCGCAAATTTACTCGTTACCATTGTTAAGTTCGTTGATGCTTAGTAGGAGTTAAGCGTCATATACGTCTGCAAAGATACAAAGAAAATTTGGAATAACCAAACATTTAACTATTTTTCTTTGTTGACACACGGATATATACCACAAACTTTTTCATAATTCGAGTGCGCTTTTATTTTACTATAATCTTCTACAAAACCAAAGTGCCGCATAAAGTCTTTCTTTGTTCCGCAATATGGGACTTCAACAAAGTCAACATAATCGTAATTTTCAAAATAGATTATCGTGTCACGCTCGTCTTTGATTTTCATACCACGATTCCATTCCGTGAACTTTGCCAGCACTTTTAACTGCTTTTGTGCCGTTGTCTTGCTATTGGCTATACTGACGGGAGAATGATATTCATCCCTCAAGATATACAAATAATAATTCTTTGCCATGATTATATGCTTTTGATTTCGTTCACTATTACTTCGCCTTCTATGTCCGTAAGATACATTCTTTCGGCCAACCAGTCACGATGTTCCCTCGCGCTACGTTCATCATCGTAAAAACCACCATGATGATAAACACCATCTACAATGCCTATAACTTGATACATAACTAAACCTCCTCAAAATGTCTATTCATATTTCCAAACTCGTCTTTACACGCTTGCGGGTGACAAACATTCAACTTTTGCAAAGCGCAATTGTCACAACATACGCCATCGTCGGCAACCACCTTTAATCTCTTTCCGTACAATACAATTGTTTCCATAATCAGTCACTATAATCTTTGTCTTCCCAAATGATAAACTTTTCTTCATACACTTCTGATGGCTTATACATAAATTCATAAGACCAGAAAGTGTCGTGCCAGTTAGTAGAACTATCCATACCGTTGTCTCCATAACTGTTCTCGATAACAAATCCAAGACCTTTGATAAAGTTAATAAGATACTTGCAATCCACATCAGGACCACATTCCAAAGCTGATGTGCAATACGACATACTAAAACCTTTGCCGTAGCCTATAACATGACCGCCACGATTGCGGATAGATATTGTTTCTTCGTTTGTAGTGTCCCCACAATCTGTATCAATCACGCCAAATGGTTCTTTGTAACCCTCCGACTTTAACACAGCATTGACAATACGCTTAACTTGTTCTGGGATGTGATTTTCATTCTCCCATTTGTCGAACGCTTCATAATCGAATTTCATAGTTTTGTCCTCCTATCCGTTATAATAGTCTTTAATGATGTTTTCTTTGTAACGTGCCGAAATGCCGCATAAGTCCGCATTACGATAACGTTTGCCATTGGGTAGGTACACGGGATAAAGTGTCGTGCCGTGCTTACCCATAGCGCACGTAAACGCACGGCCATGTACTTGCGTTTCGTCATTGTTACACTTGCGCATATCACAACTAAAGTAAAGATTATGCGGAGTAACTTTGTTGCCGTTATCATCCACATAATAAAGCCCTACGACTTTCTTTTCGGGATAGTTGTGATAAACCTCGTAAGCAGTTTGAGGTACATAGTCATTTGCTTTCATAATTCAGTAACTTTTAAATATTCATAATCTTGTGGCGGTAGCCGTTTCCTCCACGGCTACAAAGGTTTATATTTCATACCGCCTCCGTCATTGTCTATTTATGTCGGTTACATGTTACCTCCCATCTTGAACATGTCACCCGTAAGAATCATACCAAGAATACCGATGAATAAAAGAAACTCCATAATTAAAAATACCTCCTTTTTGATTTTAATCCCTTAAAGTTAATCCGTTACAGGCCACTCGCTTTGTGCCAGCGAATATCACGAATTGGCATACACCAATATTCGCTCCGTTTTCACCACCACTAAAGCAATTAAAGCGGTACGAAAGATTTATGCTTAAACGCAATACGCCATCATGTTCTTTGTCACGAATAACAAAGCCCTCACCCTCAACGTGTATCGCCTTGAATAGTACGGGGGTAGTATTGAACTCGGTACTCTTTACTTTCACCAATAACCGCCCGTCATATATCTTCAATTCCGTCAAATAAAAATCCGCTTGAACACCCATACGGCTAAGAATAATCTTTAAAGACTTTCCCATGCCGTCAATTTCCTTTGTGTCCAAAACGTCATAAAGGCTGATGTTTTCTTGTGCCATATCACACCTCACTTTCTTGTATATCCTACAAATGAAAGAATTGTCTTCAAGTCCTCATCGTCGCAAACTTTTTCAAGTATATCTCCTGCCATTACCAAAGTCTCGTCAAATGATTCTGGGAAGTGTTCGAGCCTATCTCCGACATCATCACAATCCCTCTCAATGATTGCGGCTAACACGATTCCGAAATTATCACGCATTGTCGGAATTTTCCATGCGTCATTGATTGCCCGTACCAAATCTGGATTGTGCGCGTTGAAATGCGTCATCACATCGTGAGCGTCTGGGTCGTAGTACCTCATCTTTTCAGCTAACTTGCGCAAAGCATTTTCCGCATCTTGTGCAGCGTCATCTACCTCGGCATATACGTCTTTATCCGTATGATAATAAGAACGGAAAGACATCACATTATTAGCCATTGTTTCAATATTCGTAATTGCCTGTTCGTTGTTCGTCATAACTTGTTTCTCCTATTTTTTTATTTGTTAGTTTATTGTACACGTTTTATTATTTATATATAATAATTATTATATGCTATTCAAAATAAGTGTAAAATTGCCACCTTATAGGCAGTCGAAATACGAAATTATTCTGCTATTTGACACCCAAAAAGATTTCCAAAATTTAGGATATATTTCTCCGCTTACATAAAGCAAGCCACACCAAACAAAGCCACATAGCGACCACAAGCCACCACCGCAAAGGAATAACACGGCAACAAATAATAAAGCCGTACACGCCAAATAATTTAATACTCGTTTCATAATCTCTTTTTATTTTTTCAACTTGTTACTAATAGCGGAGGCTGTGGCATAGTCACCACAGCACTCTGCGTTTATCATTGCGTCATAAAGCGCATAAATCTCGTCAGTCATACCAGTGCAAGTTAATTACAATCGTCAAATATATAACCGTTTGAACCCATAGAGTAATACATCTTTTGCTCACGTGCATATGCATCATAATCAAAATAGCGTCTCATGTTTTCTATCATGTACCCAGCACCTTTGCAAGAGTAGTCATACTTACAACTTGACTCGTACCCCGTCAATCATTTCGTCTGCCTGCTCGTCACACCAGTCTTTAAAATCAGTGTAACCACTACCGACACAACGGTCTCGCACTTTATCAATATCGATGTCTGAAACGTCACCGCCATAACACTCGGCAAAGTCCTCGAGCATTTCCTTGTCCTCGTCAGACATGTTAGCGTACTCGATTATTTTTTCAACCGTTTCAGCATCCAGACACTCGCTATATAATGAACGTGGAAAACCTTGGAAATCTTGGAACATCAACTCGGGGTCTTCCTCGTCATCATGTAATTTGCGACACACCTCAAAAAATTCGTCTGCGTCATCACATAAAGCGAAGTCAATCCACATGCCATAAAGCGAGCCCTCGTTGTACTTTTTATATGTTCCGCAATATACTCCAATTCCGTCACAGTTTTTCATTTCATAATCTAATACATCCTTTTTCATAACTTAAAAATCTTTTAATTGTTAAACATGTATTTATTTTGTTTATTCCTATTTTAAAGCCTTGTAAAGCGTTTTAATATCACTACCCTATAAAGTGCCCACCGACACAAAATAAATGCGTCAGCGGGCACGGGAAACATGTTTAAATTAAGATAGGATATTATTTGTATCTTTACTAAATCATATCGTTAAATGAATTAACCCGCTCAACCTTTGCGCCGTCTATCTTTGCGGCTACATTTGTAACCTCGTCTTTTGTGCCGTACAACATTGCTGCACCTGCCACAAAGATACAATAAATAACTAAATCTTTTGTCTTCATAATTCTGTCTCCTATCTTTTATATTAAACATTTAAAAAATTGCCCGTTTATTTTGCCGCTGTGCGTTTATTGTTTCCTTTATGGATAACTACAAAGGTACGTAAATAAAAACGCCTTAAAACGCTTTAAAATACATTTTCGTGTGTCTTAATTTGTGGGTGCAAAGGGCTCGCTCCTTTGTGCTACAGTCGAGACGCTTGCAACGTCCTATATATCCGCACCCAAATAATAAAAAGAGGCTGCTGTTACTTTGCAGCCTCCGTCATTTTCTTTATTATATCGTCCATACTAATATAACGAACATCATCAAAAGACAGAACTTTGTCCAACTTCATTCCGTTGCGCTTGAAAAATTCTACTTGCTCTCTCGGCTCAGGTACACGTCCGTATCCGTGTGCGTAGCAATCAGGGACATTCTCAGTAACCTCTTCCCAACGAAAGCACTGTCGGCGAAGGAATGAGGAATGAGCCAGCGGATACGACATTCTTAGCGTGTCAATTTTCCTGCTGGCGTCCTTGATTTTCAACGACAGCCCGATAGTATGAGATTCTCTTTTTGCACAAAATAACGTGTAAAGATTTACACGTACACCTGTGGCCTCTATATTCAGTATCGCAGATACGACCTTTGCTGATGCTTTTATTATATCATCCTTATCGACTCCACTGTGTGCCGTCATGCTGTAGCCGATATTAAGAACTTTTTTCTTTGTCTTCACGAGCCTCTGAGCGACCATACTGTTAGGTGCTCCGCTGATGTATGCAGGTACGTTCGGTATCGCACCCACAACAGATGAATAGATCTGTCTTCTTTGTGCCTGTTTTTGCACCTTGATACGAGCCTGAGCAACGCCAGCCTCTTCAATTTTCTTTTGTAGGTCACTGTCACCCTGCATCATTCGCTCCTCGGCCTCTTCGTATGATGCCGTTCCTGTAAAACTTTCGCTATTCGTGTGGCTGTCGTCACTAAAAGCAGGCTGCATCGTACCAGCGTTTAGATAGTCATTAAATGATTTCAGCGACTCGTATCTCTTGTATATTTCTTTCGTTTTCATGTCTTAATATGTTTTATAGTTACTAAATAGGACAGCCCGCAACATGTGCGAGCTGTCCGTTATATTATGTATTAAAGCAACTCTTTGAGCGCTTTTGCCCAGACGTTCGTTCTGTCATTCAACCGCTCATATATCTCACGACGAGCGTCATCGTCGAGAGTTTTAAATACTGACTCATCGCAGCAGGCCACGAGGTCGTTCTCATTCTCAACCTCGTCAATCATGGCCGCTGTGGCACGGTAGCTGACAACGTGCTTAATACCTGTTTCCTTGATAGCCTGACGAACGTCCTCTACAAAGGAAACAATTTGCTCGTTATTGTGTGCAATATGCAACTCAACCTCGTGACTGTAGTCAACCTCAAAGAAGTACGCAAATCGGTCGCGGCTGCTTGCGTCAATCTCCTGACCAGTCACGTATTCTTCGTCTGCTCCAGTCATCAGCGTATTACCTGCTGCCATAAATCTAAAGTTAGGATGAGCCTCAACACGTCCCACAATTGGAAAATCATACCAGCCGTTTGCCAGTGCTGAATTGAGGACTATTGCAGCCTCAGCGTTGCTGCGGTCGTATTCGTCTTGAAAGTACAAGCCACCGAAAGCGAATGCTTTATAGAACGGAGTCTCCTGAAAGTTGCCGCCCGCATCACCGTAGCCGCGGACATCATGAGCGAACTGAATTGTAGTCTGTCCGTAGAAATCGAGCCCGAGAGCATCTGCAACCTGCTCAGCCGTGTGGCTCTTACCGCTACCTGCTGGGCCGTACAGATAAACATTATTACCGCGGCTGACCTTTGCCACGATGCGCTGAAATTTAGCGCAATATACTTCGTCCTTCTTGCCGTTGTGTTTCTTTGCAGCCTCAATAACTTTCGCTGCCTTCTTTGCATCCGTTGCAACCAGTTTGGATAATTCCTCGGCAACTATCTCGCGTACCTTTGCAATATCAACCGCACCGCCACGAAGATTTTTGAGTGCCGCAATAAGAGCCTGCTCATTCGTTGCATCGTCCTCGGCGGGCTCGTTATTAGTTACGTCAACGACCTCATCTTCAACGCCCTCGGCTACATTTTCGGGCTTTTCTTCGGTTACTTCTTCGGCGGCTGGTTTTTGTGCGCGTGGTTTGCTGGGTTTGCTGGGTTTATTGTCCCCGTTATTTGTGCGCCCTTTAATCAATTCAAAACCCTCGTTAACTGTAAACGTCTGACTATCGTCGGCCTCTACGCATGTCAACTCGGCGGCGTGAGACGAAATAAAACGCTCACCCAGCTTTCCCTTTTTTGGAACAATTACGCCGTTAACTACTCTAATTCCGCTAATACGTGTAACTTCTCCGTTCTCAATGTTTTTGACGTTAATTGCCATAATTAAATCTCCTATAAATTAAATTAAACATGAATAAATAAAAATATCTTTGTGGACTGGTAGAAATTCACTAAACTCCCAGCCCGTGAAAATCATTTGTTCTGCCGTCTTGTCTTTGTATCTTAATTTGCTATCCTCGTGCTCTGTTCCCAGTGTTTCACTACCTTTGCAAGATACGGAAAACGTGAGGCAAATGATATTGTTTTCGTTTTCTTTGGTTGTTTGTACCTTCGTTTTATTTTAACGCACAAAGATACAATTAAAAGCGTTAATTCATGCCGTATGTATTTATTTATTGTTTTAGTACGGGCAAATTCAAAACGTTTTCGCTTTCCCGTATGTTTTATTTTGTAATCCGCTAACCGTTCCCGCTATCCTTTAGGTTTAAGGGTTGCCGCGTTAAGTTGCCGCGTTTCCGCTTGCGGGTAAAACTTTAAAACCCGCTTATTTTTCCGCACCGACAAAAGGCCGTATCATTAAACCAACTAATTAAAGGCCGTGGCGTTCATGCTATCCGTTAGCGTTCCCGTGTTGTGCGTCGTTAGTGATGTGCCCGCGTGTTCCTTAAATCGTTACCCGTTGCCGTTTTAACCGTCGGGCGTTGCCGCCCCGTGGTTTGCGTTGTTTCAATAAATTGGGGTATTCGCTTTCATTCACTCATTACTCGTGTTTAACCCTTGCGCTTTTAATAGCCCGCCCCTATTTTCATTTGCAAAGATACGGCAAAATTTTAAATATTGAAAGTGTTTTTGTGGATTTAACACCTTGAATTATCTTTACACGTAATTTTCACTAAAGTATTGATATTTAATCACTTGCAAAATACATAAATGTTAAAATAGGATTTGGTGTAAATAAAGATGATAATATTTTGTAAATAAATAAGAAAAACTTTCGTTAACAATTCAAAAATATTTACATTTGAAAAATAGTCTAACTTGCTAAATATCAAATAATTAGCTTAATAAGTGTACAAAATACATTTCTTAAAAATGATATTTTGCTTTAATTATTTAAATGTAAGGAAATATTTATAAAGGTTTTTCTTGCACATTTTATCACATATTTGTGCTTGCCTTTTCGTGTGTGTACATATATATAAATAAATAGGCTTATTTGCGCTTTATTTGCCCGCTGTGCGCTTTTCATGCTATATAGGTGTAATTATATAGGTACGTTTATTTTGTACGCTAAAAATAAAAATATATGTTTTCCCGCACCTGATTACTACCTTTATATTATATGGACGCAAAGATAGCATAAATTAGCATCAGTTTTCGATAGTGTAATTATAACACTTATTACGCACATTTACACACACATTTCTAAAAAGGTACATTAAAATTGTAACTAATTCAAAATCAATGAATTAAAGGTTTGTTAACAATAAACAATGTTTACACTATATCATATACTAAATATTGCCTAAATGCCTATAAATAAAGGCTTTATAAATGATTATTGTATAACGTTATTTTTGATATTATTTGCACAGAAGACTCCGATTTTCCCGCTGTTGCGTTTTCTTTGTGTTTGTGGGTAACTATACCAGACCAGAAATTTTAAACGATTTGTGTACGCACACACAAGCCTTTTCTTATTTAGAATTGTATAAATAAATCCGTTAATCCCGTGAAACACCTATTCTCACTACATTTTTCGCTTTTTTACAATAATATACAGTTGTGTATATAAAAGTTAAAACCCTTTGTAGATAGGCTTTCCCAAAGGTTTGAGTGTACACTATACACCGTACAAAGATATTGTAATTAACATTTGTGCCCGCACACAATTCTAAATAAGCGTGAAACATTATTTAAGCATACCTTTGCAATCAGTGTATATTATACACCAACACGAAAAACGTTATATAAATATACGGTTTCAAATAGTTACTTACAATTGATTTAGTTACTAACTTTCTTTCTTTTATATTTCTTTCTTTTTATATACTATATATATATATTATATACTTAATTATTTATTTTATTTCTTTTATTCTTTTATGTTCCTTTTCTTTCTTTTCTTTGCCTTATATACATATATACCTATTTATCCATATTTGCACATTATAGACTTTTATTTCGATTATATAAGACACATTATTACACGCTTATTATATAATCCATATAAGCCCAAATAAATCCCTATATTTCCCCGTACGATTACTCACTCACAATCAAGGTAAAATATACTCGTTTTGTGCCTTTTTTCGTGCTTTTCGAGTTTTTTTATTGCGTATTATAGTGCTCGTGTTTGTAAAGTATTGATAATTAGATATTTGGCCGTGTTTTTGTATTTGTGAAACGAACATTATATAAACACAACCGCCTAAAAATCAATTAGTTGCGCGTTTTTAGCGGGAGGGGGAGGGGGTCTTCACGCTTTCCTTCCGTGTGGTGCAAACGGTCTGTTTTGAAAAAAAAATTTCCGAAAAAGAAAAAAATCAAAAATTGAAAAAACGGAAAAAGAAAATTTTGAAAAAAGAAAATTTTTCGCGCGTGTGTGTGCGTATATGTATAAACTTATTATATAGTGTTATTCTTTATATATAGAAATACTTTATATGCGCGTAATAAGGATATTATTATATATAATGGGTATCTAATATATATAGTGTATCTTAATATATAAAGTAACCTTTATAAATGTGAATAATATATAAAATTGGGTACTAATATTGTAGTATTTAAAATAAAGTTATTATATTTGCACCGTGAATTTATGATTTAGTATTTATATTTAGTTTTTAATTTATTATTTTATGGTTACGATTTACTTACTAACAAGAGATTTTAGGGGGAATTGTTCTCCCAACAACCGTAACAATCCAGAGTGGTTGCGTAGGCAGGACAAGTTAAATGGCTCGTTTAATATTGCTGCACATTACCCAAAGAATGATTATTTTCGTCGTACTTTTATAGAGCCATTGTTTGACGATGACGGTTACATAAAGGAAGAAAATTTTGGTATTCCTCTTACAACTTCTGACGGAATATACTATTGTGTCAAGAAGTGGCACAAGAATCAGTACAAAGAAAGTTTCATTTAAACAAAAATATATTATTTATTAGATTATGATTAAGCGAATAGATGAATTTATCGGTCGTGCTTATGAAACGGCTAAGAAACACGGTTTTCATGATGAAAAGACGAGTGTTGAGCATGAGTTGATGTTGGTTATCAGTGAAATTGCGGAAGCTGTAGAAGCAGACCGTAAAAATCTTCATGCCAATCTTGATGGTTTCGACACTTGTACGAATTTGACTTATACGGATAGGTTCAAGGGTTACGTAAAGGACACGGTAGAGGATGAGATGGCTGATGTGTGCATACGAATTTTCGATATGTGCGGTTACTTCGGTGTCAAGCCTTACCGTTCGATGGAGGAAATTTTGACCTTGCGTGATGATTGGCGGTTGGAATTCGGCAAGATGCGTTTTTCGGAGCAGGCTTATGCTTTAGTGCAGTTGCTTACGTCATGGCAACCTACGGATGTTAATCAAGTTGGTGGTGTGTTAAGTCATGTGTTCGGTGCGGCATTGTATTTTATACATTATTGGTCGCTGGAAATGGGCATTGACTTGGCGCGGCATATTGAATTGAAGATGGAGTACAATGAATCGCGCGGTTACAAGCACGGCAAGAAATATTAAAAACGCATTTTAAAGCCTTTTGGCGGTATTTTATTCTTTCGATGGGTAATTTATCCACTAACGGTGCGAAAAGCCGTCTACGGGTTTAAAAAGTGGCAAAAACAACATTTAATGATTAAGTATAAGAACTATGATTAACAGAGAGTACGAAAACATTGCTCCTTGGAAGAAGGAGTTGTCGATAAAGATTGGTCTTTTCGGTCTTGGTGATTTACGTAGATTTGCCCCTATTGGCGACTTAGGATATGAAAACGGTTGGTATTGGAATTTTGATGGCAAGAAAGGTTGGTTCTATGGTGAAATGGAAAAGGCCATCATGGAAGAATTCCGTGAGCAAGGTTTCAAGTGTGACAAAGGATATTCAACTGGTTATCGTCAAACTGACCACCACTCTATTTGCACGGAATTAGGTTTGCGTTATTCCGTAGATAGTAGCGATTGAATTATTAACTATAATATTTGATTATATGGAAAAGTACAAGAATGAAAACAAATTCAAGATTACCGTTTCTTACCAAGGTCATGCGATAACCGTTGACTTGCGTAAGATAGTCGCAATCAATCATCCGAACGAAAACGACAAGTATTTTTGCGTTTATTTCGACAATGCGATTTGGAAAGTGGCGGTTAGTGAACATGACCGTTTGTACAAGGCTTGGATGACTTTTGAAAAGTAATTTTAGTGTTTTTGTTATATGAAATGCAAGAATTGTGGCTTTTGGAAAGGTATTCGCGGTGACAAGCATTGTGTTTGCATGGAAAGCGCGAAGCCGTGTGAATTGGAACGTAACGAACGTATAAAGAAAGCCCGTAATAAGAAAAAGTTGGAAATGTATGGCAAAAGTGTTGGAAAGATGCGGCTTTAGTTCGTGGAACTGTCGTAGTTATCGGACGTATTTGCTATTCGGTAAGATGTGGTTACATATAGCGAAAGACGGTCGTTTCGGGATTAGTTTCAAGCGATTAGCGTTTTAGTGTTTAATATTAAATTTTTAATTTTATGGAAAAAATTTTTATAGCATTATTCGTGTATTTGTTCCTTGTCGGCATTGCCTACGGCATGACGATGAAAGAAAGTGATATGTTCGATTATGAAAGCAACGTTTTACTATTTCGGCAATGTGGATATGGGCTTTAGTTCCATTCTTTGTTGCAATAGTGATTGGCAAGTGGATTTTTGTTATTAACGAAAGATTAAAGAAACAATAAATAGAGAAAAAAGATTATGGAGATACAAGTAAAGATTATCAAGGTTTTGGAAACGCAAAGTTTCACGTCACAAAAGACTGGCAACGTATATGTGAAGAATGTATTTATCGGAGAAACCCAAGGGCAATATCCTAAAAACATAGCCTTTGCGGTTATGGGCGAGGATAAATTCTCACAAATGGGTATCGTTGTGGGCGGCACTTACAATGTGTCGTTTGATGTGGAAAGCCGTGAATGGAATGGAAAGTGGTTCACCGAAGCGTCGGCTTGGCGGGCGCAACGTATTGACGGTGTTCAACAACCAGCTAACAATAATAACGTGACGGCACAACCGCAACAAGCAAACGATGTACCTTTCTAAGCGTATCTAAGAGATACAACACAACTATGGCGAATAACAGGAAAGCAAGACTACAAGAACTTTGCCGTGAATATCTTTCACGATTGCGTTACATGGGCAGGAAACACGGCATTGATGTTGATATGCTTATTCGTGCAAACAAGAGGCACGAATGCGAGGCGACGGAGAAAGAGGTTTCTATGCTTTCGCGGCTTGTCGATGATGAACGTGTTAGCCGCAATGATATACCCGAAATTGTCGGCCAGTCATATCGCCAATGTTGTGATGATGGTACGTTTGACAAGATAAAGACGTTGAAACGTGTCGGTATATATTCCAAGGTTAGTGCATTGTTATACAAACAAAAAATTATAAAAAGAGACAAGTAAATAATATCTTATGGAACAAAAAAATCTATTCCAAGATTCAGAATTTGAAAACGTCGAACAAAAAAACGACTTGTTCGACATGGAAACTTTGGGAAAAATTGTACTAAAATCAAATGTTGTTCAAGACGAATACACCGATTATATTGAAAATAATTTTGATTTACATATATCCGATACTTGTACGGTGTTGATACCAAACAAATTAAATCTTTCCGATTTACATAATGATTGGAACATAGGTGTTATTTGCGGAGCAAGTGGTAGCGGAAAATCGACAATTCTTAGGTATATTTGCAAGCAAATAACAGGAATGTCGGTTATACCACAACCAAAATTTGACAACAACAAGACTTTGATTGCAAATTTTAGTAATATGACACCAAAGGAAGCGACCTTGCTTTTGTCGCAAATGGGTTTGGCAAGCGTTCCAACATGGATAAGACCATACAATGTATTGTCAAACGGGGAACAATACCGAGCGCAATTGGCAAAACTTGTTGCTGACAACGACGAAAACGAAATAATCTTTGTGGATGAATATACAAGTGTTGTTGACCGCAATGTTGCTATGGCAATGTCTAATGCTTTGCAAAAATACATAAGGCGCGTTAATAAAAGAATAATATTAGCGACATGCCACTATGATGTTTTTGATTGGTTGCGTCCTGATTGGATATACGACTTAAACAGGGGAGGCGCACTCTTACGAGGCGACTATCTTCGGCGACAAAGACCAAAAATTGAATTATCAGTGTTTAGAACAACATGTGATACTTGGGAAAGGTTCAAAAAATATCATTATATGACGGCAAAATTAAACGAAGCGGCTACATGTTTCGTATTTACTTGGAACAATAAATTGGTTGCATTTAACGCAATATTGCCATTACCGAGCGGTCAATATCAAAATGCTTGGCGTAGTTCAAGGCTTGTCGTGCTTCCAGACTTTCAAGGTCTTGGTATAGGTAGTAAGGTTAGTGAATTTATTGGCGGGATATTAAAAGCATCAGGGAAAACGTTATATACAAAGACAATTAACCCAGCATTAGGTCTATATCGCCAAAAATCTAACAACTGGGAAGCTTCTGCCGCAAATGGAAAAGCCGACAAGCAAGAACATATAGACAAGTGTAGTTCAATGGGAGGATTGACACGAGCATCATTTTGCTACAAATACGTTGGAGAACCAATATACGGTTTTGAAGAATTATTATTACCAATAGAGGAATTAAGATATAAAAATAGTATGAAAGGTCAACTTACTTTTAATTTTGAATAAAAGTACACCAAAACATATTGATGTTTAAAAAATACTAAAATATTTGGAACTATGGGATATAAGTAGTATCTTTGCATCGGTCTATCAACCATGTGTTGAAAAGAATACGTTGGCGTAGTAAAAAGCGCCACTTGATAAGAAATAATCGTTGCTGCGTTGTCAGTCACATAGGCGCAAAGACGTAAAGATATAAAGTTATAACTATTTTTACCGAAATGGGCGGTATGAAAGTTGAGTGACTGCAACGAGTAATACCGCCTATTAGGTTTATAAAAGCAGTCACAATTATGGAAGAAAAATTTGATTACGAGTACAAACTACAAGATGTGTACTATCCTTGTATTTATTTCTTGATAAAAAAAGACAAGGTTGTTTATGTTGGTCAAACCGAATTTGGGTTGAAACGTATTTTATCACATATACCAGAAAAGGATTTTGACACAATTAAAACAATTAGGTGCGACAAAGAAAATTTGAATGAAATGGAAATCGCATACATTGTGAAATATCAACCAATTTATAACAAATATCTTTCGAATGCTACTTCCGGAACACGAATAAAGCAACTTTTAATCGAAAAAGGGTATCGGATTAGAAAAAACATAATCAAAAGATGGGTGATTGATAATGTAGAAACGCATTACGTTTTTTGTGGAGAAATTTATGTTTCAAACTTAGATAAGGATTTAACAATCAACGGCTTAATTGCACATTCTAAAAAACAATAGGGCTATGGCAAGAATATATAACGAACTACGTAATTATCAAAACATACCACGTGAACTTGTGTTCGATAAAACATTGTCGGATAGAGCAAGGTTTGTGTATGTATTCATGGCATGTAAGCCAGATGGTTGGGATTTCTTTCTTGAACCTATGTCAAAGGATATTGGATATAGCGTAGATACATTACGCAAATATCTTAATGAATTGGTTGCAAGTGGATGGTTAGTAAAAGGTGAACAATCAAACGAACATGGTATTTTTGGTGCTGTTGAATACACACTTAAAGCCACTAAATTTACCGACACGGAAAATTTCCGATACGGTAAAAACACGGCACAAGAAAATATAGATAATACAAGTTTACCTAATACTAAGGAAACCTATAATAAAGAAATAAACAAAGAAGAAATAAAAGAATTAAAAGAAAAGTTCACAAACTTTGTTTCTCTTTACAAGAAATCTGGTGGCAAGGTTCGTGGTGTAGATACGGAGTTTGAAGAATTTACCAAGCGGCACAAAGATTGGAAATCTATTGTACCATATCTTGAAATTGCATTGCAGAGAGAAACAAAAGCACGTAATCAAGCAAAAGCAAATAAGAAATTCTTTCCAGAAATAAAAAACCTACGAACATACCTTGGAAAACAAAGGGCGTGGGAATTATACGTTACTATTGGAGAGGATATAAAAACGGACGATTACACACCAATATGCGACGGTGCATTATCATGGAGCGACTATCTTAATTGTTATGTTTACGTCGGAATGTTCTACGGGCATGTTTCCGATGGATATACCGACGAAAACCGTCCTAACGGAGCACGTATAATGCTTGGTAACGGCGGCGGCTTTATTACGTGGGATAGTGAAACTAAAAAGTGGAATAAAATATAAACAATAAATATATGGAAATTAAAGGCAAAGTGCATTGCTTCTTTGAACAAAGCGGCACATTCAAGAATGAGTTTATCAAGTTGGGCATACATGCCGAAGACTACGACATTCAGAACAACTTCGGAGAGACTGACCACACGGATGACCTCTTCAAGGCGATTGAGGACGCATACGATGGAAAGCCAAGCCTGTGGGACAACATCACGCAGGACGATTTAATCATGGCTTTCTTTCCGTGCATCTATTTCAGTTGCATGAGCCAAATGCTGATAA
>Ga0326512_10001231_pt1 | contig 20295 bp, 34 predicted proteins | sample 1_2617_0518_D_FD_203652 | JGI IMG/M metagenome (GOLD analysis project Ga0326512, IMG submission 203652) | Bovine rumen microbial communities from UC Davis, California, United States - 1_2617_0518 | ecosystem: Host-associated > Mammals > Digestive system > Stomach > Rumen | place: USA... | reverse complement strand
TCACTGGGATATAATGGTTTAACATCAACATTAACCTCAATCATTCGCCCATCACCTTCTCTTTTAACTCTTCCCTTTTATTGAAATCCCAGTTATTTTGTTTCATTAATTCAACAAACTCTTCTGCTTGACTTTTTTTACGAAAACTCGCATAAAACTTATTACGATAAGTAACATACCATTTGCAATTGCTATGACTCCAATAGTAGTATCGTGGAGCAGACTTCGATGCCTTAATCACCTGACGCTTATGCTTCCCACGTGAACGATTACCGATAATATCACCAGACCGTACTAATCTACGATGAAACCCCAGGTACTGACTTTCAGTAAGACCTAACCTCTCCATAATCTCACGCATAGGCACATCAGCACGATACAACCTCAAATACTCTTCCCTAACACTATCAAAAAAACCATCATTCTCAATAACCCTAAAATTAACTGTTTCACTCATAAATCACACCATCAAAATAGGATCAATCATCATTCACAACAAGATACACTAAAACTAAAATCAAAAATAAAATCAAAAGAATATGGAGGAAACTCATTCATTTCCCCCATATTTGATTAATTCTATTTTCATTTTGATTATTGAGTCTATAAATCTTATTTTTCTTTTTATGTAGTTTATGCTTATTTCTAATTCGTGTTTTTTGTCGGTTAAGGGTTTTAGTGTTTTTTGTGTGTGTGTTTTTCTTATTTTTTCGTTGTTTGCTCCGTAGATTTCTTTGAAGTTTGTTGTTGTGATTATTTCTTGTTCTTTTTCGTTGTATTGTTCTTTTAGGTTTATTAGTTCTATTTCTTTTTGTGATAGTTCGTGTATGAGTTTGTCCCATTCGGTGTAGTCTGAATATAAGTCTATTTCGGTCATAGTTCCACTTCCATTTTTTTTAATAGTTCTATTCTCATTTTTTCAAATTCTTTTAATTTTTGTTCTAATGCTTCGTAATGTTTTACATTAACACAATTGTTCATTTCTCTTTTTATTTGAGCAATTGTTGAATGTAATGCTCTTAATTCTTCTTCTGCACTATTAGGCATACTTTAATACCTCCTATTACCATAATCTTTCATAAACTTTGCAAAAGTAACTGCATTCACATCTTCCATATCATACAAATCATGATATTTTTTATGACATTTCTGACAAAGAGAAATCATATTCCCCTCATCAGCAGATAACTCTTTGTAACGTGAAATTGGAAGCAAATGATGAACTTCTAAATGGTTATTCGTAGGTACTTCTTCACAACACATACATCGTCCATCTCTTGCTTTTACTTTCTTTTTTGCTGATGATACTGCGTTACTTCTACGTAATGTTTGTACATCTTTGTCCTTTGATTTAATATCGGACGGTTCTTCATCAGTAGGATTATAAATATTAACTGTTACTTCTCCATTTATAATGATACTGTCATGATTATAACTCACATTATCTTATCTCCCTTTTGAGTCCTTTATCCCTAATGTTTTTTTAATACCATTTAATTGAGATATATCCCAATTGCAATCAATTAATGCGTCCCTTATTTTATAAGCATCTTCCAAAGATTTATATGTTCCATATGACTTACAACGCCATTCACCATTAGATTTATGTGCTTTGCGAATACAAAAAGTGTTCCTTTTTGTTTTTTCAATATATGCGTCCCGATTTAAAACAGTTCCATATGGCAAGATAGAAATATGATGTTTCAAAAGAATACTTTCCAAATTATCTCTATTCCAATTGCATTTTATCATTTCATCACGAACAATCCTTGCATCTTCAACATCTCTGAAAGTAGCAATCATTCTTTTACAATTAGCAAAAGGTGCTTTTAAATACACTCGTCCAGATTTAAACTCTAAATACTTGTTTTTGTGCATTGTAGTAGTTTTATGAGTAATATTTTCTTTCGCAACTTTCCTTCTGCTATGCAAAAGCATTTCTCTCATAATATCTTGTAGTTTGACGTGATGTTTTTTACACGCTTCGTCAATGCTCATTTGTTTTAAATCGTTTTGAAAATCTGTTATATTCACAACCATGTTATCAGACTCCATAATCCAACTTCAATGGATATGATTTCAACACCATTGAGTTCTAATAACTCTTCGTTAGTGTGCAAATCTTTTACATTCACATAGTAATCATTATTCATACCCAACAAACCTCCATTGCATTATTTGTACATACATCATAACAGGTTTCACATTTGCTGCATTTGTTTTTGTCCCATGAAAGCAAACCATCAACATGATTTAACGCACCGGTCGGACAAGCATTTGAACATTCTCCACACCAAGTACATTTTGCTCCCACCAAAATCAACTTAAAATCCATCTTACCAATTCCAGTTAATTATACGCTTACAATCATCTACATTCCAATCCACTTTTTTACACAATTCAACAATCTTCTGAACAGTACCCTCATCACAACGAACACAACCAAAATACCTCACCTTACCATCAACCAATTTATAAATCTCCCAACCTTTACAAGTCTTATAATAATGTTTAGCACCTTGACGTGGACGCATCTTAACACCTAACTCATCTCTGAACTGTTTAGACAAATGCTTCCAATCCAAATGAGTCAAATTATACTTCTCCCTAATCTGCCTAACAGTCAAATCAGAAGAAACATAATCAGCTTTAATCTCCTCATACAAATCATCAGTAATAATAACCTGCTCCTGTTCAACAATGCGAAAATTCACATCAGACTTCATTGCAACGCCTCCAAGAAATAATCATTAAACAGATACCTATACTGATTTAACAACACCTCAAATTGCTTATCCAAAATATAAAAATCACAATAATCAGTTTCAGACCTCACACCACGACCATAAGACTGCATACTATCCATAACTGCTTGATAATTCCACCAAACCTTATCTATTTGGTTTCTTTTACGAACTTGTGCATCAAATGCTGGATAAGGTGTTTTATACAAAATTTGAAATCTACACGCATCATCTTTAAAATCAACACCATCTTTAATACCAGCACCTACAAGGATTGCGGGAATGTCTGTTTGTATGAAGCAGTCTACGATTTCTTCTCTTGTTAGGTTGTTGTAGTTTGATTGTTTGTCTGCTTCTATTTTCCATAGTGGTAAGTGTTTAGATAGGTTTTGTAGTATCCAGTATGTTTGTGCATGGCTTGTTGTGTGTATTATTCCTTTTTGGTCAGGGTATTCGTTGCATATTTGTAGGATTTTTTGTAATCCTTCTGTGCATTTCCAGTTTGGTATGTTCCACCCTTTTTGGTCTTTGTGGCTTCCTTTGAAGTTTGCTACATATGTTCGGTAGATTGGTCTGTTGTGTACGGGGAAGTTTCCTTTTTCGTAGATAAAGAATGTGTCATCTTTGTTCAAGTTTATCCATTCGCAGAATTTATCTTCGTCCCCAATTGTTGCAGTCATGAACAATCTTGTTTCACCTAATCTTAAAATACTATTAGTGTATTTTCTTGCAGTAATAGGTTTAAACTCCACTTTACACTTATCATTATACTTATCTAAAATTTGAGATTTAGTCGGCAACAAAACAACCCACTCATTATGATTTTTCTTGAACTCATCAATCAAATTAAAATAAGACTTTATTTGTGTAGGAATTTTTTTCAATCTACGTTTCCACATTTGTCTTTGCTTTTTTGTAGATGCTGCAATACTTTTCTTTTGATAGACATCTTCAAGTTCATGAAGTTTACTGATGATTTTTTCAATGACAGGTATCCAAGCAGACGGATCAATCCAATTAGTTAAACTATCACCATTACGAATGCTGCTGAAAATATCTATTCCGTAGGTGTCTTTGCAGTATTTGTCGCTGAAACTTCTTGTTACTTTGCTCATTATAAATGACTCGAATTTGTGTGCTTCGTCTAATATGAGTAGTTTTCTTGTGTCCCAGTTTGTTGTGTATTCACTTGCGTAGTAGAGGTAGTCGTAGTTTGCTAATGTGTTGTCTGCGTACATTGCTTTTGTTCTGTGTGTTATGTAACTGCAAGTTTGACATGGTTTGTCCCTGTCGCAAGTATCACACATGAAGATAAAATCATTTGTGCTTTCAGTATTGCATATGTAGTTGCTTCTACCTTTGATTTCTGTGAGCATATAATTAAAATCATCAAGGTATTGTTTTTGTAATTGTTTTGTACGTGTTAAAATATAGGTATCACCTACTTTTTTTGCAATTGTTGTAGCAATAGCAGACTTACCTATACCAGTACCAGCTTCCAAAACAATATTCTGAAATCCATTATCCATTGCTTGATTAATCAAATCAATAATCCTAATTTGACTTTTACGTGGAGGATACTTTTTAAGACTCCAAAAATCCATATCCATCTATATCACCATTAATAACTTTCAATTCAAATAATCGTAATTGTTTCAAATCCAATTCTAAAACATCAATCTTCTTCTTAACTTCCTTATAACTCTTATCAACATAACAATCCCCAACAAGAAGATTGGATAAAACATTTTTCCAAAATTCAAGTTGAGATTGTACTTTTGTAATCCTTTCAGATAATTCAGTACGCTTTGGGTTGAAAATACAGTAATGCTGATGAGTACAACAATCATGCTTATTACCAGCAGAATAATAACAAGTATTCATTCAGCATCACCCACACTTGGATATAAAAATTCAAGGAAAACATCAAAAGGAACTTTAATAACCCATTTAGTTTTATTATCCAACCTAACAGCAGTATACTCCCATTTCAACAACTCTGCAATAGATTTCAAATCATTACTATAATCCATCTCTTTTTTCAAAGTCTTACGTAGAATTTGAGTCAGACAAACATAATCCCCATCTTTACCCTTCTTCGGCAAACACCAAGAAATCAAACGCTCATTAATGATTTGCCAAATAAGACTCTCAAAATCATCATATTCAGACACACCATCAATATCCAACTTCTCTTTACGATTACCATATTCATCTTTCAAAGTAACCCTACTACGAACTTGATTAAAAGAAGATATGAAGAAACTACGAAGCTCCTCTGTCTGATTATCATCATAATCATCAATACCCTCTGTTTCAGACCATAATGACAACCAACGTGGCTTCTCAACCATAGCCATAGTGTAAAACTCATTCAAAATATAATCAGCAGTAACTTTCCAATCATCAAACAACAAAGAAGGATTAGCCATCACCTCACGAACAGCAAACCTACCGAAAGTATGCAAAGCAATCAAACGACTCTTTTTCGGAGTATCAATATAAAACGCTTCTTTAAATGCTTCTTTCTCCTCTTTGGATTTACGCTGACTATAAGTAAAATTCAACACAAACATACGATTAACCAAAGCATCATCATCAGGCAAATAATTATTCGCAGTAAAAATCACCGGACTAAAAGCTGAATAAACCTTACCTTTAACAACTCTGGAAACAGTAGATTGAACACACACCTTAATCAATTCCTTCGCACCATTCCGCTTAAAAACAGCAGCAGGTTCATTAACCAAACGAGGAGTACAATCCTCATTCAAACGATTACCAATCCGATATTCAGTATCAAATGAAGAACCCCCCATCTCGTTCTCAAAAGAAGGAACATCATAAACATACAAACCAATCTTACCCAGAGTAGTCTTACCGGAACCACTTGTACCCTTCAAATATAAGTAAGGCAAAGGATTACCCACCTGCTTCATAGCATAACTAAAAATAGACATCAAAGCCCACTTAAAAACACTCGCAAGAACATCTTCATTACCCCTAAAAAACACCGCCAACTCATCAAGAACATCAACAGCCACCAACATTTCAGACTCATTAATTTCAGAATAATCTAACTTCACAGCAAGAACCCTATCATCATCAACATTATAATAAACACCTTTATTATCAATATCCGTTTTGACTTCTGCTAAATCATCAGCAATCATAGAATTGATACAACTTGTAACACTATCTTTCACAAGTTTGTTTGTTACTCCAAATCCAGCATCAATTAGATACTGACTTATTTCTGATATTGTTGAGCCAAGCCCATCACCAGTAGTGAAATTACGATTACTGTATTTACTTGTCCAAGTTATTTTGAATGCTCTTGGTAAATTCAAGAATGGTGAGTCGTATACTATTAGTCTTGATGGTACTGCTTCGATTACTGGTGTTATTTTTGATTTTCCGTCTTTGCGGTTTGTGTCTTTGACGTGTATGATTTTTTTTGTTGTGAAGTTGGTTATTATTCTTGTTTGTTCGTCGAATTGGTATGTTGATGTTCCTGTTGGTTTTTTGATTGTTTTTAGTCTTTTTAGGAGTTGTGTGTATTTTCCTTCGCCTATTTTTTCGATTAGGTCTGTTTCAAGGTATGGTATGTTTAAACCCTTGTAGAGTTCATCTATTTTTGTTTCAATGGAGGTTATGTCTGTTACCCCTGAAAGGATTAAGCAAGTAGACTCAATTGCTATGTTGTTGTTGTAGAACAATTGAGATAGGTATGGGATTATTCTATCCCATTCTTTTTGAGTATATTTCCATGATTTTAGTAGTTCAACTGTTTGGTTGATGTTACTATCCTCTAATTGAACATACTCTTTGTTACTTGCTTTTACCATTGTTTTTTACTCCATTAAACTCATTGCTTTGTCAAAATCTTCTTTAACAACTGCACCTATTTTGTTTTTGTTGATGAGATAATCTTTTAAATTATCTCTATTAACAGACATTCCTTTGTCTTGCATTTCAGTAACACACATTTTGATTGTGTTGTTTGTTTCCATCATGTCTTTGATGGTTAATCGTTTTTTTGTTTCAACTACTTCGACTTCTATGGCTTCTTCATCAATTGCTGGTTCTTTTGCTTTTGCTTTTGGTTTAGTTTTTGCTTTTGCTTTTGGTTTGGCTGCTGTTTTAACAGCTGTTTTTGGTTTAGCCGTAGCAGATATTTTTTGCTTTTTTGGAATTACTTCCATTTCTTCAAGTTCTTCTGCTGACAACTCGCCCATACCAACAAGGTCAGAGATGGCTCTTGATTTGGCTCTTGTGTGAGCAGTACCAATAACATCGTTTTCAGCATTAGTAAATCTTTTACGAAGTTCAAAAGCAGATGGCTGTTCAACATCTTTTTTATTTATTTTATCATAGATGCTACAAGCTGCAACGCCAACGCTTGAACGTCCATTTGGAGCAGTTGCTTTAACGTGGAAAGTAGCAGAAACAATCTGGTCATTTTCATCTCGAATAAGCACTTCTTTAATTACTTCATCAGTAATATTAAATGCAGTAGCGATTTTCCTCCAAGCAGATTTCTTTTTGAATGGTTGTGCTTTCCCATTAATAACTATTTTTTGATAGTCAGATGGCACAAGCAATGACTTACAAGCTTCTTGATAGTTATCCATAAATGCTTTCGCATTTTTTACATCAATTAAAGGTAAAGCAGTTGAAGCTGCCGGAGCAGTTTCTTCTACTTCTACAATTTCATTACTCATTCTTCTCCCTCTTCTTCAAATACTACGTCCTTTTCTTCATCTGCTTGTACTTTAAAGATTTTTTTGTCGGAGTAGTTTTCGTTGTTTGATGGAATGGTTTTCACAAGTTCAATGTGAAGCCACATTCCTTTTTCTAACTGTCCATAGTATCTTTTAAGGTCTGCGACTGCTGGGAGCATTTGGGTTTTTGCTTCGCCAGTTTCTTCATCTACGCCTTTGTAAAGAACAATCCTTTTGTTACCATAGTCATCTTCTTCAAATCCTAAGAAGTTTCCTTCAACATAATCTTCGATTTCATCAAATCTTGGGTATGCCCCAGTTAATTCTTGTCCGCCTTTTTCTAATGTTCTTAATGCCATATTAAAAATCCTCCTTTTTTTATAAATCAAATAATGAACTGACGCTATCTCTGTGTATTTGTGAATGTCTAAATTCATTCATACTCTTTTCACCTTGTAAGAACAAGATTTCTAATTCGTCAATGAACTCATTAACATTACCCATTTTTTCAGCATCTGATCCATTGATTGCAAGATTGATTTGTTTTAAAAAATTAAATTCAAAATCATTTAGTAATGTATGTATTGTGCATACTACTATGTCATCATCTACATTTAATTTTCCAGTTTTGATGTCATTGCTTATTTGCAATACTGCGTTTTCCATTATTGTTTTCATCATTTCGTTTAGGATTTCTTTTTTTTTCATAATTTATCCCATTCCATCATATATTTTTTGTAATATTCCGTTTTGTTTTTCTAATAATTCGTTTTGTTTTTCTAATGCGTCTGCTATTCTTAATAATACTTGAAATACTTGTAAATCCATTATATCCACCCCATTTGAGTCATTGGATAGTGCATTGTTGCAATTCCAATTAAAAAGAATACTAATGCGAAAATAAAAGCCATTAAAACAACCCCTGCCGGATTGATTTTAATAGTAATTGGTTCTTGTACAGGGTATAAATCATTCTTTTTCATTTGGAATACCTCCATTTTGTAGCATATCCAAGTCTGCTTTTAAAGATTGTATTAATGCATCATTCTTTAAGATTTTTTCTTGAAGTTTAACTTTGGTTTCTTTATCCAGGAATAGACCTTCGTCAAATTCTGTTTGGGGTATGAATACGCCAAAGACTCCACTATTAACCATTTTTTTCATGTATAAATCAACTCTCTCGGAAAGTGTTTTTTTTAGTAAAAAAGGTTACGATGAAATAAAAGAATATTAGGAAAGCAAAAGTAGGAATTTAAAGTCTGATAAAAACTTTATAGGATATGAAATTGTGGTAAATTGATAATTTATTACGTGTTTACTTCCCACTATACTTTTACTTCATCTGCACCTTTTACAAAAAGTAATGAAAAATCATTACTTTGTGATAATCAAAGGTTTCAAAAATATTAAATAGAGAAATTTACAAAAATAGACATTGTGATTATGACTCTTTTTTTTTTACTCTCGGAAAGTGAAAAAAATTAATCACAATTGGGTTTGGTAAGTTTTTGTGGTGATTAACTCACCAAACCACCCTTATTTTTATAAACCTAACATTTTTTCTAATTCTTTTTGATTATCGATTATCTCATTTATGAGATTTTGTTGTTCCTCCAATTTACGTTCGTTGCGAACGATTTCTTTTTTATAAACTCTGTTTTCTGCTTGTAATTTTTCAAATGCTTCTTCATCAATTTGATGAATTGATTTGAAAAGCATTAGTTCATCTACACTTGCAATGTATTTTTCCTTCAACTTTTCAGTATTGTTATGAAAATACGCTCGATGTGTTTTATCCATGCTTCTACCTTGCAAAGTGTCAATTTCTTGAACCGTCCAATCGATTTCAGACAAGTTCAACAAAGTAGTTGCTTGAAACTTACGTAGCATATGACATCTGAACCTTGTATGATTACCCGCTAAACCAAAATCTAATTTATTATTAATGACTCTGAAAGAATAAGCCAAATGAGCAACAGAAATATCAAACAATTTATCATAATTGTCTAATTGCTCTGGTAAATCTTCTTGCTCTTCCTCATCAGCATCATTATAATTCATTCTGATTTTAGCATCTCTACCAATCAGATATTGGATTATATGTTCTGCTGCCTCCGGTGAACAAAATGTTGTGAATTTTTTATTTGTTTTTTGTCTTTCATCAATAAACGTTGGTATAAGACAATCAACTTGTTTCAATTCTTTTAATTGTTCACTTAAAGTGTTAGATTTGTAATATCCGTCACAAGCAACTATGAAATCTTTAATAGTAAGATTGAGCATATCTATTCTGCTTAAACCAGAACTCATAGCAAATAAAATGATACATTTACCAACATTAGTTGCCTCATGATAAGCATCAATGAGTTCAGATTTTTTAAGAATATCCTCGTAATCCATCTCATATGTTTTTTCTATTTGATGGCTGTTAAATCTCGGCAGAGTTTGAAGTTCTATCTCAAAGTGTCGATATATTGTTTTGACATCATTGAGATACAGTTTTGCTGTTCCTTCGCTTTTGTTTTCGTACAAGTAGGTACGAAAATCAATTAATCTTTTTCGTAATTTAGACCTTTTCCAGCGTATGCCCTGCTCTTCTTCGGTGTCTGCTTCATCGATTAACTCATCAATGGTCATTTTGTTTACCCATTGATAATGTTTGATTGCAGCACGATAATGATCCCTTGTTGCGGGTGAGCTACCTCTTTCGGTGAAAAATTGTTCAAGTATCATCATTGTCATAACCTCATATTTATTTTTTATATATGGTTTTGATAACCATAGAGCAACTGAAAAGTAATAATTTTGTAAAGTGATTATTTTTCCTCTCTTTCACTTATAAAAAGAGTAGGATTTTAATAACATTTACTACTTTTCAAAGGTAAGTAAATATCATCACTTTATGGATTGGAAAATTACCACAATTACAATTATACTATGTTGAAATTTTTATTTAAAAGTTTCTAAAACTCTTTTAATCATAACATCATTAATGACTAATTCACTATCCATATCATATAATAAGTACAATGAAGAGTCCTTAACAATAAAACGAACAAAAGAGTTAAGTTCATCTTCTGACAAAGCATCAACACTTTGCCATGCCATTATATCTTTCTCAAAACTATTAGATACTGGATTATAATATGAGATTGTTACTTTTTCATCAAAAGTAATCTTAAAAAGTTTTGAAGTATGTTCTGTTAAGTATTCATACTCATAACTTTCAGCTTCTGTCGCATATTTTTCTTCCAAATCTAATAATTTATTCACTACACTATCAAAGGTTACATCTGGATTTTCTTTCAAATCCTTTAACCTTTGGTGAGTTTGTCTACTCACTTGTATGCCTATGTAGTTTTTAGGATAGCCCATAGAAGCCCTCCCATTTATCTAACAGGTAGGTGAGTAATGTGTCAAAATTATCAGTAGGACGCTTATGTGCTTGTAAACGATTGTAAGTGTCCTTTTTTATTTGTAGTGTTTTTGACATAGATAATAGTTTATATGTTATAGTATTTATACTTTTTGGTAAGGGTTGTATAAAAAAAAGAGAGAAGAAAAAAATGGTTTAAATTGAGGTAAAATATGATTAAAAAAAACCCTCAAAACCATCTCTCTCCCTCTCTCTATTTTTTGTTTAAAATAGTTTTTAGAACCAGGTTAAATTAACATGGTAAAGTAATTAAATAATAGAAAAAATCAAAAAAGGAGAACAAAAATGAGCAGGAGAAAAAAAATACCAGAACGAAATAAAGTCTATGAACAAAAACATCTTTGATAAATGAAAGTTGAATACAAATGAATACAAACTATTTTTATTTAAATTTAAAGATGAAACTAAAAATCTATAAATTCCCTTTTCTCCAAGTTATTCTCCAATTTTGATTAAACCATATAACACATTTTTAAAAAATGTATCTCACCCTATTTTTTTCACCATATTTGGAAGTATTAGTTTACTTCCTATATTATAATATGTAGAATATAATATATTTATATTCATTTTAGGAAATTTTATGATGACCATTACTAAACACATCTTCACCATTAAACATTTCACAAAAAACATCATGTGCAATATATTCACCCAATTCATCAGCTAAACCATCATCAATATCAACAACTATTGAAAATTTAAGCAATACTTTATTCATTATATTAACCTCGTTTGAGTAGTATTAATTCTATCCTCTGCAATATTATAATACTCTTCAACTTTTTCTATACCTATAAAATCTCTATTAAGATTTCTACAAGCAACACCAGTAGACCCACTGCCCATAGTAAAATCCAATACAGTATCCTTTTCTTTACTATATGTTTTGATTAGATACTCTAACAATTCAACTGGCTTTTGAGTAGGGTGCAACCCTCTATCAGATGGTTTTAGGTTGTTTATTTTCCTAACACTCTGAGGGTATCTTAAATTTCCCCCCTCTCCTGCTTTACGATATAATGTTTTTAACCCGTTATATTCCCAAGAATCCTTAGAACCCTTATTTGCATACATCTGTCTTTTTATAGTGCTTTTAGGTTTAGGTTCTTTAATAGGATAATAATTCGGAGATTTTTTACAGAATACCAATATGTTTTCATGAACTTTTGCAGGAGCATATTTAAAAGACCCAAAATTAGTACCTGCTTTTTTTTGATATATCCATTCATGTTTAAACCATTTAATATTACTATGAACTAATTCCGAAGTAAAAGGTTGGGAAGAAAACATTATAATCGGCGTTTTATCATAAATCAAATTTGATATTTTATCCCACATCGGCTCAAAAGGTATGATGCTATCCCATTTACAAGCAGTAGTACCATAAGGAGGGTCAGTCAATACCATATCAACCTTTACACCCTCATCAATGAGTTTCTGCATTTCAGTAATACAATCACCATGAATTAATCTCATATTAACCATCTTACTTTTGTTTCCTTTGAATTATCATTATTATCCCAAATAAACCAACTATAACATACTGCACTTGATTTAAAACTCAAATCATCATTACGATAACATTGTATTCGCTTAACAAAAGGACAAATCCATAATGGAGGATTATCCTTAAAAATCTTATTATACCTTGATAATGTTTCAATAGTCTGTATCCTACAAAAGATATACACTTTATTTGAAGTAATCTTCAACGAATGCAATATCCAATCATTAATATACTTATATGGTGGATTAGTTATTGTATTTCCTTGAAACACATCATTACATTTAAAAAAATCTACACCAACATCACCATAACCTCTATCAAATAGGTCAGTTTCTTTAACTACATTATAACCTAACCTTTTTAATTCAATAGCCAATCTCCCCCCCCCCACAAGCAGTTTCCCAGTAAGGAACATTCTCATCTAACAAACCATGCTTATGAAGTAATCTTATAGCAAGAGGATCAGTAGAATAATAATCATTTTCCTCTCTCACATAATTACTATGAGAAGAAGCACCAATATTCCTGAAAACAAATTTACTATTTCTTGTCATTTCTACCCCTATGAACTCTTGAAATTATTTGTAAGATGATAGTATACCAATTTGTTTGGTCTTGGATAATCTGGATCAATCAACAAAATGTTCTTCATACAATATCTCCGACCGAATAGGATAAGAAGTATTAACCAAAGAACTTTATCCTCCCAATAACATCATCAACACTCTCATCATCACTTAACAACAAACCATCAATATTCAATTGAATATCCACTAACTTCACCTTCAAAAAACCCCCTTTCAATAACTATTCAACAAACTCCTCAAACTCAAAACACTCATCAACCAACCGACAAGGTTTACCATAAAAACCACACATACGCAAACCATCACCATTGTATTCATGTACGCAAGTCGGACAACTGTCAGTCGGTTCTATAAAAACCTGCATTGTTGTTTCTATTGTTAATTTTTCCCCATCAGGGGTTTCTGATATATACGATAATGTAATGTCTTCGCTTGTTGTCAAAGTAATGTCTGCATTCGGATTATATTTCCCAAGAGATTCAATTAAATCTTTAATCATCATTGTCTACACCTTCAAACATATCATCAACAATCGCAGTAATAACAGTAGTAGTTACCGCATTACCACAACACTTATACCGTTGAGTATCAGAAATTTTTTCACCATCAGCACCAAACTCTGTCCACCCATCAGGAAACGCTTGTAAACGCTCACACTCCGTAGGAGTCAATTTCCGAATACGATAATCATTAGTAACAGCACCCCAAGAACCTTCCTGTGTATTCAATGCACCGGTGGAATCTTCATGAGATACACCCCTTCTGATTGTGCAATGACTTCTTGATAATTCTATACCATCACCAGCTTTGGCTTCTTTGTATCCTTTCCTGGTGGACTCTCTTAACTTAATTGATTTGTCAGACATTTCCATCACGTAATTATCTTGTTTCTTATGTAAAGGCATACCCCGTGGGCAGGTGGTAACCGCATAACAACTATCTCTCTCTTTTGTAGTTGTTACATACTTATCATCACCAACTTTTGTGAAATTCTGTTTAATTAACTTTTTATCCAATTCCTTCCCTCCTCTATGATGGTTACTAATTTTACGATTACTCATAACCATCTACTTCCAATACATAATTAGTTAATCTTTTACCCAAAGGTCGAGAAGGTCTTGTAGTTGTTACAGCATAACAATCTCCATCTTTTGTAGTAGTGATGAATTTCCCCTTCCCAACATGAGTAAAATACTTATCAATTATCTTTTGAAAATCTTTTTCTGATTTTTTGTTCATTTGTATCATCTGTGGTGTACCAACCGTTGTTTCCACTTGCGTTCATGGTTATTGATAAGCCATTGTGGCTGTATATTCTACCACCTTGGTGAGTTTTGTGAGAATTGTTTAGTTGTATTGTGTCCCTCTCTCTCTCTATTTTATCGGTGTAGGGGTTCGACAATGGTTTCGACTCACGAATATTCAACCCATTTTTAACAACTGATCCACTACACAATGTCGGGCAAATCCCATCATCAGCATATACATTCTTACCATAATGACCTGATGGACTAAAATTACCTACTTTCTTAACGACTCTATCTCTCTCAATATTACCTGACTGATGACCGTTATAAGAACCTAATCTTTTATCGGTGCGTGGGTTCGACAATGATTTGACTACCCCCCCCATTATGACCATCACAAGCCAAAGTATTCATATGCTCATCACCATAATGAACACGCCCTTGACGAGTACCATAATAAGTATTAGACACCTTCACTTCACTAAAATTTTTTTCATCGTTTCCTCTGACAGATAATACTTCTCCTCCACATTCTCTTCGAGAATATCCTTTAATAAACACCCTCTCTCTCCTTTGTGGGACGCCGTAATCTTTTGAATTATATACCTTCCATTGCACATCATACCCCAAGTCGGAGAGAACTTTAAGAATTGTCTGGAAAGTTTTTCCCTTGTCGTGAGATAATAAACCTTTAACGTTTTCAAGTAAAAAATATCTGGGTCTTTTGTCTTTGAGAATCCTTGCGATTTCAAAAAAGAGAGTTCCTCTTGTGTCATCAAACCCTCTTCTTTTTCCTGCAACAGAAAACGCTTGACATGGGAATCCTCCAACCAGGAAGTCAAAGTCGGGTAATTCTTTTGTGTTGATTTTTGTGGCATCTCCGAGGTCAAGGTGGTTTGGATAGTGTTTTTGGTATATTTGTTTGGCATATTTATCTATCTCCGAGTATCCGAGGCATTTGAAGTTGTGTTTGCTGTTTTGTAAGCCGAGTTCAAATCCACCTATTCCGCTGAATAGACTTATGTATGTTATTTCTTTTTTGGACATTTCAAATCTCCCGGAAAGTTTTTGTGTGGTGATTAAATGGAGTTGGAAAGGATTTGAACCTACGATTAACCCAGTCTACGGGTACGTCTGCACAAATACGAACGGGCAATTGCCCAAACTCTGCTACAACTCCATTCGTTTGGAAGTATTAATGTGATGTTGTGTAATAAAATGATAGCAATTGGGTTTTTTTTTAAATGAAAATTTTTTTTCACATTATACTTCCGTTAGTATTGTTTTTTGTTTGTGATAGTATATTTATAATCTTTTTAGATGGTTGTTGTTTTTTCATCAACAATACTCAACCGAAAGGTTTATATACTATATTATCTAAACTATTATACAACAAGATGTAAAATCACCACAAAAAATTACATCTTGAAAAAAACTTTTCGAGAGAGATACAATGAATAATTTGAGAGAAGAAATCCTTGTATTAAAAGCATACGTGGAAATAAGTGGGTACAGACTTAAAACTTTAAAAGCAATTGGTTATGATTATAAAATTCCAAAAGTAATTGCAAAAGAAGCAGGAATTAGACCTAATCACATCAGTAAAGTATTACGTGAGTTGAAAGACCATGAACTTGCTGAATGTATCAATGAAGAAGCACGAAAAGGTAGATTATACAGATTAACCAAAAATGGCAAAGAAATATTGGAGATGGTAAAATGAGTAAATTAACTGTTAAAGAGTTGAAAGCACTTGAAAAACTGGAAATGAACTAAAAAAATGAACAGTAAGTTTAGAAATGAACCAAACTTGTAGAAATGAACACTCATATCTGTGTGGAAATGAACACAGAAATGAACACAGAAATGAACATGGAAATGAACGTGGAAATGAACACACACAACCCATTTAGAAATGAACAGGTGTTGGAAATGAACCCAAAAATGAACGATGGAAATGAACCAGAAATGAACAAAGAAGAGATGCAACGCAGACTCTTCAACCTAAAACAAATGCGTAATACCTATTACAGTTACAGGTGCTACCCAAGACCAAAATGTAGCCCTTTCGACAAAGAAATCAGAGAACTAAAAGAAAAATTAAAGGAGATGGAATAATATGAGATACAGTTACGGAACAAACGATTCATTCACTAACAGAAGTAGAACTGCTTCCGTTAAACAATTAGCATCAATTATCAAAAGAGATGTTGATTATGGTAAGTGGAACATCTATGAAGGTGGAGAAGAGAATTCACGTACTGCTAAATGCAGATACAAACGCAATGGTTTCATCTACCACGAACATTTACTCATCTATGGAACTGCTGATGAATTCAGAAGATTAGAAGGACTAATCAAAGACTTCATCACAGTTATCCCAAGAGTTATATACTCTGAGAACAAATAAACCATTATGGGGATATTTGATCCCCATTGCACTTTTAAAAAATATGGGAGTAATTTGGGAGAATTCATCAAAGAGTTCACGTCCTTTTCCCCAACCTACTCCCCAACTCGGCAAGGAAAAAATCCTTTTAATCACGTCCTTTGGATTTCTCCTTGCCTTTTTTTATCTACCAATGTCTTAAAAACTACTTTTTCTTTATCTACCAACACCTTAAAAGTCATAATCCATCTACATAACACTTAAAATCTAAGCATACTCCATCTACCAAAATACTTAAATTAGGAACAAAACTTACCCCCCTAAATACTTTAAAACTTATCTACCAACGCCTTAAAATTCAGCATACTCCATCTACCATAGTTTAAAACTAAATCTATCTACCATTACTTAAAAAATCCAAGCATACTCCATCTACCATATACTTAAAGCTTAAACTTCTATCTACCATATACTTAAAATTCATCTACCAACGTCTTAAAAGTTATCTACCATAAACTTAAAAACCTATCTACCAAAAACTTAAAGCACCGCCCCCACTATCTACCATAAACTTAAAGAAAAAAATTTTTTTTTATCTACCATAAACTTAAAGTACCAGGCGGTTTTTCTTCCAACCTGGACCAGCAGCATCAACCAAACTTGCTGAACCAACCGAACCAATCAAACCAATCAAACCAATCAAACCAATCAAACCAATCAAACCAATCAAACCAACCGAACCAATCAAACCAATCAAACCAATCAAACCAATCAAACCAACCGAACCAATCAAACAATAAAAAAATTAATAAACATATCTATATAAACAAATAGTAAACACTACAAAAAAAACAATACAATTAAATTAATAAAAGAACCTATTAAAAATTATAATAGTAAAACTAAAAACTATTAAAATAATTAAACCAAACCATAAAAATAAACCAACAAAAAACACGACCAAACCAAACCAACAGCACCAACAACAAAAAAATAATATGAATCAATAACGCTGTAAAGATTGAGATCACTAAAAAGAATATAATTATCAAGATCACTAAACAACACTAAACCAAAAAATTTATATAGTATAAAGTTAATACTATTATACAACAAGTATTTGTGCGAAGCGTGATAACGGACGCGGAGCTCGTGACCTGCTTATATTTTTTTAAGGTCCAAAGGTAAAACCAGGAAAACAATAATTTTTTATTTTATGTTTGTTTTTCTCATAGACGCAATTAAGACCGACTTAATTGGACCGTGTAGTTAGTTTTTTATTTTTTTAGCACCTATAACGCATAGCGTGTAGTTTTCAGACGCATAGCGTAGAAGTAACATAGATTGACAGCGGTCAGGACTTAGCAGTTAAACTTAGTTTTTTAATGTTTTTTTAGATTAAAATAAAACATTACTGAAAACCAAATTTTAATTTAAGGACGTGTAAACCGTGCAATTAAATTTTAAAAAAATTTTAATCAAAGACGAGGATAGCAGGAAAAAAGCAATAAATAATATTAGAATATTGGAAGACACAACCGCCGCATATATTGCAGCAGTAAACCGCCAATTATATTTTAAATAGGACGTGCAACAAATGAATAAAAATAAATATCAAATTAAACTTTGTGAAGAAATAATAAAAGCTATTAAAACCGGCCAATATAGAGAGGCCAGTGTATTAATAAGATATTATCTAAATGATAAATCTTTTATTTGGTATAAGGATATTAACAGCATTATACAAGATCAAATAAGTAATTTATTTATCGATATCGAACAAAATTTTAAAAATAATTATACTATTAATTTTTTTGAAGGTATAATAAAAGAATTAGAAGAAGAATAAACCAATATAAAAGACGTGATTTAAAATGACAATTTTTAAAAGTGCAACATCAAATTATCAAGGGATTAAATGTTATGAGAATAAAGGACTATTAAAAAAAATTGAAAACAGATTTAAGGGATATATTGAAGTACCTTTAAATTTAGTAGACTTTATTAAGTGTAATAATTTAGATATGATATTAAATAATAGTATTATAGAGGACAAATCATTTGAGATTTATAACTATGACAAATTATACCAAAATGAATGTAAAATAATATCAGATAATTTAGAAGATTATATCACATCAGAAGAGTTTGAAGAGTTAGAAACATCAGAAGAGTTAACTGAACGTATCCAAGAAATAGCATCAGACAGCGTAAACGGAACAGAGGTATATCAACACTTTATAGTATCAGAATATGATGTAGAGCATTACTGGGATAAATATACTGATTACCCTATTTATTACAGTTATGATTTAGACATATATTTAGTAGGTATAACTCACTTCGGAATGAGTTGGAAATATTTTGGCACATCTTTTAAAGTTAGACAATACTTATAAAAATCTAACTTTTAATATTTTTTTAAAAAGTGGATCAAACAACAAAAATTATTTTTTAAAGGACGTGGAAAAAATGACAAGAAATTATAAAACCGACATTATAGAAGAAAACGCAACAATAATAGATATTTATAACGAACAAATAGATTATTTAACCACAAAAGATTTAGACTTTTTAGAAGTTTTTGATGAATTTATTGGTGATATTAAAATAAACTATAACCCATTAAAAAACCCAGAAGTAAGAAACCAAATAGACGTTTATGACATAATTAATAATACAGATGAAGTATACTATATCATCGTAAGTTATGGAAATCTCTTAAAAAGATTTAACTTAGATTTTTATGACGTATTATTTGAAATATCAAACCTAATTAATTACGCCAAGTTAAATAAAAAAATAATTGAAAAAATATTTGAAGATTCTTTAAACGTTGAAACCTTAGAAGATTTACACGATAAAATCAGATATTACGAGTTAGACGCTTTAAGAGTTTTAGACAGTAAATTAACTTATAATAAAACTAATAATTATATCGAAGGTCGCCGCCTAATAGCTGATTTATTAACAGAATATAAGAAGGAGTACGAGTATATCGAAACATTAAGCGAAACAATAACTAATAACGTTATATTAATAGCAGATAACTATATTACAAACCAAATCCAACAAAAAATAACAGAATATAACCTATACAACGTACCAACAAAAATTAAATCATTATACGAGTACGCCGATTAAAAGGACGTGGAAACCCATGATATATCATTACAACCTATATAATAAACTACTCAATAGCTACAAACCAAACCCGCAAGAAAACAATATATACTATACCTTCAAACGCAACAGAAACAACTTCATAAAATACAGTATCAACAACAGACGCAAACCAAAAAGAACAACAACAAGAAAACTAAACTACAAAGGACCAACAATAAGGAAGGTGATAATATAATAATTTTAATATTTTTACTTTTTTTAATATTCTTATTACTAACCAGCAGCAACAGCAAATATTTAATATTTAACATAGTGCTAATAACCGCCATAACATGGCCACTATTAACACTATAAAAAATTTTTTTTCAAACACTAAATAACAAATCACTAAACAAACAACATATAATATACAATACATAAATAATACTAAACTAACATAATTTTATGCGTGTTAGTTTAGTATTTTTTTTTTGTTCCAGATCGTTTAACTGATTTATTTTTAGTTTAGTTCTTTTTTTCTTTTTTTTTATTT
>Ga0326512_10001230_pt1 | contig 20296 bp, 24 predicted proteins | sample 1_2617_0518_D_FD_203652 | JGI IMG/M metagenome (GOLD analysis project Ga0326512, IMG submission 203652) | Bovine rumen microbial communities from UC Davis, California, United States - 1_2617_0518 | ecosystem: Host-associated > Mammals > Digestive system > Stomach > Rumen | place: USA... | reverse complement strand
GTTCTCGCCGGAATACCACCACGCGCTTTCGTCGCGGAAACGCCAGGCAATATCGTAATACGTCGGGCCGTTCATGCTTTGCGCTCCTTTCTCATTCTTTGGCTGTCACTTTAAGGCAAGCGAACGCGGCCCGGCACGCGGCCAGCGTCGGTTCGTGTACCGTCGAAGTCCCGCAAGCTCCGCCCGTCACGTCGTCGGAAAACCAAAACCAAAAGCCGTCGGCGTCGTGGCATGATTCGACGAGGTAGGGCTTGAACGTGGCCGGGACGTGCCGGGACAAGTCCACGCGCGCGGCATGGCGCACGCGGCGCGGTTTCACCACGCACACGGGGACGGCAATCTTGAAATAATCGCACATTGTTCGGCCCTCCATTATGCGACGGCGTGCCCGTCGTCGGTCATGTAGTCGGCGGCGGCGACGAAAACGGACACAAGGCGGCAACCGTTCTCGCCGTCGAGCCCATCTTCCCATTTCGCGGACGGTTCCGCGTAACGCCCCAACACAAACGCCTGGCCGATAATGGCGGCGTTGAACGCGGCGGCGTCGCGCCACGTCCGAGCCTCATACTGGATAAAGAATGTCCCGGCGGCTTCTTCGTACTCTTCAACCTCGAAACGCTGCGCAATGTCGTCGGCCAGTTCGGGGTTGGCGACAAGATCATCGGTCGCGTTGGCGACGATCTCGCCCACGTCCTCGAAGTCGAGGCGCGTGTACTTGTGCGCGGCGGCGTTCTTCGTGTTCTTCTTCGCGCGCTTCTTGGCGGCGGCGTTCTTCGTGTTCTTCTTCATTTTGTCGTCCTTTCTTGTTTGTGATCTTGCGGGTGGCCGTTGCCCCGGCCTGGTGTCCCTCAAAATCTGCGCATAGTATATCATGTTCCGCGTAGTGTGTCAATAGCAAAAAGAAAAAAGTTTTACTTTTTTTTCGTGGCCGGAATCAGGAAAACAAAAAGCCCGCGCGCCGGGCAAGGCAACGCGGGCGGCGCGGTCGAAAGGACGACTTCCAAAGCCGCGCCCGGATAGTATGCCATAAACGGCGGTGGCCGTCAATCGGGCGAACAGTTGGCGCAATCCTCCGCCGTCACCGTTGTTCCGTCCTCGAACGTACACGCGCCGTCCTTGCACGTCGCCGTTGTCGTCGTGCCGTCCTTCTTCTTGAGCGTGATCGTGCCGTTGAGCTTGTTGGCAACCGCCGATTTCAGGGCGGCGAGGCCCTCGTCGGTGAGCGTCGCGGCAAGTTTCTCAATGATTCCAGCCGCGCCGCCAGTTCCGGCTGCGCCGCCCGTGCCCCGGTTGGTAATGCCGCCGCCCTGCGCGTAGTTCGCCGTAATGTCCGGCTTCACGTCCGTCGTCGGGGTCTGCGTCGTGCTTTGCGCGAACGAATCGGTCGAGCCCGTGCTTTCCAGCGATTGCGTCTGCGTGAACATTTCCAGCGCGTTGGACGTGTCGCCCGTGGCGACGACGACGCCGTTGCTCACGGTCGCCCGCTGCGCCATGACGAAAACGCAACCGTCGAACGTGTTGTTCTGCGTTTGGCTCTTCGCGGGCTGTGCGCTGTCACTCGTCGCGCAACCGCAACACAGCACAGCAAGCGCAAACGCCGCAACAATGGCGGCGAACGAGCCGCGCTTCGTCTTGCGCGCGACCTTCCGCTTGGCCTTGGCGACCTTCACCTTGGCTTTGTCCTTGCCTTTGATAGTCTTTCCCATTGCCCGGCCCTCACTTCATGTACTTGTCAATAAGCGCGTCGACCTGCGCGTTGATCTTGTCCAGCTCGGCGGCGTTGATCTTGCCGTCGTCGGCAACCGCGTCGGAATACGCGGCAAGCGTCGCCATGCCGTCGCGGAGATAGCCCGCATATTTCGCTTTTCCGCCGTCCAGCGCGGCAACGTCGGCCAGCTTCTTGTTCAATGTGTGCGCCAGCTTCTTCGCCGTCTCTTTCGTCAAGAGAAACTCGAGGGCAAGCGCGAGGAGTTTGTCTTTCATGTCTGGGTTCCTTTCTTTTGGTTGAAAAATCACGCGGGCAAAACTTCGCTTGGAGATAGCCTTTCAAAATCTGCCCGCGTTTCCCGTCACTCGGCGGAAATCTTCGCGGCCTCCGCTGTCGCGCCGCGTGCCGCGCGCGTCACCGCGTTGAAGCCGTCGCGCCCCAACGCGCCGAAAATCAGGGCAAGGACGGCAAGTATCAAAACGCCGATAACGGCAAGGACGAGCCGATTTACGAGCCGCGTCTGGTTCTCGCCCTGTTGCTCTGTGGTGTGAAATAGCGTTTTGATCTGTTCGCTTTGCACGGCGTCGGCTTTCTGCAAATCGCTTATTGCGTCGCGGATTTTGGCGAATGATTCACGGTCGCACATTTAGTCGCCCTCCCGGTCTAGCCGCTCTTTGATTCGGTCGATGGCGTCAATGAACGCCTGATAAATCAACTTCGTCGACGGCAACGCCGCAGCGTCGCGCTTCTGTTCGTACTCCGCGCGCTTTTCGTCCAGGGCGGCTGAAACGCGCTCCACGCGCGCCTGTGCGTTCGTCGCGTTCGCCATCCACGCTTGCGCCTGTGTCTGCGCGTTCGTCGCCGCAACACGCCAACGCTCCGCGATTTCCTGCACCGGGTTCCGCTGCTCTTCCCCGACGACGTTGCGGAGTATGTTCGTTATGACGGCGGGGCCCTTGGTGTCGGGCTTGCCGTTCCTGTACCACGTCGTGATGACGGAGCCGGGCACGCTCTCGGTGTCGCGGGACACGCAGCGCGGCGATTCTCGAAGAACCGCTTTTGCGACTTGGTGAACACGGTGGACGTCGTGCTGGTCGCAACCCTGGTCCATCACCACCGCCCCGCCGATGCGGACGGCGCGCGGCGCGGGGTGGAGGGTGTTGTCGATGAGGGTTCCGTAGGCTGTCATCGTCTTTTCCTAATGTCTTCAATTCGACGTAGCAACATCCTTGAACACCACAGTAGAATATTCAATTTCTGTAGTGCTCGGCTTATCTCCTTGCATGATGGTATATGCGTCCGCAAAATATAGTGTCGCAACTACTCCTGCAAACGTGCTTCCGTCTGTCACGCCAGAAATTGCAGTATAAGCGTCCGAATTGAAATCTATTATCATAGAAAACAAGTAATATGAAATATACGAAGACCATTCAATATCTGAAGTGTCTTTTAATTGGCAATACACGAGAGCAGTATTATCACTCACCCCTATAATTCTACCGACAGCTTTTGCGGTTGCACCGCCACCATCGCTCAATCTAAACTCCCACATTTTGTTAAGAGGGTCTACGTGTGATGAGATAGCGCCATCAGTTATCGTGACCGAGGTTCCATCAACTTTCACACCGCCCACTCGATTTGTAGATGCAATTACTACGGGGCAGTTCGTAACCGCCGACACGAACGCCGCGTTGTTCGTGCTGATTTTCGTGTCCGCAACGGCGGTCGCCGCGTTCGTGGCCTGTTGCTGTGTCGCGTAGCCGCTCACGTCCGGGATGTCGTTCGTCAGCGCGACGCGGCCCACGAGGTTGGTCGTGCCTAGAAGTGTCCTTGTCGCTCTGAAATCTGCGATTGCCTCATTGAGCCATACAATCTCGGTTGAATCCGCATAACCCTTTGCCTCTCCCGAAGGGGCCTCGCCGATGTATGGGATCCAGTAAGCACCATCGCCTTGGCCGGATTCAATAAGGCGCACGCCGTAATACGCCATCTCAGGGTCGTTGTACTCAATCACCCAATCAGAATAACCGACCTCCCACACGCCCCCCGTCGCGTCCGTCCAGCGCGTCGGCGTGCCGTAGCTCCTGGCGCGCTCGACGGTTCCAGTCCCCGCGAACGCGGACAACGCCGCGCGCGTGTGGTTCGTCGCTTCCGTCAAGTCTGCTGGCGGTGAGACGGCGACGATTGTCTCGCGGAGCTGCGCGTTGTTCTGCGAAAAGTCCGGCGCGGGTATGGCGTTGGTCGCGGCGGTGATCTTCACCGCAACGCGCGCCTCGGCTTCCGCGATCCTGTTCGTCGTCCACGGTTGCGACGCCATTGTCACGGCGAACGCCGCACGCGCAAGGCAAACCGCCGCGCCGATTATGGCCAGTTTCGTTCTCATCGCTCGACTCCTTCCTCTTCTAGCGCAATGGTCAATTTCCCTTCATCGTCCACGACTGCGGAAAGCATATGATAAAGCCCGGTCGCCGGGTCGCGGATGTATGTGTCGCGCGGTATAATGTCAGGGGCCTGGCTGCTTCCGTTCGCCGGGTTCGCATGGACGAAAAGCGTCCCGGTGCCGAGCCATTGTTCGTTGTCGCGGTCATCCGTTGCGACGACGTGGTAATGAAGCTCCCCGGTCAAGTTCGCCGCCGGGAAGATAAACGGCATGGCGTAGCAATTCCAAACGCCTGTTCCGGCTTGCGTACATACCGCGCGGAAGTTCTGCGCAGTCTGGCCGTACTCGAACAAAATGCCCAACGTCTGCACGGTGTCGGGCACGTCCACAAGCTCGACGTAGAGCGACGACAACACGCCCGCCGCAATCGGGGTAAGCGGGTAGTTTAGCCGGGATTCGTCTATTCTGATTCTTGTTTTCATCGGGTGGCCTCCTTGTCTTTAGCGGAACGAAATCGCCGCCGACGTCCCCGACGCCCAAGCTGCGTTCGTAAGCTCTGTCCTGAAAAACGTCAAATTGCTGATCTTCCTGATTGCCGGGACGACGATCACGACCTCAGACTGTCGCAACGGCTGCGCCAATTCAAAATTGAGACTAATGGAGCTGGCCTCTTCGGGAACGGATATACGCTTTATAAGCGTCGCCTCCGCCGTGACGGTCACGCTGCTCGTCGCGTTCCCGTCGCCCTTTACGCTCCCGGTTATGGTCTGCTTCTTGCCCGTGAAAAACGCGCCATTTGAAGCGAGGGCGGTGAGCGCAACTTCTCGCCACGGGCCGAAAAACGCAAGCGACGACGATTTCCAGAAAAGCAAGTCACACTCAAGATGGCGCGGGCCGTTTTCCCCAAACCTCGTCGCTTCGAGGTTGCTGTTTATTGCGACTTCTGAATATTCCGCCTTGTCCGTCGGGACGACAACGGCCATGCTCTTTATAACGCCGAACGTCGGCGCGATAAGTTCGCCGTTGCCGTTCGTGCCCGTGCGTTTCTTGTTGTAAAAGAAGATTGCAATAGAATCGGTGTCGACGTCATTCGGCAAGCCGCCGATTACGTCGCAATCATCTAACGGCACGCTTGAGGACGCAAGCGAGGAATAATTGCCGCCGACCGCCCTGGAAAAGCTCGGCTTCGTCCTTAGTAGGTCTGGGTTCTTTAATACGTTTATAATGTCGTTCGTGTTCGACGTAAGGAAAAAGCCGCTTTTTCCTCCGCAACTGAACGCCGGGCCGATCTCCAGCGGCTCCGCCGCCTGGGCGTCCGCCTCGTAGTTTCTAAGTTCGCCGCTTGCGCCGTAAGGCCCCAAAATCCACGAGCCGCTTGAGTCCTTCGTCACCGTCCCGGCAAACCTGAAAAGCGCACGCGTGGACAACAGCACCGCGCTTCCCTCGATCGAATAATACCGCGCTTCCTTCGCGTTGTACATTGTCCAATATGACGTGTAATCTTCGAGCGTCAAGTATACCCAAAGATACGTTTTCCCCGTCGTCGCAAGCCCGGGGAAACTGTCGTCGCCGGAAGCGTTGAACGTGAGCAAGCTGTCCGCCGCCCGGCCCGAGACAAGGTTCTGCACGTTCGACTGGCTGAGAAATCCCCACGACGAAACGCCCAGCGACGTGCTGGCCGTGGACGGTGAGACGATTGCGCCGCTTCCCTCGCCGCGCACGACCGACCAATCATTGCTCGGCGTCGCGGAGTTGGACAGTTCGAGCGCAACGCGGACGCCCGCGCGGCAATAACGGTCGCGCTGAATCGCAAGCGTCACGCTGTCAAGCGCAACGGACGCCGCCGAGTCTGGAATCTTGAAACGGTAGGCAACGCACCCCGCGTAGCCGCACATAGTCCCGTCCTCTTTCCTGGCGTCGCCGCCTTGCTGGTAGCAGTCGAAACCGTCCGACATGAACGCGGAGAATGACGGCGGCGAAATCATCGCGCCGTTTTCGTCGTACTTCGCGTCCGTTTCCGAAACCTTGTTTACTGGCATCGTCACGTTCTGAATCGGGACGGCTGATTCGTGCCATTCCGCGCTTTCCAACGCCTTGGCGTTGTCCGCCATCATGGCTATGTAGGAATATTTCGAGCCGAGCGTGCCATTGTTCACGCGTTTCACGAAACGCACGCAGGGGAGGTTCATCGTCGTTGTTGACATTGCTTTTTGTCCTTTCTTACCAACCGTTCAAAATACCGCAGTTGTCGCCGTCGTTCTCCATGCCGGGGTCGTCGCTTTCCTGTGTCACGTCATCCGAGAATTGGTTGCAATCGTTACCGCTGCCGCCGCCGCCGTCACTTCCGCCGCCGCTATCGTCGCCCCTGTCGTAAGGCGCGTCCGGGTCGTCTGGGTTCCACGGGTCGTCCGGGTTCCATGGGTCGTCCGGGTTCCACGGGTCGTCCGGGTTCCACGGCTCGTCCGGCTCGTCCGGGTCGCCGCCTCCACCGCCGCCGCCCCCGTTGGACGTCAAGCTGATAACGTAAGGCTGGCCGGGGCCGCCGCACGCCACGTCTATTCCGTCGCCCGACAAAAGCTCGACGTCCAGGCGCGGATGCCCGGAGCCTGTCCCTGCAAGTTTTAGGCCCTTGCCGGGCTTAAAGAAATTCACCCACGAAAGCACCCAGTTCCACGTCGCGGCAAATCCCGCGTGAAGTTTCGCGCCGAGGGCTTTCCCTTCCGTTAGGTAGCGAATCTGTGGAGGGCGCACCGCCATATCAACCGCCCTCCGGGAAGTTCGCTATGGACTCCGCCAGCCCTTTGAGCGTCAAAGCGGTCGGCGGCGTGGATGAGGCGGAGCCCTTTACTGGCGTCGAGTAATAATCAAATGTTGCGTTTACGTCCACCTCGATTGCCCAAACGGGGCCTTCGACGTGAACGGGCGTCACGGAAGCGCACACAAGCGGAACGCTGGCCCCGGCGGAAACGTAGCAATAAACCGCGTCGGCCCCGAACGTCTTGAGCGCAATGCACCATTTGTTCACGTCTATCGTGTACGCTGTAAGAATTGAAGCGGCGCAGGATTCGGCAGTCGCCTTGTTCAGCCCGACGTACTTGTACCGCTTGGAAAAATGCGTTATCCCGTGCCATTGGTAGACGCTCTCCTTGTTGAATATCGCAACGCCGCCGTCCTGGCTCGGTGCCGCCGCAAGGCAAGAGTTCGTCGCCGCTGGCTCTACCTCATACTGGTAGGTGTTGCCTTGCTCCACCTCGCGGTTTGCCGCCGATATGCCCGTAAATAGTGCCATTTCTCGCTCGCCTCCTTTCCTATGCCAACGCCAGCGCGTCCTTTATGTTTTGGTCTATGCTCTTCAGCGTCTTGTCAATGTCCTGTTGCAGCTTGTCGCGCGCCTGTTGCGCCTTTTCGAGCTGCTGCTGCAAGTTCTCCGCGCCGTTCTTCTGATCTTGGAACGCCTCGAAGTCGCGCATAAAGCCACGGTCGCGGTCGGACAGACGACGGCCCCGGCTCCGCTCTTCCGCGAGGCGGTCGTAACGCCTCTGCGCGGCGGCGTCGCGCCGGGCGGCTTTCTCCGCGTCGCGGTCGCCATGTTCCGCGAAACGCTGCGCGCGCTGCCAGTCTATGTAGTTCTCGCCGCCGTTCGCGCGTCCGCCGTACTGGTAGGGGCCGAAGAGCCCGTTCGTGTGCGCGGCGTCCGCCGCCTGGCCGCGCCCCGTGCGCGCTATTCCATCCTTCGCATTTTTAAGCCGTAGGGTGAGCGCGTCTATCTGCGCGTCGAGCTTCTTCACGCGCGGCGCAAGTTCGCGGAGGTGCTTCTTCCCCTGCTCGGCTTGCAAGTCGTAATATTCGATCAGATTCTGCCGGGCCTCAAACTCGGCGTCCTCCTGGGCCTGTTCACGCTGCGCCATTTCGGCCTCGAGCTTGGCCTTTTCCGCCGCCGCCGCCGCGGCCTTGGCGCGCGCATCCGCCGCTTCCTTCTGCTTCCGCATGGCTTCCGCGAGGTTGAATTCGGCCTCCTTCACCGCGTTCGTCGCCTCAATGGCGGCTTGGCTGGATTTCTGCCGGGCGACAAGCGCGTCGGTTTCCTTCGTGGCGCGTTCCCGTTGGAGCTTGGCGACATCTTCTTCCGCCGCCGCCAAATCGTCCATTGCCTTGTCCAGGGCCTTCTTGGCCTCTTTGTATTCCGTCATGTCGTCCTTCTGCTCGGTGACGACCTCGTTGTACCGATTCTGCGCACGCGCCCAGACGGCGTAAAGAGCGCGCTGCTTCTCCTTCGCCGCTGAAATCTTCTTGTCGAGGAGCCCTTGTTCCCGCTGCGCGTCCTCTACGGATTCCGCCGCGTGGCGTTCCGCCTGGGCGTACTTCTCCTTTGCAATCTGCAACGCCGCGTCGGCCTTTATCACGGCACGCTCCGCGTCGTCGCGTGCGTCGGCAAGCCGCGCGCGCGCGTTGTCGTTGATCTGCCCAATATTTCCGGCAGTAATCGTGTCCGCAACTGCACCAAAGCCACGTCCGGCGTCTTTCGATTTCTCTCCAATACGCGCAATCGAGTCATAAAGTTTGTCAAACTTCCGCTGGATTGAGTCTGCCGCCGCGCCCAGGCGTTCTGTCATGTTGCGCGCGGCTTCCTTCGTGGCCTCCGACGCCTTTTCTTTCAATTCCTTGAATTTGTCAATCAATAGCATGACGCCCTGCGCGGCAAGCTCCCAGATACCGCCCGTGAGGAGCGTCTTTGAGAGATTGCCGATTACGCCGCCAACGCCGCCCAACGTCCGCCCGAGCCCTGTCGCGGCCTTGCTCAAATCCACGCATTTCTCGCGGGACAGTTCAAAGCCCTTGTTTAGCTTGCCGAGCGCGTCGTCTTGTTTCGACACGCGAAAAAGAAAATTGATCGTTCCGCCCGCCATTACTCCGCCGCTCCTTCCTCTTGTTCGCCGTCCGCCGCCTCGTCGGGCTTCTGCGCCGCCGCCCGCACGGCGTCCAGCGCGCGCGCGTAGTCACCGAGGGCCTTGTTATGCTCCGCCTTGCGGTCGGACGAATTGAACGCGGACGCCGTTTCCAGCCGCTCCGCCTGTTCGCATATCCGCAACATGGCCGAATAAGTGAGGTCTTTCAAATCCGCCGCCGTGCCAATGCGCGCGGCCATGCCCCGGTAGAATAGGCCATATTCGGGCGAATAGCGCGCCGGAAGCTCGTCCGGCTCCTTGCCCGTGTCGGCCTCGTCCGCCTCGCGCGGCGGCGGCTTTTCGCCCAATTCCGGGGAATCGCCGTAAATCACCCAATCGAGCGCGTTCATCACCTGCCGATATGTCGCGCCGCGCAATTTTTCGAGCGTCTCCTTCGCCGTTTTCTCGACTGCGCGGAGGTTCGTCGGCTCCGGGAGTTCGCGCCACGGGATTACGCAAGAGACAACGCGCAGGGTGAAGTACGTTTCCTCGTCGTCGGCGTTGAACGTGTCCGCCGTCGCGCGGAGCCACATTTCCGCGCCGAGGGTCGGTTCGCTGAATACCACGCCCGAAAGGAACGCCACGCGCGGCGCGGCGGCAACGTCGGCGGATTCCGTGCCGCGCTCCACTTTCAGGCCGAGGGCATTGAGCCGGATTACCTCGCGCGGCGGCACGTCCACGCCGTCCGCGCGAAGTCGCTCCATATCCTCTATGGCCAAAAGCGAAACCACGGCACGCGCTCCCGTTTTAGCTGTTGCTCGACGGCGTGTCCATTGTCAGCGGCTTGCGGAGCGTAATCGAATAGGTCGGGTAATCCGCGTCCGGGTTCGTCTCGGCAAGCGGCGACGAAATGGCCCAGCCCGTTCCGGGCGTCACCGTCGGGGCGGTGCTTCCCGTGGCGACGATCTCCAGCGTGGCCTCAAGATATGCGCCATAAACGCCGTGGGCGACGACTTCGCCCTCGACTTGGGCCGTGCCGTTCTCGCAAGCCGCCGTGTAGTTCGCGCTGTTCAAGTAGCAGCCCGTCCCGGCAAGCGTGAACGCCGAAAAGAGCGTCTTTGCGTGGTGGCAAACGCCGAGCGAGAATGACGGGACGGTGAACGCCGCCGGGCACGTCCCGGTGGTCTCCGTCTCGATCTCCTCGCCGCTGGCGGAAACCGTAGGCTCCCCCCCTGCGGACGTGTTGACCGTGAAGTTGGTAAGCACCACGCGCTTGTTCTTGTAAGTCGAAACGCCGCCGAGCTTTATGCTGTCGAACGTCGTCTCCGCCTTTAGCGCGTATTCCGCCGACGGGGCCATGCGGTCGCCGTAGGCCGTCTGGTCTACGATGTTGCCGTTCTCGTCGCGGGCCTCCGCGATTGAGCCGGAATTGCCGTCGCTGGTGGATTTCACCACGCAAGTCGTCGAAGCAATCCCGAACGGGTCTGTTTTCGTTTTGAACGCCATTTTTATTCTCCTGTTTCTGGGGTTTGTTCTTCTTCGTCACTCTGTGGCGGCGTGTAACGGCCCGTCACCGTTGCCGAGTAAGTCTTTGCCATTCCGCCATTATCTGCGGTCGCGTCAAACTCCGTCTGCGTGCTGTCAAGGCGGAAAGCGTCGCACGCGAAACCGTCCGCCGCAAGCGCGGTGCAGTGTTCCATGCGCGCGGCCTCCAGCACGGCACGGACGGCGCGGCACGTCTCGCGGAAGAGCGCGCCGCCCTTGTCGTCTGCAAAGGCGACGTGGACGGTAACGCGGACGGCGTAGTCGCACGGGACGACCGTGTCGTCGCCGTAGTACCGTTGCCCGGCCTGGTCTGCGAATACCGCGACGTATGTGTCGGGCGACAGTTTGCGCGCGCCCTCCTGGGCCGGGGCAAGCGCGCCCAACACGTCCACGGCCTCCACGCCGTCGGCCAAAAGGGCGACAAGCCGCGCCTCGATGATCTCTTCGGGTTCCTTTGTCATGACGAAAACCTTATTACGCCCGCCTCGGAAGCGCGGGCAAGCCAATAACTACTTGCGGAGCCGCCCCAACTGCGCGGCGCGGTCATTCCTCCGTCGCGGTCGAACGCGCGGAGAAACGCGGCTTCAAGATTGTGGCGCAAGCGCGCTGCCGCCGCGTTGATCGCCTCTTCAAGCCCGCCGGGCGGAAGGGCGTAGTACGCATAATCGAGATTGTTGTCAATCCGCGCCGCCGCGCCGCTCCCGGTCTTGAAAAACATTCCGCGAACGTAACGGCGAGGGTCGCGGCGGTCTTTCTTGCCGTGCTTCCATGACAAATCCCCGGACGCCGCGCCGTTGTTGTAAATCTTGTTCGCCGCCCAGCCCCATGACTTCTTCGCAAGTCCCCGGTGCTGGATGCCGCAATGAAAGCGGACAAGTTCGCGGATTTCCTGCGCCGGGTGCTTCCCGGTCATGGTGTACGTTGCGACCTTCACCTTTCGGCGGTGCGCCGCCACGTTCGTCGTCCGTCCGCCTGGCGTCCGCCGCTTGTGCGCGCTCACGGAAACGAGCGCGGTCTTTTTCGTCACCTTGCGCCGCGCGTCCGTGTAGACATAGAAGTCCCGCGAATAGGCGGCGGGCGTCCCGACCTTGCGCGTCAACCTCCAACGCCGGAGGAGCCTGTGGTGCTGGCTGTTGCTGTGATTGTAGCGCGGCGGAACGGGTGAAGGGGTCGCGGCCCATTCCTTTTTCGGCGCGCGCTTGGGGGCGACGATGGTTCGCGCGCGCAGGGAGTTGCAAACGTAGATGGCCGCGCGCTGCGTCTCTTGCGCCAATCGTTCCGGCATATAAAACGCCACGTCGCGCAAAAGGCTGGTCATGCGCTCAAAAGCCGCCTGGTCAATGTCAACATTGACGTCAAGCATAGCGGCCCCGCGCCTTTCTCGGCTGGACGATCACCGTCCAGTACCCGATATGGTGGACGACGGACGAAACGGCGAACGGCTCCGGGGCCGGGTTCGCCGCCGTGCCGTCCTCGAACGTCACCGCGTCCTCGACCTCCGGCGGCGTCTCGTCCGGCCAGTCGCGTTCAAGTACGCGGAGCGTCCACGCCTGTCCGTCCGACGGGGCCGCCGCGCCCGTGAGAATGTCCGCGCCGCCGTCGCCCTCCGTCGCAATCACGCGGACGGAGCATGACAGTTTGCGGACGGCGGACGCCGTGCGGCGTTTGCCGTTCCACGAAACTACGCGCGCAACGTCCGGGATCGCCTGGGCGATTGCGTCGAGCGCGCTGTTGACTGCGGTTCTCATGGTTGCGGGCCTTTAGAAAAAGCCCACGGCGACGGGAGGGTGTGGCGGTCGCCGTGGGCGTGCGTTTAGTCGTTACTGCCAGGGTTACGAATGAACGCCAGTCGCAAGCGCGAACGCCTCCGGCCTCTTGATGAGGATGTCGGAGTCCTGCAACGCCACAAGGCGGAGCCCGCCGTTCGTGTCGTTCGCGTATGGGTCGACGATGATGTCCGTGCCGCTCCAAAGGCAAACCGCAAGCTGCGTGAAGTCGCCAAAGAGGAGCTTGGCGGCGGGCATGAGGTTCGCCTCGACGAAATCGCGCCCGATCACCTTGTTCGTCGCCGTGTCAAGGAGACGCACGGAGCCGCCGATTGCGCCGACGTTCTTGGGCGTGGACGCGCCGTCTGTCAGCACCTCGTAATCGCGGGTCTTGGCGAGTTTCGCCCAAACGCCGGAATTGCCGACAAACTTCATGCTCGGCTTGTACGAGTTGGCCGTCTTGGTCGCAGCGATAAGGTCGACGATCTTGTCGAACGTCGGCGCGTTGCTCCAGGCGGTCGCGGCGGAGTTGAGCGCGGTGCAAAGCCCGGTCGGCGCGCCGCTCGTCCCTGCGCCCTGGAACGCGGCGGTCTCGATTCCGGCGGCGCACGCGTACATGAGCCACTCCAAAACCTTGGCCTGGACGTTCACGGAGTTCTGAAGGAGCAGCTTGCGCGTGATGTCAACATACGCGCCATAGGTGTGCGGCGCCGCTTCGATCTGCCCGAAGGTCGGGTTCTTCTTGGCGACGTTGCTGCCCTCGGCAACCCAACCGCCGGAAATGCTGCCGCCCTTGGGGATGGCGATATTCCCGACAAGCCCGGTGAGGACTTCCGCGCCCAACTGCTCACGGAGGACAAGCGTCGCCACAAGGGCGTCAATAAACTGCCCGGAGAGGAGCAGCGTCTCGATGACGTTCTTGCCCGCGCCGCCGATCCCGGTAATGCCGCCCGCGCTGGTGTCGGTGTTGTAAGCCGGGGTGCCCAGCGTCAATCCGCCGTCGTTGGCGTTCGCCGCCGCGCGGTTCCCGACGAAATCGGGGAGGAGGATTCCCTGCACGGCGCGGCCCGTCTGGCGCGCAAGCTCGGCCGAAATCTCGCGTTCAAAGCCGATGTCAATGCTCGAAAACTTGGATTCGGCCACCTCGGCGTAGTAGCGCAGCACCTTCACGAAGTCGTACTTCTGGCGAATCTTCGTCTTGTCGGCCTCGTCAATGACGGCGCGGGATTCCTCGGCGGGCTTCGCGGGCTTCTTCGCAAGCTCTTCCAGGTATTTCTCCCGGCGGTTCAGGAGTTCCTCGCGGATTTCCTCGAATGAACGCTCCGACGTGAGAATGTCGGCAACCTCTTCGCCGCTGACGTGCGCGGCGGAGGCAAGTTCGCGGATTTTCTGCCGCTGTTCGGCGGTGAGTTTCATCTGTTCTTTGCTCCTTGCGGCGATTGTTGCCGCTTCGGTGTTCTTGGTTTCGGGGTTGTCCGCCTCGGCGGGTTTGCCGCCGCTGCGGTTCTCGGCTTGTTCGGCCTGACGGCCCACGCCGATATTGGTGTCTGCTGGGACATTCACAAACGACGCCTCGTATGGCGTCCAGTTCGTCACGCGGATGATCGGGAGCCCGTCCTTCTCCGTCCCGACCACCTTGGATTCGTTGACGATGTAGCCGACGGACATATTGCGCCGGATTCCGGCGGCGGCGTCCTTTGCGATTACCTGGGCGCGTTCGCTGCAACCAAACTCAATCACGCCGCCGATTTTGCCGTCCTTGACTTCCGGCTTGCGGATGATTCCGATTTGATCGCCCCAATGCGTGTCCTGAATGATAAGCCCGTCTTTCATGCGGCTGGTGTCAATCTCGCCGTCCTTGTGGCCGAGGATTTCATAACCCGCCGTGTACTTCTCCTTTTCGGGGTTCCACATGACGCTGCGGAGATAAGGGGCCTCGCTGGAAACGGAAGCGCGGACGACGGTTTCCGTCTCGCCGTTCTCCTTCGCCCGCGTCTCGACGGCAAACTCCGCCTCGCGGAACGTCCGCCCGTCCTTCTGCGGGTCGTCTGCGCGGAAGCGCAAATCAATTTTCAGTTTCTTCATCTTTCTCCTTTTCCGGGGTGGTTTCTACCTTTGGCGTTTCGGTCAAAATCCCGGCGTCGGCCTTCTTCTTCTTCAGCCGCTTCTGCTCCGCGAGGTTCTCTTCGTAGTCCGTGCCGTAGTCCGCCGCGATCTGGCTGTCGGTTTTCCAGCCGTGGGCGACGGCGACGGCGGCGGCGTTTACGTCCTTCATCGGGTCAACCCACTCCCACGTCCGCCCGCGAAACTCATGCTCGGCAAGGCGGTCGAAGTCGCTCGGCAAGTAGGGCGACGAAACGCGGTATTTCAGGAATGACGCAAGCCACGCGCGGAACACGGGCGACGCCAACTGTTCGATCATCTGCGCCTGTAACGTGCGCCAATGGTCGCGCTCGGCAAGCGTCCCGGCGCGGACGGACGAAAACGACACGCCCGCCCAATCGTTTGCAAAGCACGCGTATTCAAGCCCCAGGCCGCTTGCAATGTCGCGCAACATGGAGTTCTTGAACGCGGTCAGCTCCCTGTTCGGGTGTGACGGCGTGACCGTTTTGTAGTCCCAGCCGGGTTCGAGCTTGATCTTCGTGCCCGGTTCGCTCGGCATGGTGAGCGCGGCGGATTCGTCGTCGTCGTACTCGCCCAACTCGCCGTCGCGGCCAATGGGCGCGGAGAAAATACCCGTTGTGTTGGCCTCGTCGCGCGCGGCGACAAGCTCCGAGAAGTTGTACTCGTCCAGCATTTTGAGCTTCTTCAGGACGGCGTGGCCGAGCGGTATGCCGCGCGTCTGCGTCTCGTCGTGCTGCGTGAACAAATGCAACACGTCCGCCGCCGGAACGCGCACGACCGGGCGGTTCGCCACGAATGACGCTGCGGGATCTTCGCGGTCGGCGCGGAAATAGTAGGCAACCGGGCGGAGCGTGCGGCGGTCAACCTCGACGCCGTTGCGGATGGCCGTGTCCCGTCCGCCCGCGTTCATCGTCTCGTCGATGGCGTCCGGGCGGATTACGCGGAGCGCAAAGCCGTAAACGTTCTGCGCCGCGCGGTCGATCAGGACAAACGCCTCGCCGTCGCGCGCCCAATTCTCGGCGCAAAGGCGACAGATTGACGCGAACGACTTGCGGCCCGTCACGTCCGCGAGGTCGGGTTCGCTCGTCCATTTCCACCAATGGTATGCTATAAACTCCGCCGCCTTGGGGTCGATCTTCGCGGCGTCGGCAAGTTTGCCCGGCAACGGCTTAAACTTGAAACCGTCCCCGACGACGTTGGCGACGAATAGGTCAAGCCAACGCCGGAAGTGTTCGGAGTTCTTCTCCATGTCGCGCGAACGGGAGCGGATAACGGACAAGCTCGTCGCAATCTCGCCATTTGAAAAGCCGCCGTCCCAAATCCAGGGGCGCAAAAGCCGCGAACATTCCGCCGCCGCGAACATTCGCACAAGATGGCCGCGCTTTGCGGCTTCCGCCGCCGCGCCCTGCGCACGCTTCCTCTTGAAAAATCCAAACATTACACGAACCTCACTTTCACGCGCTGGACGCCTCCTGTCGGCTGCGTCCCATTTTCGTCGGCCTTTACGCGGTCGCGCCAATAGGCCAAAATGGCGAGGAGGTCGTCGTAGCTCTTGTACGAAATGGAGATTTCCCCGACCGATATGCTCTGATTCGGGTTGTTGCCCCAATTCTGCAGGGCCGTTTCAATGGCGGCGACGACCGCGCGGTATTTCGACACAAGCGCGCGGATGTAGATTTCGCCGCTGCCGATTGCCTCCGTTCCGCCTGGGGTCGTCGCGTATGCAATCCAGCGCGTCGCGCCGGAAAAGCCCGCAAGCGTCGCGGCGGTCGCGGTCGCCGTCCATGTTCCGTCCGCGCCCTGCACCGCGTTGACGGTCGCGCTCTTCACTCCGTCGGCAAGTTTGACGGCGACGGCAGTTGTGCCGTCCGGGGCGGTAAACGTCCCGGTCAACGTCTCGCCGTCGAAAGCGGCTCGGTCTGTAAATCGTCTCGCCATTGGCAGTTCCTTTCTCTGCCTTTGGCGTTGCGGTCAAAAGCCGCCGCCCGTTTCGGGCGTTCCTCGCGGTTGCGGTATTCGTCGGGCTGAATGTCTCGGTGGTCGTATTCCATGCGCGGCTCCTTTCGGTCAAAAAAGCTGTCCGCCGATTGCGAGGCGGTGTTTCTTCTGCGGCTTCGGCTGCGGGGGCGGCGGTGATTCGGTTTCATCTTGTAACCGATTGGTTTCCTCGGCTTCCGCCTGGGGCGGCTTCGTCTCTCCGCCGCCGACGATCTTTCCGCCGATTGCAAGCCGTGATTTCTTCTTCTTCATGATCTCCCCGCTTCCTGTCAATCCCTCGCTCCCGGCAAGCGCGTAGCACATGGCAACGCTGTCGCCGTAGTCGTGTGGGTTCTTGGTCTGCCATTTGTAAGCGTAGCAGTCGCGCCCGTCGCGCGTCTTTGTCTTGGTCTTGCCCTTGAGCTTCTCGTTCGAAACCTGGACGGCAAACTTGTAATGGTTCGCGCCGCCGTCGAAGAGGGACAAGCCGCCCGCGCCGCCCGTTTCCGTCGCCCATGCGCGCTGCGCCTTTTCCTTGTACTCGTCCGCGTTGAACGCAAGCCAACGACGGCCCTCGTTGTCCTTGCAAAGCACCGTCGCGTTCTTCTCGTTCCTTATCCGGCTGCGGACGTTCGGGTTCCAGTTCTGCCCGGCGCGGCCCAACATGGCGACGGCCTTGAGGCCGTATTGCGCCTCGGCCATTGCCGCGAAACGGGTCACCGTCCTGAATTGACGCCCGCCCGCGTCGATTCCCCATTTGTCAATCGGGATGCCCTGCGCCACGATCTCGCGCGCGTGCGCCCCCAACGCCGCGAAGAGCCGCGCATCAAACTCCGTATCGTTCAACCGTTCGGGAATCTTCACGGGCGTGACGTGGTAGGCGACGACAAGCGCGGTGAGCTGAATGTCGAACGAAATCACGGCGGTCGTGATCGCGTAGCCTGGGTTTACGTCGGTCGCGGCGACGGTCAAAACTGTGCCCGGCGGGATTTCCTTCGGCGGCACGCCGCGCCGCACGCGCTGCATGATGAGCTTCGCGGTGAGTTCCAGCGCGAACGCGTCGCGGGGCGGTTGCATCTGGTATTCGCTCATAAACGTATCTTCCCCGTCGCGGAAAAGTAGGTTCATGGCGTGCTGAATGGCGGAATGTTCGGTGAGCTTGTCGAAGTTGCGCGGGTTCAACACGCACGCGCCCTCGTCCATTTCGCGGCGGTGTTTCCGATAAAAGCGGTTCGCCGCGATGTGCGGTTCTCTGTCCGCCGCCTTTTCAGCGCAGAATATTTCCCAATACTCCGTCCAAAAGTCGCGGACGCCCTTGCGCTCTTCCGCCGTCGCCTCCGGGTTGTGGCAACGCGGCCACGCCGTCACCATTTTGTAGGTCTTGGTTTTCCAGCCGGGGTCGGCTGCGAACGTCTCGGACAAGTCGTCTGCTTCAATCGGCGTCGAGGTCATTATGGCGGCTATGTTCTTGCGGTGCCCGGCCAGTCCCATGAAGGTCTTTTTGATCTTCCGGGCCATTTTGGCGACCTGTCCTTCACTCTGCGCGTTCTCGTCGTTCTGCAAGTCGTCGAAGATGATAAAGTCCGGGCGGATGATGCCTTTCGCCTTACCACGGGCTCCCGCGTTGAAGCCGATTGATTCCAGTGTAACGCCGGAAGATGGAAACGGACGGCCCGTGCGCGGGTCGATGATGGTCGGGAAAATGATCTTGCTGGCGGATTTCTTCGCGTTGGTGTTCCGCCCGTGGTATTTCTGCGTTTTCGCGCGCTGGTAGGCTCCCTCCAATTTCAGGAACGGAACGGAAAGCTCCGGCCAGTCCCGGATAAATGCTGGGTTCTGGGTTATGTTCGTAAAGACGTTTTCCAAAATGTCGGTCGCGTTGCCGTCGTTCGCGCCAACGGCGACGACGTAGCGGCGGCGTCCCGTGGCGGTCGTCCACAGCACCGCGCCTTTCGTGTAGGCCGTCTTTGCATGGCCGCGCGCCACGCGGATGTGGTAGGGAATCGACGCGTCCCCGATGGCCTGTTCCATGTCGCGGACGATCTCCTGCATTTCCGGCGGCGGCGCAAACTCCAGGAACGCGCCCGCGTCCGGGTCGGGGTCGGTGCAGTACTTTTTCAGGAAAAAGAGGAAATCGCGCTCGGCCCGGCGGCGGCTCTTCCAGTCCACGGCGGCAAGGGCCGCGTCCAGGTCGGCGGCTATGTCGTTATGCTTGGACGTGGCGAGGCTCTTCGCCTGGCGTTCCGCGTAGGTGAGCGCGCGCGGGCGGGCGCGTTCCGGCACGATCTTGTCAAAAAGAGACGCCGCGCCCGTCAAGCCTGGGGCCGCGCGCTTGGCCGTCCGCCGCAAAAAGTCGGCAACCGCCGCGAGGTCTACTTTGAAGTCGGCCCGCGCTGGCGCGCCGTCCTGTTGCAACAGCCACCGCAATGTCCGCGCCGTGGCGCGCTTCGAGCCGCCCTTGCGGAGTATCGCGGCGGCTTCCTCTTCGCTCAAAAGGCGGACGGGCTTTGCGGCGGCTGCGCTCATATCCCGTCAAACTCCCCGCTTTCCGCGCCGTCCGCCGCCACGGTCGCGCCCGGTAGGTCGGCGGCGGTGTTGTCCGCCACGAAATCCATGTAAATCTTCACCATTTGCGGCACGCCCTCGCGCGCCATTTTCACAACGCTCTGCCGAATTGTCAGCTTTGTGCGGAGCTGCCCGACACGGTAGCGGCGGACGGCCTCGGCGTTCGCCAAAAAGTCCTCCTCGGTCGTCTCGGCAATCGGCATTTCCGCCGCGCCGCAATCCTCGAACACTTGCAACGGGTCTGCCTTTTGTGCCTCTTCGCTCATAGCTTCACCTCGTAATTCTGCCGCATGGCGGCAAGCTGCGCGGCGGTCACGCCGTGGCGATTGCGTCCGCCGTGGCGGTTCTCGACGGTCACGACGTGGACACGGTAGCCGTGAATGGCGGCAAGCCGCCGATATGGGGCCATGTCCTTCTCGTCGACGAATGTGTTGGCGACGCAGATAAGCGGGCGGCGTTCCTCCATCGCGTTCTTGGTGTTCTGCAAACATGACGCGATAGCCTGGTGCATTCGCTTCGCGTCAAAAAGATATTGGTCGCCAATGGTAAAATATGCGTCGTTCTCGAACACTTCGCCGCACAAGCTCCGCGCCAGTTCGGATTTCCCGGCCCCAGGTAGTCCTCGAAGTAGCAGCAGCACGCCGTTTTCGTCCGTCCGCCGCTCCTTTTCCAGGCCTTTGGTGCCGTCAAGCCCGGTGAACGCCTCGTCAAGATTGGCCCCGGTTTCGTGGATTGCGTCTATCCATTTGCGGTTTAGGTCATAAACCGCCGGGCTGGTGGAGATTATGCCGCCCTCGATGGCCGGGTTGTTGGTGTAGTTCGCCGACGAAATAACCGAAAGCCGCCAGTTTTCATTGCTCAAAATAAAGCCTTTCGCGTGGATGTGCGACAAATGGAGCCGTTCTGTGTGCTTTTTCAGCATTTGCGTCGCCGCTGCGCTCCATTTTTTCATCATCATGTGCGCAATAAACGAAAAGCGGCGTATCTGGCCGCGTTCGAGTAGGTTTATGATCTGCGTCGCGCCGGGAATCGAAATACTCCATGTGAACGCGTCAACGTCCGCCGGGCCTGTCTGCAATAAGCAGTACCGCAACAAGTCATGCAACGCCCAGGAACCTGCCGAAATGAAAATTATTGACTTCCCCGGCTCAATGGTGCCGATTGCGTCACGCATTAGCGCGAAACGGCTGGAAAGCATGGCAACCTCGCGCACGTTCGGCACGGCAACGCCGCCAGTCTTGCTTTGATAGTCGAAATCATCCGCCGTCGTGTTAAAAAGTGCCATATTGCCCCCTAAATGGTGCGGAAATGACGATAAAAACGTGAGGCGAATAATTGCCGGGAT
>Ga0326512_10001229_pt1 | contig 20298 bp, 31 predicted proteins | sample 1_2617_0518_D_FD_203652 | JGI IMG/M metagenome (GOLD analysis project Ga0326512, IMG submission 203652) | Bovine rumen microbial communities from UC Davis, California, United States - 1_2617_0518 | ecosystem: Host-associated > Mammals > Digestive system > Stomach > Rumen | place: USA... | reverse complement strand
CCGATAAGTTCCCATGTAGAGTTCATATCGCTTTTGCAACGAACTCTATTGAACACCATGCCCATATAGATGTACATTCCTCTGATTGCAAGATACCATGGAAGCAATCTCCACGTTATTTTTAATACCTTCTTCATGTCTCTGTCTCCTTTGTAAAATAGTATTTTGAGAATAAGTTTCTCATCATACTAGCTGTAAATATTACGAAAAAAAGAGAGTCGTTGTAGACTCTCCGAAGTGGAATATAAATTTCCTTTAGATTTGTACTCTGGCCGTCATAACGGATCTGTCTTCTTTCACCAATGTGGATTTAACAAGCCATCCCTTACTGTTATATGTCTCTACCGGGACCAGTCCTGTTCCATCCAGCATTGGCATCATAAATGCTTTTGCCGTTCCTTTGACAACTTTTTGTACTGATTTAATAATTTTCATGGTTTTTATACCTCCCTTTCTTCTATAATAGGAGCTGTAAAAACTACGAAATAAAAAAGAGACTCGTTGTGAGTCCCTTTTGAAGCTATTTAGATTATTTTCAATGCTTTAAGGTCGTTTCTTACATTATTTGCCGTGTCTTCAAAGATCATGCAGCCGAACATTACCGCATCATTTTCAAACTCGTCCATGATCAAATCAACAGATTCGATAATGTTCTCAACGTCATTCTTTTCGTCAAGAACCTTGTCGATTGCTCTGTCTCTCCTTCTTTCAAGGCCGCTTATAATGGCACGGTACGCTCGTCCTGATCTCTCGGCATCTCCAAAATAGTTTCTAACGTCCATAATACTGTTCCTTTCTTTATAATAAGATAGCATATAGCTTCATAATACCAACTGTAAATATTACGAAAAAAAAAAAAAATAAGAGACTCGTTGTGAGTCTCTCGTGCTTTATTGAATCATTTCCGCGATGTCTGCCGGCTCAGTTTCAAGCCAGTTCCACGTCTTTGTCTTACGGTCATACACTTCGCCGTAAACAGCATGATACTTTCCATCTCCGCCAATAACGGATACTTGAATACCTTGCTTAGGTTTAGTTGCTTTCCCGTAATCTGTGCGTCTATCTGCACGCGGAATATCCACGCTTAAGCACTGAATATACCTTGGATTTGAGCATTTCTTTAAACTGGAATACCAATTCCAATGGTCTGAAATGCGAAACGATTTTGCTGGTTTCGAGTAGTAACTCAATTCTGAAATCGTCCCCTTCGGAATCAGATACTGTGATAAATCCTGATTACAGCTTCTGATAACCTCGTGGGTTTCGTCCAGAATCGAGCTCAAACTCGAAAAGAATTCTTCGCACTTCATGATTTTTTGGTCTCTGCTAATATTCATTGTTGTTTTGCTCCTTTCCTATTTCTATAATAGGAGCTGCAAAAACTACGAAATGAAAAAAAAAATAAGAACTAGTAAGCTTCCAACTCACGTCTCCCATTTAAACCCGCCACGGTCCCCTTTCGGGTAGGGTGTTCTACGATTAAACTATTATGGTGTTAGTCTTCTCATCCTCAGCCAGCATAACCCAGCCGCACACCTCGTTCTTATCCTCATATAAGACACTGTAAAAATTTCGAAAAAAAAAGAGGAGCTGCAGAATTTACAGCTCCTTTTGGCGATTATGCTGCAGTCAGTAGCAGGAATAATGCGACAATTCCGACACCTACTTCGCCAAACATCACATAGGCTACTGCGACAATTATCGCAATTAATGCTACTTTCTTTGATAGATCACCTTTTTTGAACCTTTCCAATTCATATCACTCCTCTATAATATATTTGGAAGCCTCAGCTTCCATTATAGAGGCTGTTAATTTTACGATTCTATTCAACTCCAGTAAGAGCAAAAACAATGCCAATTAGTATAAAGCCCCCAAATGCAATAATAAATGGCAGTGCTTCATATAAATCATGTTTTCTTTTCGATTTCTGACGTTCTTTTTCTCTTTCAATACGTTCGTTGGCTTTAATTCTAGCGATTCTGACCTGATCACTTTCCGGGATCATAGACTTCGAACCGCAATACGGACAAAACGTAACATTCTTCGATGGATCTACTTCTATAGTGCCACCGCACTCTTTGCATCTAAGCGAAATTGTTTCCATTTTAAATTCCTCCTTTCATCTCTAATATTATACTTTCAGGAATGAAAAAAGTAAAGACGTTGTAGATTCTTTGCGTCTTTACTCATGCCTCGGGTCTTAGTCGTCGTCCACGTCTACCGTGATAACATCCATCCGGTTCAATCTGCTCGTGACGATACGGCAGAGAAGCGATATTTCAGCCTGGTCTAAGCCGGCTATAAATTTAATCACCTTCGCCACCAATCCTCTGAGTAATTTCCTTTCCTCACGGTTCAGTTTTCTGGTTGACATACTTAAGTCTCCTTTCGTTTGTTTCTTCTATTATAGGGGCTGTAAAAGTTACGAAAAAGAAGAGAAGCAGCTGAATTTCAGCCACTTCTCCTGCGAAATTACTTCCGCTTCTTTTCTTCTCTAAGCAAACCCATATTGTTCAGGGCTTCAACTTTCTTCTCTCCATTCTTCATTCGCTCGGTCATTTCCAAGATCTCATTGTTCGTAAGCTCATGTTTGGTCGTAATTTCCATCCCGGCATACGCGTCATAAGTCGTGCAGCGATCTTCCTCTTCCTCTCGATTCTTCGATGCGGTATTAACGATCGTCGTTACCGTCGAACCAATCGAAGAGATCAGCATGACCGCCAGCATCGGATTCTTAGTCAGTGTCTCGTAGACGATTTTTCCTCCTTCCACTGTCTTATCTTTTACTTTCTTTGCCTTGGGTTTAACCTTTTCCTCATAAAAGCTCTTGATACCCATGTTTTTCTCCTTTCGGTTTGTTAGATAGACTTTTTCAAGCCTTCATTATACGGACTGTGAAAATTACGAAAAATAATAGGAGCAGCTGTAATAGCCACTCCTATTGGTCTTATAATTAATTTATAGGTATTTCTTTCATATAAAAACTTACTTTGCATCCGTTTTTCATTACTCCGATTAATTGGAGCTCATCGCCAACCATATACTTTCGAAAGTATTTGCCTTTGGAAACGATCTTTTTATTGAACATAGGCATGATCTTGTTTATACAAGTCTGCATATACTTCATGTACTGTGACTCAGTTGCATCCAAAAGATATCCATTTTCATCCAAATGGTCCTGTGGTCCATCATAAGCCGCGTTCCATCCATCGTAGTATGGTCTTGTAAAAGCCGCATACTCATTATGTTTCTTAATCAGTTCATATCCAATTCTGTTTACTTTCTTTTCCGGCGGTTGAATTCCATCGAACTCAAATATCGGATAATAGCAACCTTCCCCTGTTGTTAATACCATATTAATTACCTCCTTATAATAATTTAGGTTCATTATAGGAAGTGCAGATATTACGAAAAATAATAGGAGCAGCTGTAATAGCCACTCCTATTAGTCTTTTGCATCTTACTTGATGCGGTTTTTCGCCTGGTCGGAACTTCTGAGCCAACCTTTGTCTCCGATCTGAGTCTTTTCGTTCTCATAGGCCTGATGCGCTTCATAGATCGAAGTTCCGCAGTATCCTCCAACGGTAAGTATCGTGGTAATAACCGCTATAACGTTCCTCCACTTATTGCTTTTAACCTCCTGCTGCTTGATGACAAGTTCTGCTTCCGAAATATCATTCTTTGCATTGTTGTCGACCCGCTGCAGCTCAGTCTTAGCCATAGATTCGCGAACTTTATTCAGTTCCACAAGATCCTTTACCTTGTCAGCATACTCCTGGCTTCCGATCTGCGTTCGTCCAAGATCTTCTGTCAACTCCTTGATTCGTTCATCGATTCGCTGCAAGTTTTCTTCCATAATTAACCTCCATAAATAAAATGCGAGCTTATCGCTCTATCATACGGGCTGTGAATTTTTCGAGTTCTGAACTTTAATGTAAAGTTCTTTCTTCTTCTGAAAATCCTCAAGATCTTCATTAAAGACCCAACGATAGGAATCGCGATCTTCAAGCTTCTCTATAATGAGTGTTCCATCTGTGCCGTGCTTACGAAACTTTTTGCCGAATATCCAACCGAGGAAAAATGCCAGAATAAAAACGAGAATCGCTGCGATGATAAGGTATTCTGTTTTCATATGCTCACCTCCTTTGCAAAAAAAAAAAACGGAAGCAGCTGTATTTGCCACTTCCGTGATGAAACTATTATTCATCTAGTAACCCTAATATGAATCCTATTATTAAATCTATAAAATTTGTTGTTAAGAATATTGGCCAGACAATACTTCCGATCAGAGCTTCAACCTTATAAGTATTAGAATGAAAATCAAACTTTTCAAATATAGTATCTTTGTATAGTTCGATATTTTGACTTACTATCTTCGGTTCAAGTTCTGTCTTATAATAATAAAACGCCACTCCTCCAACAACGTAAAATAGTCTTAATGCTGTGATCATAAGTTTTACCTCCATATAATTAGTTTCATTATAGGAGCTGTAATATTTACGAAAAACGGAAGCAGCTGTATTAGCCACTTCCGGTTTGATTTACTTATTCAGCCACCAATCCCATCCTGAAAGTCTTTCATGACTTACTACATCATATGCTTCTTTTCGAACTTTCTTTTGCTGATCCTTGGTCAATGCCTTATATTCTTCATATGTCATACTCATGTTTTCGGTAACGCGTTTGTCTAATAAGTTTTTACCAAGTATCTTAATAACAAAACCCGTCCAACCCACATGTTGCCAAAATGCCATCAAAAAGAATGTAAGAAATCCTCCTACTGGTATCAGCCATAGAATTACCTTCAGCATCACTTTCAATACTTTCCTCATGTTTTCTGTCTCCTTTACAAAATAGTATTTTGAGAATAAGTTTCTCATTATACTAGCTGTAAATATTACGAAAAAAAAAAAGACTCGCTGTATTTCAAGCGGTCTTTTTCCGTTTTTGTTTTCTTATTTGTTTTACTAATATGGTTCGACGCTTTTCTAAATCTTCTAACTTATGCTCAATTTCATTTCTTCTGAGTATCGCATAGCTGTCCCATCCAAGATTGTCCCATCCAATCCAGTCATATTCCAACTCATTGATAACCTCTTCTAAAATTGATAAGAGTTTTTCTAAATCCATATTTTTGCGCCCTCCTTCTATAAAAGGAGCTGCAAAAGTTACGAAAAAAAAAAAGAGCCGCCGTTAAGCAAGCTCTTTGTCGTAAAGTATGTTCTCAAACTCTTTTAAAACGTCAATCTTATTAGATATGCTCATATACATCGTTAAGTTCTTATCTTCTGCTGCTCTGTTCAATGCTTTCCGATAATCTGCTTCTAGTTTATGTAGTTCACTAATTACTGTTTTCATTTTATAAATTGTCCTTTCTTTATAACATTTCTTTCATTATAGGAGCTGTAAATTTTACGAAAAAGAAAAATCGTTGTAAATATCACGAAAAAGTTACCGACTGGAGCGATTTAAAATTACCTTAGCGAACAATTCTCCGTTAAAAGTAATTCTATTGGCTCCAGCCGGCATGTTTCTACGTTATTTTACTTCTATTTTGAATTTTTCTCCATTTCATAATTTGCGATGGCCTCATCGAGTCTTTGCTCACGCTTTTTACGCAAATATCGTTCCATATGTGTGAGACAATCGTCACAAGTAAGCCACGTAAAACCATATTTAGTAGGATGTAAAACTTTTCTGCAACGATTACATTTTCTATCCATTATACAATTTCTCCATTTTTTCGTCAATTGCCCGATTTAAGCTTTGTAGCTTTAGGCAGTTTCATTGGCACCCTCCTTTGTAACACGAATATTCGGATGAAGATCAGGTCTATATTCGTCAATAACCTTAAGAACAAAAGACTTATACCCTTTCAAAGTTTTGACGCTGAGACCTTTTTCGATTTCATGATCGAACGCATCCTGAATGAGAGATTCCGTAACATCTTGCACATCGCATATCATGAGTTTGGCAAGATGATTCTCAACAATGTTTTTGTAACCTTTCAGCGTCGCCTCCGAATAAATACCGACGTGCCCATCGATATAGGTAGTGCAATATTCCCTGAACGGAATGTAATCAGGCCAAAATACTTCATGAGTTGTCGGTTTCTCTTCCATTTTGATTTCTTCAGCGGTCTTATAAGACTTTCGCTCGATGGTAACGGTGATGTGATACTTGCAGATATTAAAATTGTAGGTTTTCATTTTTATAGTTCCTTTCTTATTATAATATAGTGTTTTTTATTCCGAATATCTCCACCAGGTATAAGCCGGGGCATTCGGATCATTTGCGAGATAGATTCCATGCTGCGTATAAATGGTGTACACAAAATCAGATCCAACTGGTTCGGGCAGACCTTGTGTTTCGCGATCATTCTTCAGCCGTTCAGACTTCATAGCAAGATTAAAGTAATAGTCCTGCACCGGATTCGTATCATAGGACGCAATAAACTGACCTTCTTTGAACACAATCTCGTCGATGCTCATGCCCAAGTACATTTTATTCTTAAGCCGATTATCAACGCACTGATACAGAGTCATGAAATCAGCGTCACCGTAATTATACTTTTCGATGAAATTGCGGCTACCATAACCAAGTTTTGCCTTCACCTGTGCATTGGATTTCATCAGATTTTCGAGAGATTGTTCCGCCGCCAAACGATCTGCTTCTTGCTGCGCGATATAAGCCTGATGTTCTGCGTCTTTCTGCTCAGCGACTGCTTCAGCATATGCAACTGCTGTCTTCTCGGTATGGATGTTCACGCCCCAGATACAGAACGATACAAACAGTCCGAGAATCAATGCCACAATCAGCCAGTTGTACATGATCGGAAACCACGGATATTTCTTTCCAAGCTCTCGTGTCTCTTTGGCCTGTCCATCAAAAACACTCTTCCAGACTTTCCAATCCGTGACATACTCACAAATCTTCTTCCATTTTGATTCTTTCACTTCGCTGATTTTGCTGTGCTTTGACTGATAAATTCTAATTGCTTCGTCCATGATTACAATTCTCCTTTTTCTAATCTTTTAAATAATTCATCGATTCTCTTGTTTTCTTTTCGTCTTGCTCTCTTCTGGGCTTGCTTGTAGTATTTCTTCTGCTTTGGTGTAGACTTTGGTAGCTTCTTCCAGTCATCGTCTATTATACGTTTGGCTTTATCGTGGTCCGCGATATAGTGAATGATATGCCCCATGTTTGAAGTTTCCTTCACGTCAACCTGTCTGTGAAACGTTCGCCGCATCAGGGCCTTATCAGAAAGCACCGGATCAAAGTGTCCATGATTCAGATGCCAGAGTTTATAGGTCTCAAATGGTCCTCGAATGAGTACTTTCCAAAAACCATGCGAGGTGCGAAAACAAATACCTCTGTCGATCCGATCGTACGAGACACTGATACCATCCAGAAGTTTGCCAAACATTGTCGGATAATCACGCATTTTAATGTACATGCCGTGAAGGCCGCCGCAGTAAGCGCATGGATGATAGCCCTGTTCTTCCGCGTCATGCATGGAAATATGCCGACTATACTTTTTGTTCATACGCTGTACATACGGACAGGTCTCTTCGTGATAGATCATTTGACTGGACTTTTTGCTAATAACCACATTGAATTCACCTCTTCCATTTTGATTTTCAAAAATGCCAACCGGGGAAAATTCTGAAAAGAAAAGAAGGAGAGCCGCTGTGCATGTGCTTTACAGCGACTCTCGTCTCTCATGTTCAACTCAACCCCATTTCCCCGTTATAGGGCTCCTCTGATGTTTACACCTCCTCCTACAGAATTCACCATGTTTCCGTAAACCATCCCCTTTCCAATATCGTTCAGAATATTGCTTTGGATGATCCATGTGCGGATCTCGATAATAATCTGCTTGATTCTTGTTAACATTTTCAGTTTCTCCTTTTCGTAAAAATAGTTATGTCTCTCTACTATAAGGACTGTAATTTTACGAATTGCAAAAAAGAATAGAGGCTACAGGACTCGAACCCGTACCTCCGTTTCCGGCGTGCTGCCAATTAACACCAATCTTTACCTCTTTCTTCTATTATAAAAACTGTAATTTTTACGAGGCGAAAAAAAAAATAGACGTTGCAAATCATACGAAATACAGCGCCTATTTTTCTTAATTATGTTGGAATTTTACCGATGTACTTGAATGAAGCCAGATATACTTCCTTAGCAGTCCCGTCAGTGCAACTGACACAAAAGATATCCGTTGAACGTCTTGGCCACTGCGGAACTCCATCCAGCATATGACATGTATTTTGCCGAATTGCTCTGCAGACAAACTTTACACTATAACAGTATGTCATTTTCTTTGTTACAAGAAATCCAGCAGTATCCGGTTTAAATTCGCCGACATTCCAGATTCCTTTATGGTTCATGCTGACACTATCCAAATGATCTTCGATAATTCTACCGACGCCCCATTTACGAATCGTAGCACTCTGTTCGTCGTCGATGATCTTCTGAGCATTAGCATTAGTGGCAGAATAGACCGGAATCATAATATCTAGATCCGGAACCTGCCATACGCCGTACGCACCTTTAGGAATCTCGCATTTACGAGGAACAGCAAACGCCGCCATATTCATAGCGAATCACTTCCATTTTGAATTAATTACTCCTCAGACTCAGGCTCAGGACTCGGTTCGGGTTCCGGCTGCAGTTCCGGAGCAGGCTTGTAATAAACCTTGCGCTCGATGACGCCATTCTCCAAAGTCCCCCATTCGCAAACCTCCATGTCAGCACCGCCGTCATTAACTACGGCAGAAGCGCAGAAGAGATGAAACTGTCTTTCCATGGCACTACGATCGCCAGTCTTATAAGTAGTCGTAGTCTTAGGAGCACCGTTTTCAACGGTCTTACGTTCAGAATAATAGAACATGATTGTTTTCTCCTTTAAAATATAAGTTTTGTTTAGTTACCGAAACCTCTGTTCCAGTATTTTACAGTAATGTCGTCTGAAATATCACACCAGAAATTGTTTTCACCCAGGAAAGTTTTGAGTTGCTCGAGGTTGGAGAAGTGATAAGTACGCCAGTTCGCCGCACTTAAAGGTACAATAATATTTATGGGAGTGCCTAGATCAGCCTGCTCATTAATATAATTAAGTGTTGCAGATTTGCTGTTAAGCCCTGATATATAAAAATATACACGCAATCCATCATCTTCATTATTCACAAGCATTAACGTTCTTCCATTTTTTGTACCGACTTGCCTCCCATCACCGGTCGTTAGCATGTGCGTACATAGCGCAGTACCAGATCGCACAACGTTTTGTGATATCAAAAACTTTATGCGATAACCACCACTGGCATTGTAATCCCAAGCAGTTGAACCATCAGTTACCGCATTCTTCGTCAACGAATGAATACTAAATTTTGCCACAACATCCGCACTTCCATCCTCATTTAGCGTAACGGTTCCGCCGTAGATGGTCATAGGATCACCAGTGGAGGGGCTAGTAAAGGCGATTTGGGAAACTTGAACTCTAGTATTAATAAACTCTACCTTAAATTTGATTCTCTTAATAGTTGTACCGGCGTTTAGATAAAACTTAAATCCTGTAATAGTGTGGCCTCTTAAAGAGGCATACCCTCCAACTCTATTTATTTCCGTAAACTTCCACGGGTCATCTGTCGATGGATTCGTGAAATGGATTTTAATGCCGCCTTGTACTATTACATCATTGTTAAATGCAATTCTAGTCTCCGTACTACTTGGCGCGACAAAAGGTTTAATCGGAATAAATGTGCCATTAATGCTGCCACTTGAATGGTTTATAATAGCTTCAAACTCACCATTTCCTAAGTATTTTACAATCAGTGCGCTCGGTCCAACTATATCTCCCGGTGACATTGATGTAGGTTCAAAAATATGATATATATCGCAATTACTTAAATGGCACCCAGTCCATCCTTCAATCGGACAAATATTGGAATATCTCCTGTATGCAGTAGCAGTGGAGCCGACTTCCAATTGAAAAGCAGTACTGGCAGAGCTGACATCTTGCCATGCATATGTCGTTTGACTTGATCGTGCATAAACAGCTCCCTCTGGAGGTGTAAACGTGTGAGAATATTGTTTATTAATCGCTATACCGGAAATATAATTTTTGTTTTCATCATAGAAGCAAATTGATGAGTTAACAGCAGCGTTATTTCTATTCGACCATGTATAAGTAGTGGCAGAATCAAGCTCAATATACTCGCTGATATAAAAAATTGCATCGGCCGCAGTGGATCCATCATCTTTTAAATAATATCCAGCTACATATCCATTGCTTGTATCAGTTGTATCAGGGATGAGATTTACACTTCCTCCACCCGGCCACGGATGATCATAGCCGTGAAGATCTTGCTTCGGGCTAAACGGAATTGTAACACTCTTAACAGGCGCTTTGACATAAGACTTAAACGATGCGAGGCCATTAGTTTCGGTCGATCCCACTGTCGTATGAATCGTCGGGGCATCGGCAAGCATGGCTCTGCGTCTGAGTTCCAGCACTCTGTCTCCGCGATATTCCATACCGGTTTCTGTATTTTGAGTCAGATATTTGACGTTAACGTTTCCAGCATCAGACCAGACGTTGTTAGTTCCTAAGAAAGCCTTGAGCTGACCAACGTTGGGGAAGTGGTAGGTGATGGGAGTGGCAAGTTGCATTTTAACTTGACAATCGACAGGCCTTACATCCGCAGACCGCGTTTGTACGGCGAGCCAATTAGCGTTATATCGCCTTTCTGCAATGCAAGGGGCATAAGATGGGTGAACTGCGTTATTATAGGTTTCTGTTTTATATGCGCTACAAACAATGTCTCGCTTCACGTTATCCTTAGTGTCGCCTGAAATATCCCACCGTGGAGTCAACGATGCTCTTGTAATATACCAGACAGTTGCGCCTGAACTGTAGGTCCATTTGGTTGATGGTATGTCGTAGATGCAATGCGTCGATATTACATCCACCGACCCATCCTCATTGAGCGTGACCGTGCCGCCGTAGACTGTGAGAGGATCGCCAGTTGAGGGGTCGGTGAAGGTGATGGGGAAAGTAGTGCCAAAAGGTTCGTAAGCTGATGCAGTTACTCCTTCCTCGACTTGAAAATCTGCGATATTAATTGCAATATTTGTTCCATAACTGACATGCAGTGAATCGACGGTTTTTCCGGCATTTGTAACAAAAACAAGCGGTACATACGATGCAGATGCGATCTTTTTTTCTAACGAAGTAGTTCCGTCGGTGTATCTAACATAAAAGAAAGTGCTATTGGAGGCATTTGACCCTTTATATTTGAAAGATATAGTATACTGTGTTGATTCTTTGAAGGTCCCTAATTTCACAAATCTTGATGGATAATTACGGCCAGAAAACACACCAGTAACAGGATTGTAAGAAAAGTTTCCATTTTTAGCAAACTTTTCAGGATTTAAAACGTTCTTACCAGTTCTGGTAATATTGCATCCCGTTCGTCCGCTGATTGGACAAATATTGGAATATCTTCTGTATGCAGTAGCAGTAGAGCCGACTTCTAGTTGAAAAGCTGGGTATGTCGGATTCTTTTCTTGAAACTCATATATAGTTTGAGTAGATCTGCAATAAACCGTTCCTTCAGGAGGCGTAAACGTGTGAGAATACTGACCATTAATTGCTATACCGGAAATATAATTTTTATTCTCGTCATAGAAGCAAATTGACGAAGTGATACTAGCATTAGATCTATCCGACCACGTATAAGTAATAGCTGAATCAAGCTCAATATATTCGCTGATATAACAATTTGCGTCGGCTGTAGTAGACCCGTCACTATTTAGATGATAACCCGCTGCATATCCATTGCTCGTATCAGTTGTATCAGGAATGAGGTTTACGCTTGCTCCTGCCGGATACGGACTGTCCATACCATGTAAATCCTGTATCGGCTTAAGCGGAACCTCCACTTTCACAGGATGCCGGAGATTCGTCTCGAATGACGCAATAGCGGCGTCAGTAATGTTATGCTCTGCTACGGGATTTAACAGAAATTCTTCTTTCGGAGTTAAACTGTTATCGGCCATTCTGATACCACCACCTTATAGTCTTCGATAGAAATAGAATAATACGTACTTGCATTCAGATCAGTCGGATCAAACCACTCCGGAATAATTGCCGTTGCCGGAAGTACCAGAACCGTCGGAGTGGTTCCCGATGTAAACGAAATATCAACAATTCCAGTTGCCGGCAGACTTGAAATAGTAAGACTATCCAGAGTTCCGTAAATATAACGGCATTCTGCTTCCGGTGCGAGCGTCACTTCAGTCGACGTTAGATCTTCATGAACCAGCATTCCGGAGAGCATGAGATTACGGACCTTGGTTTCCGATTCCGAAGCCTTCTCAGAGTAATATTTGGAGTTATTCTGATATGCCGCATCTGTAGATTCAACAGGAACACCACGTCTTGTCCCGATCGCGTAGGCCTCACTATCGTCGGCATAATCCCCTGCTTCTCCGATCTGAGTCATGTCTTCACGGATCTCAGTCATGTACTCATCCAGATGCTCAATTTTATCGAAATCTTCCCGAAACTGATCGATAACATCGATAATCGCTTCCTCGACATCGCCGGAAGTTTCCAGGCCCTGAACCACCTGCAGCGTGTGGATTGCAGTATTGTACTCACGCAGAATTACTCTGTTGTCGTCGGTTTCAATTGCGCATACAACGAACGAAATATTTCCGGCATATTCACAGGCATGTCTTCCGACCAACCAGGTAAACTGTATTTCGTCATCAGAAACGATTTTATCCATGGCAAGATACATGTCACCTTCACCATGGGCATTGGTGTAATTAATGCGAAATGTAAATTCACCGAGATCTACTTCGCCATAAAATCTCGGACATTTAAAATACAGACGGTTTACTTTTTCATCACTCGTTACACCGCCGAGCTTTTTATTTGAGGGAATTGTGATCGTTCTGAAGTCATGACTGATTACAAACCAGTCCATTTCATCAGATTCCGAACCGACCTCAGATGCTTCATCAAAAAGATCATTCAAATCCGGCATCGATTAAATCCCTCCTATCTGTATAATTTTTGTCTCATTCGTATTGAGAATTATATCGCCTTTTTTACCAATAACCCCAACGGAGAATTTTTTATACTTCAGCACGTCTTCGGGTATGGTTACCTTACCTTTGACAATTGGCTCATAGCTGAGTCTGCCATCTACGTTAAACTTTGCAAGGCACGAATATCCATTCCAGCCTTCATCCATCTCAAACTCTGCAACATAATAATTGAATGACCCCGCGACCATCCGATTAAAGGGACAGGCGGGGTCTTTTTTAATCATTTGACCTTTGATGAGAAATCGCAATGTTTCCATTTTGAATTCCTCCGTTCGTTAACTAAGCGGCCAGCAGGATACCAGCAGATTTCCGTCGGCAAAGTTCAGTTCGTACCTCGTATTGATCTGCAGATCAGTCGGATCAAACCACTCAGGCAGTAAGGCCCCAGTCTGAGGCAGAACAAGAACAGTTGCCGTAGAGCCGGAATCGAAGAGAATGTCAACAGTTCCCTCGGCAGGCACCGAATTAATGGTCAGCGACTGCAGCTCTCCATAAATATAGCGAACGCCGTTATCTGGAGTCAACACCGCTTCGGTTGTTGCGGAGTCCTTTGTTACCACAATGGTATTAAGTAGCAGTGTCCTTGTATTATTGTAGACGACTTCAGCCTGGTCATGCCAGTATTTGCTGTTTTGAACGGTTATAGTCGTTGTGGTGTCATCCGTATATGTTACGGTATAGACATCTTTGTCTTCATCGGTTGAGGTTTTTTCAAAGCTCTTAATACCTTTTCCGGCATCGCCCTTCGGGCCCGGTTCGCCGCGGATCGACTTTGCTGAAGTATACACATAGCCATCTGAGAACGTAATCTTCAGCTTGTAATCCTCAGTCATTGTGACATCGGTAATTGTGATTCTCTGGCTACTTCCGCCACCGCCGCCTAATTTTGCGCCCAGTATAATGTCAATAATATCCATACGGGGTCACCTCATTATGCCGGCAGCGGAAGCCAGTCTTCGGTATCTTTATCGTACATATAGACCTTCAGGGTATCCATCTCAAGGCATGTACTTCCATTCGGAATCTTAAGATCCGGATTCGTAATGTTTGTAAGTTTCGTATCGCTTGCTTTACAAGTATACTCGTGCGTCCAGGAACCTCCGGTACGTGTAAACATAGCTAAGGCATCCCCTTCCATTTTGATTTTAAATTACTCGGACTCGTGCTTTCCTTCGTAGACCTCGACCTTGACCTTCGCGGTCTTGGCGTTCAGAAGATCGTCAACGCTGGTGTCGTTGAAATTAAAGTTTGCGGTTTCGTTGCCGGTATCGATAGCAAGGGTGCCGAGAACGTCCTTTTCCTTCTTATAATAATTGTTAGAACTGATCTGCAGCAAAGCACCGAGAAATGCGTCAATTGCCATAATCGTTCCAACAATTGCGTCGGCATACGGCAGATTCCACAGCGGAGCAAGCGCCGCATAAAGGGTGCCGAGAGCCGGGAGTACAATCTGAGCGATGTACTTCAGAACATCATAGGTTTTATTAGTCATGATAATTCTCCTTCTTTCAAGAAACTATTCTCTTGAATACACTTTGCGTGAAGACGCCTGATTTCGTTAATGGCGTCTGTTATTTCACCATTCTTAAGGTTATTCTTTTCAATGTAACTTTCATAACTGTCGCATTGTTTGAGGACGAAACGAAACTGTTCTCTCGTATGTTTTCGGTCATTCATGCAGGAGTTGCAGAACTCGAGAATATAGCGTCTTGTATCCTGCAGTGATTTAATTTCCGATTCCGTAATATGATCGGACAGCTGCGTTTGTACTTTATCGATCTTTCCGTCCAGAGCTTTAATTTCTCCTCGGACGGTATCAAGTTTTGTATCGATCGCGCTATTGAATTGTGAGCCCAGAAATTTAATGAGACTCCGCCATGGGTTCCACTTAAACTCTGGGCGCCAGTCAATGAAAACAGACACCACAAATGCCACAATGCCCCAGAATCCAAAATCAGAGATCCCAAGACTGTGTATAAAATCAAAAAAGCTCATAAAGCTTATCCTCCGTGAAACCCTGTAGATTTCATGTTAAATTGGGCCATTGTCATGAAACCATGCGATAATCACAGTTACGACAATAGCCCATAAGAAAAGCCACTTCATACTCGAAGCAACTCCTTCCAGGTACTCAGACCGATTTCACCGTCAGGATCCAGACCCTTTGTCTTCTGGAAATGTCGGATCTTCTCGTCCATTTCCTTTCCAAAGATCCCCGTCACAACGATCGTATAACCCCAGCACTGCAAAGCTGCCTGAGCGAGTTTGACATCGGGACCTTCATCTTCCATTTTGATTGTTCGGATCTGAAGTTTCTTTCGTGGAATTGACGTATCCAGTTCAGCAGGTTCAAGTTCTTGGGTCGAGGCTGGTGTTTCTTCTTTCGGGACTTCTGTTGACTCAGATTTCCTAAGAATCTCGTTCAGAACTTTTCTGGTATCATCCCCAACTTCTCCATCAACAGGATCGAGTTTATGTTCTCGCTGGAATTTCATAACGGCTTTTTTCGTATTATCACCGAAGTCCCCGTCTGCACCATCAGGTCCAACATCATAGCCCATTCGGGTCAGATCCTTCTGCAGCTGCATGACGTCTTCGCCTTTGCAGCCGAGTTTCAGAATTCGCTCAGAACTCTCAGATGGGCCAAATGAAATTTCACTCGAACCGGAATTTACAGCAAGTTCCCATCTAGGCCTTCCATAACCGGCAATAGTTGAACTCCCGACTGCATAGGATCTTCGTCCGACAGAATCAGAGGTGTTACCCTCAATCGTGGTCACCACACCACCAGATACTGATTCGACAAGGCCCGTATGGCTATACTCCCCTGCCGCGTAACTGAAGAAAATCTGATCACCGGGCTCTGGCGTTCCGGTAATCCATCGGCCATACTGTTTGTAGTACTGAACTGAGAATTTGCAGCCAGCTCCGGCACTGTTTAGAGGCTGACAGAGCATCTGCCGCCCAAGTTCTGCCCCGAAGCATTTCACAAATAGCCAATCATAAAATATATCGCACCAGGCGTACCCGTTTTTACCGCCATTATAGAAATTCCTAAGTTTATCGAGATCCCTCGCGTATTTGTTCCAGTTCCCGGTCCCGGCATTTGCATCCTTATCGTCAAGTTGTGAGTTGGATGCTTTTTCGTGATAACCGACTTCGGACCTCGCCAGATTCAGGACGAGATCAATTGCTTCCTGTTTTGTCATAGAGGAATCCTCCTCGAGGTTGAGATTCCGAAAACGCTCGTAAAAATCCTCAGCAGACTTAGTGCGTTTTACCAGATTATCTTTCTTTTCAGCCGGGTTTTCCCACTTGTAGAGCAGTTCCTTGGTGCAGACTGCCAGATCGTGACAATTTGTGACAAGTTCCCACTGAACCGGAAAGTCATGCTGCATTTCCCAGAGCAAGAAAGCGATCTGCGTCTCGGAATCTCCGATCGATTTTCCTCTCGCCCTATGAAAATCGTACATTTTTCCTTTGCGGTCGGGGTGTGTCCACTGGGCATGGCCATATCCAACGCCGTCATACATGAACTGATGCTTTGTAATGATTCCGTTATCGACCTGCCTCGTATAAATAGCGTCGACAATTTTCTTGGAATCTTCTGCATTATTGGAAACGAAGACGCCCTCATGCTGAATCTGACCGAGAACAGCACAGGCGCCTTCAATCGTCATACCGGCTTTTCGAAACGTTCGGTACATATGTTCCTGGATTGTTATAGTAGCTCACCTCCAGGGGTTATTTTTAATTTTAAGTTAAAGCTTCGATGTGCTTCATCCAGTCATCAAAAGTAATCGACTCGAAGAACACGCCTTCCTGGAAGAACCGATTCTTCATACCGACGATCAGCTGCATTCTCTGCTCTTCAGGAATCGATTCAAACAAAGACTTGAATTCGGAATAGTATTCCTTGAACCGAAGCTCTGTATTGTGTCGATATTCCTGGTTTTCCTGATCCAGCCACTCTTTCTTGTTCATCATGAAATACGCGTCATAGATCATAGAGCAGGCATAGAACTGAGCATCGGTTCTTTTATTACGCTTCAGTAACTCATTCACCAGTGCAGTGCTGGAATCCAGCATATTGTTGTATGTCTTCAGAATATACTTCGGATCGTGTCGGCAGACGGAATCATCTCGCCATTTCCATAAATAAAAAGGCTGCTGACAGTACTTTACTTCAGCAGTCATTTTCTGAGCGAGGCAGTTAAAGTAACTATCCTCATGAATTGTAAGCGAATCATTCCATCGGACGTTGTTATTCTTCAAGAAACTTCGACGATATACTTTCCCGTGAACGAACGTAGAATCCATTTCTCGGTTGACGTATACCTTTTCGCCGGTCTTAAAGTCCTTTGTCTCCTCAATAAATACAGATGTGAGTGCATTGAATCCATCGCCTTTCATTTCCCGGAAGACAATATAAAGTCCGCACATGTTAAAGAACATGTCATCCGCGTCACAGAACATCACATAATCTGCAGTTGAAGCATCCAGACAGGCGTTCCTCGCTGCAGAGACGCCCTTATGTGCCTGCCAGATCTGTTTAATCTCAAACGGATACCGGTTTTCAAAATTAAACTCCGAAATATCAGTACCGTCATGACAGATAATGACTCCTACATCATTTTTCAGATCGATTTGTTGCTGTAGCGCAATACTGTCAAGCAGCGGCATGATCTCTTCCGCTGTCTCATGATAATGAGGAATCAGGATATCGAGTTTCTTTTCCATTTTGATTTTATTACCGCCTTTCGTAATAAGCCTTAAAAATCTCGGGAGAAACAGGCTAAGGCCTACCTGCTTTCGTGTCGCGAACACTATCTCCCGAGGTTATAACTTACGCTGGCATAGAAAGGCTCGTTCCGTAAATACACGAACTCAATGCCCTCCAGTTCGTTGCCGTCTTATAGGAATCCACAAGTGATTCAGGAACATATACATCCGGATAATGATAAGAGTTTCCGCCAATCCAGAAAGCCGACGCAGCGAGCATGCACACAGATGATGTATTTGTACCGATATAGAGACTCTGCAAAGAAGTCCAGCCAAATGCATATGATCCGATGGACATGGCATTTGGAAGCCATAAAACGCTTAAGCTCGAACAGGATGCAAACGCATAACTACCAATGTTAGATGCCAGCGGGCAGTCTACAGATGTAAGACTTGAGCAGTTTGCGAACGTGCCGTTCTGGATAGATTCAAGCGATGAAAAATGTACAGTGCTTAAACTAAGACATCCATTGAATGCGTTAGTTCCGATAACTTTCACCAATGAAGCTGTCACATCAGTAAGCACCGAGCAGCCATAAAAAGCATTATACCCAAGCGATGTCGCCGACGGCAATTTTGCAGTCTTGAGACTTGAACAGAAATAAAAAGCACCATCTTGTATTGTCGTTGCTGACGGAAAGTTCACAGATTCGAGACTGGTACAACCACTGAAAGCATAAGACCCGACTAATAATGCGGCAGGGAATGATACTGTCATAAGTCTTGTATTGTTGTTAAACACCTTCGATCCAATGCTGGTAACTGCCGAAAAATAAACAGATTCCAGGCTTGTAATGCTTTCAAAAGCAGAAGTTGAAAGCACTAGAATAGAATCCATGGAGACCATTTTTAAACTGCTGCAATTTGAAAACATACCGGACGGAATCGCAGTAACCTTATTCATCGTAACGGATTGCAGATTTATGCAACTCTCGAATAGTTTACTGCCGATAGATGTGACATTGGGAAATATGATATTCGAAAGTATACTGCATCCATAAAACGCCTGATCACCAATAGTTTCGACTTTTGGAAATGAAACGGACGTTAAACCTGAACAATTCTGAAAAGCATTCCGACCAATGGACATTACTTCTGGAAAAATGGCAGACGACAGAGAAGTGCAATTGGCAAAAGCATAATAACTGATCGCTGATGTCAACGGAAATGAAATGGTATTAAGACTACTACAAATATAAAATGCGTAAGGACTAATGGTTGTTACCGATGACAGTAAAGCAATTTCAAGATTGGTACAGTTACGAAAAGCACTCTGACCAATTTCTGAAACTGAAGAAAAATAAACTGATTTTAAAGTACTTTTATCCATAAACTCAGCAGCTGAAATAGACGACAATGAATCCATTGAAATCATTACTAAATTATTGCAGCTATAGAACATACTGGATGTTAATGCCGTAATTTTATTCATCGTAACGGATTGCAGATTTGAGCAGCCTCTGAATACGCCACTTCCAATTGTCGTAATTTCCGGAAACGTTACTTCTAAAAGTCCTGTATCATAGGCAAAAGCCTCATTATCGATTGTAGTTACAGATGAAAGAGCAACAGAAACAAGATGTGTACATCCGCCAAATGCATAGATTCCTATCGTCGCAAGTTTCGACAACGGTATCGATGTAATAACGGCATTTGCAAACGCGTAGTTTCCGACGAACACGGCCTCTGGGAATGAAATATTACTAAGTACTGTACAATTCCGAAATGCAGAACTGCCAACGATTGATGCAGCTGGAAAAATAGCAGTCATCAAACTTCGACAGGTATCAAATGCTGACACGCCGATTGCTGTAACTGCAGAAAAATAAACTGAAGTTAATGCGCTCCTACTATAAAATTCACTTGCAGAAATAGAGAGAACGGAGTCCATTGACACCATTTTTAGTGTACTGCTGCAACTAGTTAAAAGACCGGTCGGAATAGCTGTTATAGAGCCCAAAGTAACGTTCTGCAATTTAGAGCAACCGTCAAAACTGTCAGAATAAATCGATGATACACGCGGAAACGACACTGTGATAAGACTATTACATTGGTAAAATGCCATTGCCCCAATTGCAGTTGCAGATGTCAAAGTTGCATTTGTAAGACTTCCGCACTGATAAAATGCGTAATCTCCGACATTTTTTATCCGGTCATCTTCAATTTCACTAAGCATTTTCCCAATCAGCTGAGCAGCGGCAACATCATCGCCAAGAATATCAATTGTATTACTCATAAGCCTTACACTCCTTATTCACTTGGAAGATAACTGATGCCGCTGATCTGGCTGCGATGAATAGACCAATAACTGGATGTCTGATAATTATAAACGCGACTGTCAGGAACATATATTATCATTGTAGATGGGGCGCCTGGGAATGGGTCAGCTTCTG
>Ga0326512_10001228_pt1 | contig 20311 bp, 44 predicted proteins | sample 1_2617_0518_D_FD_203652 | JGI IMG/M metagenome (GOLD analysis project Ga0326512, IMG submission 203652) | Bovine rumen microbial communities from UC Davis, California, United States - 1_2617_0518 | ecosystem: Host-associated > Mammals > Digestive system > Stomach > Rumen | place: USA... | reverse complement strand
TAAGCGATCGACTTATAAAATCAGGGTTCGGATGGTATTCGACTGGCACAAGAGAACCAGAAAGTCTAAAAGATCTCGCATATATATGTATATATTTTGGTGGCTCTGTACCACCATGTACTTCACGTTGCATTTCTTACTCGACCAATGTTTCATTTTTCAATAAAGACGATGCAACAGAAGTAAGATTCAATGACCTTACAACGAATTTTTTAAAGGCGGTGATAAAACATGAGCGCGGGATATAAGGTGTGGTGTGGTGATTGGGCCGTAGCTAAACTTTTAATAGACAGATTAACCAATAACTGCTTTTTCTGGGGCCCAGGAATTATACAGGATGATAGCATAGCTATTTATTTTGGGGATCAAGGCAGTCTAATAACATATACCAATGGGCCTGGGAGCAAACGATACTTCAATGGTGATCCATTAGAAGAGATTGCGTTTAACGCATTAACCGAAGAACTTATAAGAGGTGTTTATGAAAGACTACGAATATCTTAACACCGTTGCACAGCAGTGCCTGTATGACCTTTCATACTTGAGGATCCCATACGGAAACATCAAGGGCTTCACGATCAACACAAGGGCAACAAAACGCTGGGGTCAATGCCGAAAGAGACCTGACGGCTACCATATAAACATCAATAAATGCCTGTGTGACGGAAAACATGAGACCGGATTAAAGGCGACTTTGATTCACGAAATTTTGCACACTTGCGAAGGATGTATGAACCACGGCCCTAAATGGAAACACTGGGCGCAGATCGTACATGAGCATACAGGGATGATTATTCAGCGTACAGACAGCGCACAAAACAAGGGTTTCAGCACAGAGACATATTCTGTGAAACGAATGCCAATAAAATATCAGCTGATGTGCAAGAGGTGTGGTTACTCGACATATTATTGCAGGAGAACAAAGGTAGTGCAAAGATATAAAGATTACCGCTGCGGAAAATGTGGCGGCGAACTCGAACTGATTGAAAGGAGATAATATTATGTCGCTTATTGATATTAAGAAACTGAGCGCGGAACTTGACAAGATGATCGGACAGCAGAAGGCAGAGATGGACGGCATGGATAAGCAGATCGCAGCAAACAAAAACGCAAAATGGGCTGCGTTCGCAAGGGATTTGGATGAGCTGCAGAGTGTTGTAGATGAAATAAAGTGCGATCGTATAGATGTACCGTTTGCGACAATAAACGGTCGTGATTACGACCTCGGGTTCACACCGCTCTCTTCGGTTGTAGTTTTCTGGAACAATCGCCAGTGTATTGCAACAAGAATTGTAACAAGAAGAACTTACGAGCAGTGGAAGAACAGAGAGTACTCAGCATATTACGACATGCTTATGAACGTATGGGCCGAAGTTAAGGACGGATTCACCAAGCGGTTCGAGGAAGCGTGCGTCAGGGGTCTGAAAGCCAAAGCGGAGATAGCGAACGCGAGGTATGAAAAGAAATTGAAAGAGGTGGCCGACTCATGAATATTAGGATTAGTTATTGCGTCTGCCCAGACTGCAAAGGAAAGTTTCCGATTCCTCGCAGTGATGGGCGGATGCGCCCAAGAGATCATTTGAAACGTATTTTCTGTCCGTACTGCATGAAGGTAACAAACATGAAGGAGATAAGAGAGGGTGACTATTATGAAGATCGGCGTAAATATTGTTTGTGATGAACACGGTAACGTATTGGAAGAGAACGGCGTTGTCATTGAGGATGGAAGGGCGACAACGCTCTGCAAGGAAGGACACTACATTTTCAACTGGGATTACGAAAGGTTATGATATTATGAAGTACACTTCATTTTAAACTAGGATTACGAAAGATGAGGCAATGTTATGGCACACTTGATTATACCAGTTGAACTACTCAAAAACGCACTTCAATATATCGAAGAATATAGTCTTTTAGTGTGGGGTTCTGGTGATCGCCCAACAGATTATTGCCCACAATTCAGTGACGATACTAGATATATTGTATTGGATAGATATAATAGCGGGAGGATATATTACAGCGAAAGAAGCGAAATTCGTTTCTCATTGTATGAATTTAATGAGATGGATCGGTTTATTAAAGGATACGAAAGGAGATAAATATGTCAGATATAATAATACCAGCCAGAATATTAAAGAAAGCTTTGCAATATATCGAAGAGCATAGTGATTTAATATGGTGGTTTGGTGATACTCCAACAAGTTATTGCCCTGATTGCCATGATTGTTGGGATATACACTTGACTAGATCTAATAACGGACATTTAAGTTACTTGCCAACAAAAGGTAACTTTAATCACATGTTTTACGAATTTAATAAATTAGATCTGTTTATTAAAGGAGATTAAATTATGGAGAGGACTCTTGACATTACGATCAAAAAGGTTTGCAAACAGTTATATGATATCACCATATCAGATCCTGAGACTAGCGACAGCGCTTCAAAGACAATCTGCTATAGCCCCAATGGTCATGGGTCGTTTAATGACTGGATCGGCAATGAGATCTATGACTGGATCACTTTTATGGAAGAAGGGAGCGTGTCATGATGCAGTACTACTTCATACGGAAACACAAGGCTGTGTTTGCTCCGGTTAAAGAACCATGTTTCTCTTTAGAGCAGGCAATCTATCTTGCGACACACCATTACGGAAATATCAGTGAGTACGATGTGTTTGAGATCGCGAGCCTCGAAGACGGAAGATGGAAAACAGTCAAAAATTTTGTATAGGGGGTGTTTGACATGACTCTTGAGTTTATTGCGCAGATCATTGAAGTGTTTGAGGATTTCCTGGAAGAGAGAGGGATCGAGATCCCTAACGAAGAGAAGGCCGAGTCGGATAATCCGGCGCCAATCTACGGCAGCGACTTCGGAGAATTGCAGAGTGGAATAGAGGATGTACTTAACGCATGGCGTATAGTGATTGACTGAAAGGAGATGGTGTTATGATGAAAGTTAAACTGCCGAACGAAACATATCTGACGATCGAAGAGAGTAACAATCCTGACTATCCATACGAGGTGTATGTAGGGATTACAGATGCAAATGATAATTGGATACAAGATTTGGTCATAGTTCGCAACGCATATCATTATGAGAAGGATGATGTGAGGTGGGACGACCAGATGGAAGTACTGGTATACGGTGACGCGAACGATGAAGATTATACACATGATTTTAAGATCGATTTCTGGAAAGGGGGAATGTAATGATGATCAGTTATGAAACGTCAGTAAAAATTACTTTTGACAAAGAAGGAGAAGATAAGATTATAAACGCAGTACATGTAATAGAAGATGTTGTTGATGCACTACAGAAGGCAGGCAGTGGCCCAAGCATTATGGAAGAAGAATTGAAGACTGCGGCAAGTTATCTTAGAGCAATACTCGATGGTGTGCACTGGTAAAGAAAGGAGATAGAACTATGACGAATAAAGATATTATCAATATGATTTATGACACATCTGCCGGAACAGCCCCTGTTGTTTTACAGTTCGGAAGAGTAATTGAAAACATTGTTCATCATGACAGCATTGTCATAAAGGAAGCACCGCCGGCTATCATATCAAAGCTAATCGAAGCAGGATGTAGCATTGGCGTTTGTGAAGATGGCGCATATGTGTATTACATTTAAGGGGGTGATGATTGTGCAAGAACTCAATTTCTCGAAAGAATATATTGATTCTTATGCCAGTCCATGGGAAGCACTAGCAGTATATATTGTCGCTAAAGCAGCTTATGACTACAGGAATGACATACATGTCATAAACAATGCTGAGTATAAAATAGCGCTGTTGAGACAGCTTTACGAAGACGCGAACCCAGGCAAAGAGAAAGAGCGCCTATTAAAGGCAGTTAAGAGGGCGGAAGTAAAGTTTCTGAACGCAAAGAAAGATATAGTTCAGATCGAGAAGTTTTTCACCGGCGAAGAATGCAAAAAGTATACGAGCGTTGACGGTAAAACAATATTGCGTAAGCTAAAAGAGGAGTTAGCGTAATGGAGATGGCAATGTACACCGATATGCTTGTGAGCATCGGGTATATATCGGAACAGTGGTGGGATAAGTGGACGATGAAGCATGGCAATGTAATCTCCGTCATCATCCCGAAGGGAATTCTTCAAAGCTATTATTACGATATGCTCAGTAAGAAATATGATGGGATGTCATTTTGGAAATGGTATTGCGAAGAATCAGTTGCGGATGATATGGATGGACTGTTTGACTACACAGATTGGCGTCCATTCCTTGCAGATATAAGGAGTTGGGATTGAATTATGGTATATCATTTATACATTACTTTCAAAGATGGCGAGCACGTCTGGAATGTTTATGAAACGGAACCGGATGTTGAGATTGCAATAGACTATTTCGCATCACGAGATGATGTAGCAGAGGTAGAGTGTGCCGAAGGAAATGATGATATGACTTTGCAGTGGGAAACAGTTTACAAAAGGAGATAAAGAAGTGTGCGGAACATGTAAATATCGTCAGCGTGTATATGACGGACACTGCCATGCAGAGTTCTGTTGCCGAAATTAAGATAGCGATAATTATGCAGTGCCGGTTTTCAATGATGATACTTGTGATGATTGGAAGGAGATATCTAATATGGTGAAATATTATGCTTTTGTAAATAGGCAGATGGAATCTGGTTGTTTTGTTTTTCAGTATATGATCCCGCTTGACGGGATCACGACGGAAGAATCGGCAGTAAAGTTTTGTAAGGAAATCCAGAAGAGCTTGAAGGATGGGTATATTGTATCCGTTAACAAAAGCGAAGTGAAACATATCGGTTTTATTACAGAATGGATGCCATCCGCGCAGACGAGGTAACAAGAATGAGTTATTGGACGCATATTACAGGAACAATTGCGGTTGAACCATTCGGCAGAACGCAAGCTGAGAAGAGATATATTCTGGATACTGTACTTGAACATCTACCTCTGGTGACTGGATCTGAAAGAAACATGGAAGTGTATGTGGTTCAACCTAATGGCACAACATCGTCAAGTAGTTGTGACGAATTTGGGGAACGGACAAATAATCTCGTGGATACATACGGAGACAAATCGCGCCGTTATGGATGGCTACGAACGCAGAGAGGATATCTTCTTACTATCAGCTCAAATTTTAGAGATAGGACATTTGATGAAACGCATAGAGAATTCGTTAAGTGGCTGACCAGACTGGCTAAACGAGTGAATGTCGTTGACATTTGTGTGAAGCTGAGTGACGAGAACCGTCAAAAGATATTCTCTAACGCAAACCCATTCGACGAAATGTACGAGTGGCCATCATGGGTAAATAAAAATGGCGAACCGGCATGGTGGGAATACCTCGCATGGGAACCTGCAAAGGGAATCATGTACCCTATGAAGCTGATGTACAAATATTATAACGATGCTGAGAATGATGCAGAGATGGCGCGAAGGATCGCGTATAGAGGAGAGTAATCTATGAGAAAGTTAAGAGCAAGGGTTCCGGTGGGGAAGGCATATTCTGTTCGAGAGGTCAAGCTATACACAAAAGATGAGGCGAGACAGATTCTTGAAGGCAAAGACTGGGCGGTCGGGAAGGATATATACTCTTCGTATGATATAAAGAAGAGAATTGGGCTTGCTGTAAGGATTATTGATAACGGCGGAGTAATCTACATTGAGGCGTGAAGAAAGGATGGCGACGGATAATGGTGAAGGATGGGTGGCATGATATAGATAAAGTGCTTTCTGTTTACACCGAGAATGGGGTCATAAAGAGAGCGACTAAGCATAGAGGCGTCGTGTATGCTGCAATTTATAAGTGGGACAAGACGCTGAATTCTTGGGTAAATGTTTGTGGAAGTGTGAAGTATGACACTTTTAGAAAAGGATTTGCAAAAGGAAGATACACTGCGTTTTGAAAGGAGAATTGATATGACAGTAGAGGGTACAAAAGAAAAAACAAACAAATGGATCCCGCTTACAAAAGATACAATTCCCCCCTATTGGGAACTTGTATGGGTGACACATAAGAGAGGATGGGTGGATGTTTGTCAACTTGGTCATGAAGAGCATTATTGGTATAGCAGAGAGGAAGAATGGCGTTATGAGTTTGACAGCATAATTGCGTGGATGCCGTATGAAGAACCAGAGCCATATAAAGCCAAAGGAGATTGTGAGTGATGAGAGTGCTTTATAGCAAGTTGATGGGTGTAGCCATATTTTCCCTCTCGGGCACATTGTTCTCAAAGCAAATCTTACCGATTGTATCTATATGAATAAAGAGTTTATTGATGAAGTAAAGAAGGATCCAGATGAAATCAAATTCGGCTTTTATTCGATAGGTCGGTATGCGTGGAGGCTTGAAAATACTGAGATTTTGGCTGAGCCAATTTCTGCAAGAGGTCAGCTCGGAATTTGGAATTGGTAAAGGAGATAGAATAATGGGGTTTGATAAAAGATTAAGTAACCTGTTAGACGAAATGATTAAGGTAATGCAGATCAGCTCAATTAACGACCACTTCTGGACTGACGGTTCAGAATTTTTGTGTGATACGGAAGAGAGAGCGGAAGCACTTGCTGATTTCCTCGACGCTCTTGGAATGGAACCACATACTGGTTACTACGATCCGGTTTCAGACAGGTTGAGTGATGAGGTTGACGACCACACTGGCTGATACTATGTGGACTTTGATTGACGGAAAGGGGATGATATTATGAAAGTTTTAGTTGCTTGCGAAGAGTCACAGCGTGTGACAACAGAATTCAGAAACATGGGGATCGAAGCGTTTAGTTGTGACATTCTCGATCCGTCAGGCGGTCATCCAGAGTGGCATATAAAGGATGATGTATTACCGCTTCTTAATGGGAACTGTGAGTTTATAACTATGGATGGTGTTAATCACATGGTCGAAGGCAAGTTCGATCTTATCATCGCCCACCCGCCATGCACTGACTTGTGTGTGAGTGGCGCGGTTCACTTCCAGAAGAAGCGAGAGGACGGGCGACAGCGTAAGGCAATTGAATTCTTCTGCCAGTTTTTAAAGGCAGACCGCGATCACATAGCAATAGAGAATCCGGTCGGCATCATCAGCGGCGACTATGTACAGCAATGGTTCCCCGATCTGTGCGAGAAGTACGGACTGTCGGTTAAGCCAGCGCAAAGGGTTCAGCCGTGTATGTTTGGTGATCCATTCGAGAAGCTGACATGCTTCTGGCTTAAAGGTCTGCCGCCTCTTGAGCCGACCGACATTGTAGAGCCTGAACCAAGACAGATCCTAAGCTCCGGTAGAACGATGCCGAGATGGTATTCAAATTGCGGCGGAGACAGGAAGAAGAACAGGGCAAAAACATTTCCTGGAATTGCAAAACAGATAGCCCAACAGTGGGGAGGATATGTATTGAATGAAAGGGGATGATATTATGATGACAAAAGAGTACATCAACGGTGTGGAGTTCGTGATAGGAAAGTCTAAGAAGTTCGACAGGGATTTCGCAAAGGCAGAAAGAATCCTCAAAAAGAAGGAGCTTACGGCGACTGACAGAATGGAACTGCTTTCTATCTACAACGTATCGTTTCATGATGATGGCAAGATTGAAGGCGCGGCAAGCGTCGATTCTTCATGCCACGGTTGTAAGTTCTGCCAGAAGATGAGGAAGGCTGCCGAAAAGGATCCGACTCTGATTTGCGGCTATTGCTACGATGATGCGCAAGAGAATCGCTGGTACAACACGCGCAATAGGCATGGGCTTAATCTTCTGATTATGTCGGCAGTCGATTATACAGAGGATGAGCTGTCAAGACTTAGCGTGAGTGAAATAACGAGAGTAAATTCTTCTGGCGAGACACCGAATGACATCTTTGCTCGTAATAACATACGCCTTGCCAACACAAAGAAGTGGGCGCACTTCGGATACTGGGCGAAGAACAGAGGGCCTGTCAAGCAGGCCTGCGAGGATCTTGGTAAGCCTGCAAATATGAAACTGATTCAATCCAGTATTCATATTGGTAAGGTAGATAAGAAGGATGACTTCTTCGATTATGTCTTTACAGTTTACCCAGACGAAGAGACAACATTAGCAGCGATTAAGGGAGGCGCGTCTCCTTGTAACGGTAAAAAGTGTATTGACTGCGGCTGGAAGTGTTACTACGGAACGCATAAGGGAGATCAGATTGCAGAGGTTCTGCGTGTGAGCGAGAAGAAAAGAGCGGCACTTGTAAAAATTGAAAGGAGATAGTATTATGAAGGCATACAAACTTGTTCGTAAAGCGAAAGATGGTCAGCTGTATCCTTTATTTATTGACAAAGCTCGTCCGTATGTGATCGGCGAGCACCGAGTTGCTGAGTATCATCCCACAAAGGGCTTCGCCCCAAGATATGGATTTCACGCATGCTTCACTCCTTGGGCTCCGCATCTTAAAACAAAGTTAGCCAGTGGTCAGAAGCGAGTTTGGATTGAATGTGAGGTCGATGATTATACTACATATGATAGACCGGAATCACAGGGCGGTTCGTGGATTCTCGCCAATCAGTTAACTGTATTAAGGGAGCTGACGTTTGAAGAGGCAGATACGATCAGAGAATGTAAGGGGGTGGCTTAATTTTGGATGAGATCATGGAACTGCTTAGCAAGATCGAAGAAAGTGTTAATCGTATCAATACAATTGATAATGACTTACAAGAGCAGCTTAGCCTGACCGACAAGGAAGTGAATGATATCAGTCACTATATCGAGTTTGAAAATCTAGATGCTTACAGAGGATATAAGGCGTACTGTGAGCTAAGGGATTGTCTTCGCAAGAGAAGAGAGGTGAAGAATAAACTTGAAGCGATCGCAATAATAAAGAGTAATCAGATCAGTAAAGGGAATATTAAAAAGATTAAGGTTGAAATGCCAAAGCTGTTCAATAAGAAGTACACGCCGCGAGTCAGAAAAGATTTGTTCAAAGATTGAAAGGAGAATAAATTATGGCAGCTAATGTAGAGAATATGTTTTATGTAGGGGCAACACCTTGGCACGGCCTTGGAATAGAAATAAAGGATGCGCCAACAAGTGAAGACGCGATTAAACTTGCCGGACTTGATTGGGATGTCATTCCACGTCCGATTTATGACGAGCTCGGAAGAGAGATTAAGGGATATAAGGTAAACACGAGATCTACAGACAATAAAACGCTTGGGATTGTAACGTCCAGATATAAGATCGTTCAGAATAGAGACGCATTTGCTTTCACCGACGCACTTCTTGGAGAAGGGGCGACGTATGAAACAGCAGGGAGTCTTGCTTCCGGCAAGAGAGTTTGGATGCTTGCAAGACTCGAAGACACGTTGCTTGCGGAAGAGAAAATTGCTCCATATCTTGTCTTCACTAATACTCATGACGGAACCGGTGCAATCCGCGCAGCCATCACTCCGGTGAGAGTCGTCTGCCAGAACACTCTGAATCTTGCGCTTGCAAATGCAGAACGTCATTGGTCTTGCGCCCACAAGGGAGATATTGAAGGTAAGCTTGACGAGGCTCGTGCAACACTTTCTAATGCTGAGATGTATATGGAAGCACTTGAGGAAGAGTTCGGCGAACTGAAACTTAAAACTGTTACGGACAAGCAGGTCGCTGATATGACAGATAAACTTCTTGAGCTTGAGTTTAACAGCCTGTTCAAGAAGGCAATTAAGAGCGGTAATACTGTTAACATCAAGGAAGAACTGAATCGCCAGAAGTACGAAGAGAAGCTTAAGATTAAGCGTCGTGACATCCTTACGATCTATCATGAGAAGCCCGATCTTGTAGGAACGGAAAAGAGTGCGTTCCGCTTCGTCAATGCGGTCAGCGATTATGCGACACACACAACAGATCACAAGAACACACAGAACTACCAGGAGAATCTGTTCATGAAGACCGTTGACGGAAACGGACTGATTGATACAGCGTATAAACTTGCACTGGTCGCGTGATTGTGCGGCCGGTGTAGAAGAGCAGAAAGGAGACATGCTCATGAAAAAATTCCGGCTTACATGTTCGGTGGATGCAGTTGAAATCGACTATGAAGAGATAATCGTTGTAGAAAAAGAACCGAGTTGGCGGACGTGCGAAGAGATTGCAAATGAACACGGATGCAAGTGGTGGTCTATTGAGGAAGAGGTGGGATAATGAATACGGATTATATCTTTATTGATTCACGTAACGGTTATCAAATTGGACGCAAGGTAGAGGATGGAAGAGGTAAATGGGTGGCGGAACGGAACGGTGTCTGCTTCCCGATTACATATGACAAGGCAAGAGGGTATGCTCCGATTGATCGTAATGAGGCATTGCAGATGCAGGTTGGAAGTTTATTGTTTAAAAGGAGATAATATTATATGAGCATTCACGAATTTACAAATACACTATTCGCAGTGTGGGGCATAATGCTTGTTGTAGTTATTGTTTACGCATGGAGACACTAAGAGTTGGGGAAAGGATTGTGATGTATGATGACATTAGAGGAAGCAATTAAACATTGTGAAGAGGTCGCTGATGCAGATTGCTATGGGGATAAGCAATACAGGTGTTCTGAAGAACATCGTCAGCTTGCAGAGTGGTTAAGAGAGCTGAAAGAAGTATATTCTATGATGGATGGCTGCTCCGATACCGACGCGTTATATGTCGGATACATACGAAAAAGGATGAAGAGAAATATATGTTAATTATTGTGCTGTTTGTTGGGGTACTCCATGGATTGACATTCCAATTTTACACTGACTATAAGACTATATCGTTTGACGGTGCGGTTTCAATAATTCAAATGTCGCTAGTCTATTTGGTTCTAGTCATATTGTTTCCGCCGTTCGGTATAGGCTTAATGCGATGCCTTGCAATGGAGATCTGGGTGGCCGCAATAGTTGTAGGAATAGTTCGTATTATTCAAATGGTTTTTGGTACTCACCGTATATGTTGACTATAAGAAAAGAAGACAGTATAATGAAGATGTGCTGTAATCATCTAGAAAGTGTGGTGCGATATGTTCTTAGTATTTGTGTTACTATTTTGTGGTATTACAGGGGCGGTAAAATTAATTAAAGACTATTCAACGGAGAGAAAAAGGCGGCATACAGCTATCTCTCGTGGGTATGATACATACTATGACAGATATGGAAGATCAGTTGAGGTAGATACTGACATACCATATTCTGTAGGAGTTGAAAAAAGGGTCGTAAAACCAAATGGATATGTGATTTATGGTGACTCGGTACGTCTCAATGAGAAAGGTGATCGAGTAATAAGAAATTTAACAGATGAATGGAGAAATAAAAGAATAAGAGATCGGTCGGAATGGAAAAGGCTGGCATTAGATAATGGGGATGAGTATTACAAATATGATTTGATAAAGTCTCGTACAAATGGCGGATATAGATCATGTGATAGGAGGCCATGTTTTGACGGGTATGCATATGAAGAATTACCAAAGACTAATGTAATGTGGGCTAATGTAAAAACAGATAAAAAGTATTTTGCATTATGTTGTACAGTGTGGAACATACATATAGGCATCATTCTTTGGGATTTAGAAACAAGAAATCTTGAAATTATACTTGATCGTGATAGGATTCCTATAGAATATGTAAAGTTGTTAGAACATGTTAAAAATAAGTCAAGGGGTTTATTTACTAAATCATTTTTTGCATATCATGACAATGGAGATATGATGTTAGATGTGCCATATAATGAGATCCTTAAAAAAAGAATAGATATCGGAATAAATGATATTAATGGGTTTAGATGCTATTGGACAGATTCATTAAATAATAAGGCGATAAATGCAACGCAAGATGAAATAAACAATGTGCGCCGTATGAACAAAGAATTCTTTTCGGGGGTGTTGTAAATGAATGGACGTATGCAAAATGAGATGATGATCAACAAGAAAATTGAAATAAGATTAGAAAGTCTTCCACAATATGTATCTGGATGGCATACAAATATGATGGCTTCAAGAAAAACCGCAAGGACTCGCGACGAATATGTCCGTACTATAGAGAGATTATTACGATCAATAGATCAAGATGTAAAAAATATTACTCCGAAGGAGATCACAAGAGAAAGTGTTATTAATTATTTTTTATCAGTGCAAACAAAAGAAAAATACGGCGAGATTGTTTATACGTCTGACTCTTACCAAAGCGCTGTATGGTTCTGCATAAATAACTTCTTAAATTATCTGGAAAGTGTTAACTTAATAGATAAAAACTATATTAAAGAAATAGACAAACCTGTTAATAGAGATCTTGACAGAATAAATGAGCACCGTGTTCAATTAACAGGTGATGATTTCAAAAAGATTCTAAAAGAGATTGATAATGAAAACGATCAGTGGTTAAGAACAAGGAACAAGGCTATAATATTACTATTTATGAATACTGGAATGAGAAAGACAGCTCTCATGACAATTACATTAGAGGATGTAAGCATGAAGGATAATGAGCTCTCTATTATTGATAAAGGAAATAAACGTCATACATATACACTAAATGAGCAGACGAGGCATGCCATGGCTTTATGGTTGGGATTCAGATCGTTTTTGTTTAAAGGAGACATCCCATCCGACGATCATCTTTTTATATCAAGCAATGGGACAATACTTAGTAGGAGGGCGCTAGATAATATTGTAGCTAAGTATACAAAAAAGGCGCTCGGGACACCGCTTTCTCCACATAAACTTCGTGCAGGTTTTTGCTCAATTCTTTATGATCAGACACATGATATCGAATTTGTTCGCCGAGCCGTCGGTCATGCAAACGTTGCTACAACTCAAAGGTATATCGTCACAAACGGAACAGAGAAAAAGAAGGCAGCCGAGATAATGGGGTCGCTGTTGTAATCAATTTCATGGGGAGAATATTATAAGGGGTCGATACCTATAACATATTTTTAAGACGAGGTTAGATTATGTATAACGAAGACCAAAAGCAGATGTTTATAGACGAGCAGATGAAACGCCGGAATGTTGGTGATTTTTATTTCATCGGGATCTTTAAACGTGCACAAAAATATGAAGAAGGATTCGGCTCTGACTTGTGTAGATTCACAAAAAGCCAGATAGAATTGATGTATAATACGTCATCTTATACAAGTTTAGGTAGCCTAAAGGTTGCCAACTCTGTATATAATATCTACACAAAATGGTGTTTTGATCGTGGGTTATGCGACAGCAATCAGTTTGACGCTTTTAACGAAGATAACCTTGTAAACTATCTGGACAACAGTGAGATCCAGGGGCAGATTGCTACTAGGGAAATGATCTTGAGATGGTGTGAAGAGCTGCCTAACCCATCCGACAAGTTCCTGCTACTTGGAATCTTTGAAGGGATCAGTGGTAAAGATTATTGTGAATTCGCTAATCTGACTATTGATGATCTGTATAGCGACACAAACGAAATCAATGTGATCAATAGGGGTAGGATTAAGGTCTCTCCTCGCCTTATCCAGTACGGTCTTCAGTCAGCTGATACAACGAGGTACTATAGCATATCCAGAAGGCAAAAGAAAATTGGACAGTTTAAAGAATCAGATCTAATCATTAAGGAATACGCGAGTGTCCAAGCGGGCACCGACGAATTTTGGACTGGAAGAAGAATTTATAAGAAATGCCTGAGAATCATACACTTTCTTTTCGGAGACACTCATATGACTGCAAAGAATATAAGCGATTCCGGGATCATCGATATGATACAGCGGCGCTCGAACGAACTTTGTATTACAACGAAAACATATATGGCCAATTACAATGACGAAATTGTACGTCAGTACGGCAGGGTTATAAACGCAAATATGTTTATCAGAAAATATGGACAGTATATCTAGTTGACACAAGACACACGACATGGTATAATAACGACGTGGTGAAGAGCACCACGTTATATTTTCGATAAGAAGGGACACGTGACATGGTGAATAAATTGATCGAGGTGTTAAAGGACTCCTTAGAGGTGTATGTTGCGGTACAGTCTGGCGGAGTTCGAGTGGAGTCAACAATCAGTGTAGAGTCGGTATCGTATGAAAATGACACTCTTACATTTGGAGAGCTTGGTAATAGCGTCCATATAACGGAAGTTAGCAACTTTTCGATCAGAGAGGATGACAATGATTGGTGGCTTCAATACCAGGATCAGTTAATAAATATCTACCCCTACTTCTAATAATAATATGACAGGAGGTTTTGATTTCATTGTATATCAAAAAGAAGCCAGGTAAAAAGAGCATCGCTTTTACGGCGATCAGAGAAGGAACCGTTTTTGTAAGCGGGAGCGAGACATACATCAAAGGAAGCAACGGTGCTGCCACAAATTTAGAGTCAGGACAAGTTATGTATCCTGCGAATGATGCAAGTGGAAATTGGGGTGTATGTTACATCTATCCGAGGGCTTCTCTTAGTTTAGACTAAGGGAGGCCAAGATGCAAAAGAAATGTAAAAAGTGCGGCGGGGTCTTCGAGTATGACGAGAAGGACTGCTGGTGGAATTATGAAGGGATGGACTACGATGCCAAGTTAGTAAGACATGAAGAGTGCGGATGTATAAATGTTATTAGATATGTAGAGATGCCTAACAGAGACGATTGGTATTATTAAAAGGAGGTATAAATTGGCGCAGTTTACAATTAAAAAGGCGGTAAGGGAAAAGATTTATCCAAAGGTTGCATTGATTGCACCGTCCGGTGGCGGCAAAACATATTCCGCATTAAGACTCGCTACTGGTATGGCAGAAGAATTAAAGGATCTTAATGGCGTGGAAGCCAAGATTTTGTTAGCGAATACGGAACAGAAAAGAGGATACTATTATGCTGACGAATTCAATTACGACATAGTAGATATAGAAGCACCGCATGAGCCAGAGAAATATGTGGAACTGATCGACTTCGCTGTTGAAAATGGTTATTCAATTCTGATAATAGATTCTTCATCTCATGAATGGGAAGGTAAAGGTGGGTGTCTTGAGCTGCAACAGAGAGCTGGCGGCACATATCAAGCGTGGTCAAAAATCACTCCGCGTCATGCAAGATTTATCAGCGCAATTGCAGACAGTCCGATTATTGTTATCTCTACAATGAGAGCAAAGGACCAGTACGAAGTTGGGAAAGATGAAAGAGGTAAAACAACTGTTCAAAAGATAGGTGCTGGTGCTAAACAAAGAGAAGGATTTGAGTACGAGTTTACATGTACATTTATGTTAGACGTAAAAACAAATACTGCTGAAGTTGAAAAAGATAACACGCATCTTTTCGAATCGGCTGGCCCAAAATTACTGACAGAAGAGGACGGACATAAGATAATCAAATGGGCGAATTCTGGGCAAGGTTATACGCCGCCGTCAAGACTACAGGCCGAGTCGAATCCGAACACAGAAGAACAACTCGCCGCTATCAAAAAGGAAATCGTTACGATCTGTACGGAACTCGGCGGCACAAAGAACAAAGATCTTATGGATACGCTGAAGCAGTATACAAAGACAGGTAATCCGAACGCAATTAAAGAAGTGAACGTAGCAAACGAATGTCTTACAGCAATTAAAGGCGTAAAGCCGCTTGAATAAAAGGAGATACAATTATTATTCATGACGAGACAAATGTAGAAAATGTGTTTCAAGGATCTCTTAGATATGGATTCATAGATCCAGATAAACTTCTAGAACAGATCAGAAGAGACTCAGATCCGTTCAGCCAGGTATCGACATCAATTGCTGTAACGCATTTAAATGAGTACTACCCAGATTGGGTTGACGATATTGCAGATTATAAATCATTTAATAAACATGATGTGAGAAAGGAAAAGAAATAATATGGCACTTAATTCAAGCGGGGCTTATGTATCAGTGTGGAAGATTCTGGAGCCGAAGTCAGACGCATGTATCAGCGTACTTTGTAGCAATTCTGCAAAGAAAAAGGCGACAGGTACATATAAGGAAGAGTTTAACGGCTTCATCACTTTCATTGGAGAAGCGAACAGAAAGATTAGATCATATCCGTATGAGCCTTCGACTGATCCGAGCACTGGTAAGAGAGCTCCGATTACAAGATTGTTTCTAACGGAGTTCAGTGTTACTGGCGGCAATACAGTAAGAGACGAAAACGGATATGCGAAGAAGGACGATGCCGGTAACTATATCCATGAGCCGATTAGGCTTCAGTGCTACGATTTTAGACTTGCTGACGAGGCACGAGACACAAGCGTGCCAAGCGCAGAGCCGACTACAGACAGGGGCTTCATGAACATCCCAGATGGAATTGATGAGGAGCTGCCGTTTAACTAAACCATTAATAGTATAAGGAGTTTTATAGTATGCCAAGTAACAAAACTGTGATATGTAGATATCAGCACTGCCAACATGAGACTAGAGAACTCCTAAGAGACGAAGCAGTCCGAGATGGGAGGTCATACTACCACAAGGACTGCTTTGCTACTCGTGAAGCAATGCAGAAGATCGTAGAGTTTTACGTTGAGAACTTCGACAAAGATCCCATATTTGCACAGCTAAAAAAAATATGCAACGAACTCGTCTTCAAAAAGGGTTATAGTCCAGAATATGTGTTATTCACACTTCAGTATGCAAAGAAGAAGTCTTATAACCTTCATAGCCCAATTGGCATGTATTATTTGGCGAAGGATTACAAGATAAGAGAAGCCTGGGAACAGCACAAATTGGAGGCAGCTACCAGTAAGATTGTTGACTATGAGTTTGATATTCAGAACAGCTATGAGAAAGTCGAAGGATATAACGTAAGTAAAAACGAGGGTTTCGGGAGGGTGATTAAATGAGTTTGTTGTATGATGCTCGGCTCGAAGCCACAGCAATCGCAACACTCATAGCCCATCCAGATTACTTACTAGTCGAGAATAATCTGAGGCCGACGTTCTTCTATGAGAAGGAAAATCAATGCCTGGTCTGGGCGATACAAACTCTTGTAACGAAGGGTGTCGAGACGATTGACGCTCTTAATCTTGAGAACATTATGTGTTCTAACTCAGCAGTTATGAGAGTAATGGAACGCAAAAACCTTACTGATCTCAGCAAATACATTGAGATGAGTAAGTATGCAGCGCGTGGTTCTTATGAAGAATACAAAGTCGTTGAAGATCAGATTATTACATACGCATTTAGAAGGGATCTACAGGATTTCTCGGTGCAGCTTGGCGGTCAATGCCAGAACATGGATCTGTCTCTTGAGAATTTAAACGACTATTGCAACAATGGTCTGTCAAAAATCGTTGATAGATATGCGTATGGTGCTGACTCTGTGTTACTCGGAGATAAGATCAACGACATAATGCAGCAAATTGCAAGGAATAGAACACCTTCTGGCTACGGTATACCATTCTCAATTACACGATTAAACGATTATTTTACGTTAGTTCCGGGGGAGTTGACGTTGGTAATGGGAATGCAAAAAAGGGGTAAATCATCGTTCTTTTTGACCGAAGCCTTGCACAAATCGATTGCGCTCAACATACCGACATTGATCATTGACACCGAGCTTACAGACGCAGTGTGGTTACCGAGGGCGATCGCCTCAGTGAGCGGAGTAACGGTAGCCAAAGTAAAGAGTGGCCTTATGACTGATGACGAACAGAGGAGACATGATGCAGCGGTCGAGACACTTCGGAAGGTGCCGCTGATCCATGAATATATCAACACGTTTGACAAGTTTAGAATTGAGGGGCTTGTGAGGAAATGGAAACATAAGATCAATCTCGGCCTGCTGATATTCGACTATCTTAAACCTGGCGATCAGTTCGGAGCTGCGGAAGTGTCTCAGGAGTTGGGACAAAATGCAAATTACCTAAAGAACATTATCAGCACTGAGCTCAATATACCAGTCATTGCCGGTCTTCAGCAGAACGAGGATACTGGTAAGGTTGCAGATTCGCAGAAGCCGAGTCGTTACTGCGACACCCTAATCAGCTGGGAAGAGAAGTCGCCGCAAGAGATTGCAGAAGATGGCGTGGAGTGTGGTAATTATAAGATTCAGATCTGGTATGCGAGAAACAACGAAAGCTTGCATGGCGAGAAGGCATATATAGACGTTGGCTTCCAGAAGAACATCATGAAGATTGGTAATGTTAAGCAGCATCTGACAATGGAAGAGACGCCGTTCTAAATACAAATGGGCTATGATAAAGAACAGATTATCGAGTTATGTAGGAACTTTAGTCTGCTCGACTATGTGGAGCAGGACTATGACATAGAGAAAAAGAGCGGTGGAGAGTACGCAATCCACTGCCCGAAACATAAGGATAAGACAGCGAGCTTGTTTATAAACCCTAGCAAAAATGTGTGGAATTGCCAGAGCTGTCATAGATCGGGCGGGCCATTGCAATGGCTAATGCAGATCGAAGACATGGGATATCATCAGGCAGTTCAAAAGTTACAAGATGTTACTGGTATGAAATTACAGGGTACACAGACAGCAAGCTCGCTTAAATTTTTTAAGTCTCTACAGAGTATAACTGACAAAGAAAATGATGAGACGATGCAGCGTGAGATCCTTCCAGGTTGTTATATGGATCGTTTTGAATTATTTCCAGACGGCGAGCCAAAGGTGTGGATTGACGAGGGGATATCACCTGAGATGATACGGAAATATAACATTCGGTATGACAGGAAGAGTAACCGGATAGTATACCCAGTCTATGACAACAAGGATAATTTGATCGGAGTAAAAGGCAGAACGCTTTATGAAAACTATAAGGTTCTCGGCATAACGAAGTATATTAACTACACAAAGATTGGAAAAACTGATTACTTCCAAGGTATGTATGAGAATAGAGAAGCTATAAAGCAAACTGGTCGAGCGATCATATTTGAGGGTATTAAAAGTGTCATGAAGGCTGACGCATGGGGCTATCATAACTGTATTGCCGCAGAAACATCCATGATTAACGACGAACAGGCGAAAATACTTATACAGATGGGCGTCGGATCTGTGGTCATCGCTTTCGATAATGATGTAGAGATGCGAGAAATAAACATATCTGCGAGTAAGATAAAACACTTCATAAACGTCGAGGTAATTCAAGATAAAAACGGATTAGCCGGGGTTAAATCTTCTCCGGTCGACAATGGAATAGATATATGGAGGAAGTTGTACGAACAGAGACAAAGGATAATGTAATGAGAGATGATTTATTCATAATAAATACAATGACATGGTCGTATTCTCGGCTTGAAAGCTTTTATAATTGCAAGGCTGCATGGAAGCGCAAGTATATTGACTGTGAAGACGGCGACGACAACGCGTTTGCACAGTACGGGTCTGCATCGCACAAAGTCTTGGAGCGTTATCTCAAAGATGAGATCGGAATGTTCGAAATGGCTGATGAATATGACAAGTTATTCGGTGAATATATAACGGAAGATTTTCCGTATAACAAGACCGCAGATCTTGCGGAGTCATATTATTACAAAGGTAGAAAATACTTCGAAGAATTCACAGAAGTGTTTCCATGTATGAAAGATACGCTCGGCGTTGAGATGAAGCTAAACTTTGAGATAGATCACTATCAGTTCGTTGGCTATATCGATCTACTTGCCACCGACAACGACGGAAATCTGATCGTAGTAGATCACAAATCTGCGACATCGAAGTTTAAGAAGAACGGTGAGCCTACAAAGGCGTTCGCCGAAAAGATGGAAGGTTACAAAAGGCAGTTATACCTATATTGTAAGGCACTGATAGACCAGGGAATGCACCCAGATTATCTGTGTTGGAACTTCTTCAATGACCAAAAGGTTTACAAGATACCCTTCGACTTCGAAGAGTATAAAAAGGCAATTGAATGGGCGATTAACACGATTCATCTCATAGAGAACGAAGAGCTGTTCGAGGAACATGAGGACTTTTATTTTTGCCATAACATTTGTGAGTTTAGAAGGAGCTGCACATATGGTATTCAGGAAAAACATGACGAGTCAGATGTTGAGTTTAATGCTTGGCAGCCAGAAGTAATTATGTGATGGAGACGTTTAAATGAAAATAGTTAAGTATGATAATCAAAAGGACTTTCAGGCGGAGCTGACCAAGATATTATATGATGCTTCGGTCGCTTATTACAATGGCAAGACACCGACCATGAGCGACAGAGAATTCGATATCCGAATGGAAGACTTAATGATGCTTGAGCGCGAATGGGGATATGCATATGACATAAGCCCAACTATTAGAGTCGGAGCTTCCTCCGTAACATCACTGACAAAATCTGGTCATGAGCAGCCAGCCCTTTCACTTGATAAAGTGAAGTATAAAGAGCGTAAAAGCTTAGAGGGATGGCTCGGAGATAAAACAGGTGTCTTATCCTGGAA
>Ga0326512_10001227_pt1 | contig 20315 bp, 16 predicted proteins | sample 1_2617_0518_D_FD_203652 | JGI IMG/M metagenome (GOLD analysis project Ga0326512, IMG submission 203652) | Bovine rumen microbial communities from UC Davis, California, United States - 1_2617_0518 | ecosystem: Host-associated > Mammals > Digestive system > Stomach > Rumen | place: USA... | reverse complement strand
CTGCTGAGCAACGTGCGACATTGAAGCCCAATGGTTTCACTGAGTACACATCGGTGAAGGACTACCCGGTGCGCAACCGTCTGCTGACGCTCCACATCCGTCGCCGCAGGTATCTGGATGCCGAGGACCGGAGCGTTATCCTCAGCGAGTTCCCCCTGAAGGCCGACGGCACCAGCATCTCTCCGGAGTTTGCTGATTTTTTAAAAAGGAGGAGTTAGACAACCGTCCTGTGACCTCCCGTTCCGTCGGTCGCAGCCACGGTATCGACGGCGACTATTTGGGTCAGGTGTACAAGGATCATCTCAGCGGCTATGAGCACTGGGACCAGAAGGCTCATGCCAAGGAGTGGATTCTGACAGCCAAGAATATGGGCAGGCATCTGTCGATAGACGAGTCGATGTACTGCGGCAGGCTCTATACCTTCGTATCCAACAAGGATGCCCATGGCGGACGGGGCACAATCATCGCCATCATTGCAGGCGTAAAGGCCGCTACGGTGCTCAGGTGGCTGCTTGAGATTCCCGAGGAGGAACGCAGGGGCGTGCTCGACGTGAGTATGGACTTCTCAGACAGCATGAAGCTGATAGCTCAGACGGCATTCCCCAATGCCAGGATCTCGCTCGACCGCTTCCATGTGTTCCAGGATTTGAACAGGTACTTCATGAAGGCCTTTTCCGGCGTGCGCGACAAGGTGCTTGTAGCTATCAAACACGAGAAGGCAGCCTATGACAGGAAAGTGGAGCGGTGCGCCAAGAACAGGAAAGCCTACAGGGTCAGGCATCCGAAACGCTACAAGGGCAGGAAACGGGGGCGCAAGGCCAAGTGGCGCAAGAAAGACTTCAAACCCAGTACGATGAAGAACGGCGAGTCGAAGATGGACTTCCTCAGACGCTCCTTCTACACCCTCAGAACCTGTCCCGACAAATGGAGCGACGAGCAGTGGGAGCGGATGGACATCCTCTTCGATGAGTTTCCTGAACTGAAGGAAGCGTTTGACCTCAAGGAGGAATTCCGTAAACTGTACTGGAGCAAGAGGGACAAGGAAGAGTACAAGGACAGCCTGCCTGCTATGGAGGAGAGAAACGCTCTCAAGGAAACTGTCAGGGAGAATCTGCACGTATGGTTTGACCATGTGAAGAAAAGCAAGTCGCCTGGCATGAAGACCTTCATGAGGACTATCAAGGAAAGAGAGGAGGATTTACTCAACTATTACGAGACCTTTGTCACCAACGCATCGGCTGAGTCGCTGAACTCTGGCATCAAGGGCTTCCGGGCAGAACTGCATGGCATCTCTAACCTGCCGTTCTTCTTCTACAGAGTCTGTAAGATATATGGATGACTGGTTTTGCCTTTGCTTATGCAGTCGTGCGGGTCTGTGGAGGTCAGCCACGGAAAAATCCGGGTGCGCCAATATTTATTAAGATTTCAAGGTATGTGAACGTTATTAGAATAGGATTCTCTAATTTTGCAGCGAGTTTCAAGTGCCTCATAGAGTTGGGGCGCATTTTAAGGACTCAGCACTTAGTAAAAAAGAGCGATTGGATACTATTTAGTTAGCACGAATCTGGACAATTCGGACTTTCAGAATAAATGGTAGGCAATATGCTCACATCGTTAGGATTATTGTACCCTTATGGGGATGATAAATCTTAAAGGTGTGGGCTATTGTTTATTACATCCTGAAAGGTAGTCCAGAACCTGTGCAACTGTAGTGAGCAATAGTCCCACACTCTTAAACAATAATCTGCTGATTTTTTGGGGCTGATTAGCACAAATACAACTGTTATTGATATAAATGTTTACATTCTTATCAGTATTGAATCTTTTTTTAGACATAAGCAGACATCGTGCAGCTACTGGTCGTTTAGATGCATATAATTATTTTATAGTAATATCTTGTTTAGTGGGATTTGGATTATTGGCTTTTTTATTTGCACCTGAAGTCTTTAAGGATAATTCGGACAGAGAAGTTAAAATTTGGGGCTATTTTTCAATAGCTGGTGTCATGGTGTGTTTTATTACGCGAATCTATATGTGCTCTTAGGAAGATTGAAAAATGAAGATTGAAGATTGAAAATTGAAAATTAGGTGTAATTCACTTATCCAGATAGAAATGGCAAACGGCATCGCGCTTCGATAGCATGATACCGTTTGTTGCTTAGGATTCTCGATGCTTACTTTATCTCTATAAGGGTGTACTTCTTCGAGCCAAGGCCAATGCGCTCAGCATAGTCGGTGATATAGGTGCCGTGCTGACGGTTGATGCGCTGAATGAGCGGCTTGTTGTCGTCGCCAGGACGACCTTGGTAGTTGAATACCTTGTCAAGACATGCCTGGTCGACTGCCACTGGGTCGAGCGATGCCATGATGCCCATGTCCTGCAGCTGGGGCTTTGCGGGATGACCGTCGCAGTCGCAATCGACCGACATGTTGTTCATCACGTTGATGTATATTACCCGACCGTTGAAGTAGTTATGCACCGCCTGGGCAGCAGCTGCCATCGACTCTAAGAACAGGTCTTGGGTCTTGCCGGCAGCCAGATAGCCTTCGGTCCAAGTCAGCTTGGGGTCGGCGGTCTTGCCGGCAGAGTGGATGTAGGCCTTGCCGTTGGTGGAAGCCACACCAATGCTTGCATTCTTCATGACGCCGCCGAAGCCTCCCATTGCATGCCCCTTGAAGTGAGCCAGATTGATCATGAAGTCATAGCGCGAAAGATGATCGCCCACGATGTCGTACTTCAGATGGCGCTGGTCCTTGATGGGGATGCGCATTTCGCCGAACTCGTCCATCAGGTCGACGGCAAAGATGCTGTCGAAGCCGTGCTCGTGGATGGTCTGCCAGTGCTTGGCGGGGTCTTGGCGCGAACCACCGTAGGCGGTGCAGCACTCTACGATGGTGCCATTGACATCCTCGACCAACTGCCGGATGAGAGTGGGCTTCAGATAGTGGGTGTTGCCACCTTCGCCTGTTGAAATCTTCACTGCTACCCTACCCTTGGCTTCTACTCCAAGTGCATGATAGATTTTCACCAAAGATTCGGGTGTAATCTCTTTTGTGAAATACACTTTCGACTGTGCCGAGGCCATCATGGCAACGAGCACCGTACATGCAACTAAAAAAATTCTTTTCATATACCTATTGTTTTGATTCGAGTCTACTGCTGTATGGGTTCGAGCTTGATGGCAAACAGATTGCGGGAGTCGGCCTTGGTCAGCTCATGGGCGCCTTCGGCAAGCGTCTCAGTGTAGGTGCTGGTGGATGATGTCTTTTTAACGTTATCGACCTTGATGCTGGCCGTCTCGGTATCGCTGAAATAGAGGGTCATCTTCATGCTGACGGACAAGGTGAACTTGATGCTTGTAGCCGACTCCATCTTCAGACAGGTGGTGTAGGTCTGTCCGTCGATGGTTGCGGTACCCTTGGAATTGCTGCCATTGCCTACGACCATGAAGAAGCTGCTGGAGGGAGCACCCGACTTGTCGAACGTGCAGAAGATGGTGCCTTCGGGCATGACTGGCGTTTCGCCGCCCTCTTCGCCTTCCTCATCCTCGCCACTCTCGTCGACGGCATCGCCGAAGATGCCGACGAGGCTCGACTTGTAGTTGTCAATGAGATGCTCGAGTGCTGAGTTGACATCGTAGTTGGTGTCGTCGACGGCATTGTTGAAGGTGAACTGGCAATCGCCATGATTCAGTCGGCCTGCGCCATAGAAGCCGGTGACGATCTGTGGTACGTCGGCAGCGGCATCGGGTGTATAGCTGTACATCAGCTGCGGGTCGGTGTCGAAGTTACTATAGGTTGTGCCACCAGACAGGGTCTTTACTGTCTCTGGCACTCGCTCATCGCGTGTGGAAGCCTCGTAGCAGTCGAAGCTGGTGCTGTTGGTCTGATAGGTGATGGGTACATAATAGCTGCTGCCTCCTGTCTCGGCATAGATGTTGCCGAAAGACTTGATGATGCCGCCGGGCTCGCCAGAGAAGGTGCCAGAGCCACGGGCATCGGTACCCTGAAGCGAACTGAGCAAGGGATCATGGGCATGACGGAAATAGTTGTTTTCGGCGAAACAGCTGGCTCCGCTTGTTACACCTACTCCGTATTTTGAATTTCCGTCGTAATAATTGTTATAGACATGGACGCTCATGGTGCGAATGCGTGGATGGCGCGAGTCGCTGTGGTCGAACCAGTTGTGGTGATAGGTGATGTAGTTGGGGCCTGACTCGCTCTTCATGCCCAGCATGTTGCTCTTGCCAGTGTCCCAGAAACGGCAGTAGCTGAGCGTGACGTATTTTGAATCAGACTTCACGTCGATAGCGCCGTCGCCCTTGGCATGGTCGCCAGAGCCATGCTTGCCATAGTAGGCATCGATGTTGTGTATCCAGATGTTGGAGTTGTCGGTATCGAGCGAGATGCCGTCGTCCATGCAGCGGATTACGGCGAAGTTGCGGAACTCAACGCTCTTGCTGTTGCGACACAGAAAGCCAAAGCCATAGATGGTGGCATCGTCGCCGATACCCTCGAAGGTGATGTTGAGCTCACTGTCTGCCTTCTTTCCTTTCACCTGAATGCCTTCTTCCTTGCTGCCAAAGGTGTCGACATCGTCGGCCCTAACCGTACCAATGAAACGAACGGCCAACGGTGTGGTGACGTTGCCCTTTTCGTAAGCTGCGACAATGGCCTGTAAGCCTGTGAACTCGCCACTGCTGAGCTTGGCCTTGACTGTCTTGGCATTCTTCGACGTAACGTAGACGACCACCGCGTTCTGCTTCAGCGAGCCATCGTCGTTGTAGGCTCCCACCCCGTTTTGGTGGTTGAAGTGGGCAAATCCGCTGCGGTCGTAGTTTCTGACCTGTAGTCCATCGGCTTGGCGGGCCATCTCGGTCAATTCATCATTGTCGACCACAGGAACGACTTTCACCTGATATGTGGCAGCGGTCAGTCCCACGACGTCGGCACGACCGTAGGTGCCATAGTTGCGCACCAACTGGGCATCGATCTTGGTGAAATCGGCATAGGCACCACCTTTGACGTAGACATGATAGCTGTCGACGCCATCAATGAGATTCCACTTGACGTAGAGCGACTCCTGCCATCCCTTAGCCTCGGTCAGCACAAGATTGCCCGTCAGCTTCTTGGCAAACTTGATGTTCTTGACATTGCCTTCGTAGACATCTTGAAACAGAAACTTGGTGTTGACCGTTACTTTCGTGTCGCTGACATCGATGGAATTCAGATTTTCGGTGTTGTAATATTTTATATCGCCCGATCCAAGGACAATCTTTGCCTGATTGACCTGCGTGTTTCTGGGTACGGAATTGTTGCTGACGGTCTGTGCGCCGGTGAGCATCGTCAACATACATGCCAGTAAAAGAAAAACTGTTTTTTTCATATTCTGTAGTTTTTTTGATGTTTTAGTGCTTCACAAACTTCACGAGCTGTGTGCCAGCCTTGAGCACGTAGACGCCTTCTTTCAGCTTGCTCACGTTAATGTTTGTCGACTTTGAGCGAGCAATCTGCTTGCCTGCAGTATCATAGATAAAAACTTCCGTTCCTTTTTCAAGTCCTTCCAAGGAAATCTGTCCGTTAACAACTTTCTTCAGCTGGAATGCTTCCAGGTCGTTAATGGAAGACAAGGAACCGAACGATAGAGTCACGCTACCCATGTCAGCCGTTTGTGTTGAGTTGTCTACAAAAGTAAGGATCACGTTGTCGCCTTCGAATGTCATGCGAGTGACCACTTTCTCAACGGTCTCACCATTCACTACCAACACCTGTGTGTTGTCTGCACTTGAAGGTAAAACAGAAAAGAAAGCAAAGGCTGTAAGAAAAAATAATAGTCTTTTCATTTTGGTTTTAAGTTTTTTCATTGCAAAAATAAGATAATATGTTGACTTCCTTTCGGAAAAAAAAGCCAAAAAACACGTAAACGTTTGCAAATCAGCTACAAAACAGCGATATGCTATCGCGATGCGTAGAAGCCATCAAGATTCTCATACTTACGCTTCATCATGCGGACATAAACATTGCGAATCCACAGAGGATGGGTGACGGTGAAAAGCGTACCAATGACAATCAGAATGATGTAGCAAGTTGTATCGTCGAACAAGAGAAGCAAAACGGAAACGAGAATGATGGGCAGGAACATGGCTGTCAACTCGAACACTAACTGAATGCCGTTCTCCACCTGTGCCTTTCCTGTAATCTTCTGATCGAGGGGCAATGTCTGTTTGTTGTAAACAGCCAACTGAAACATGACGAAATAGAGAAGGCCACTGGACAACAGCAGGTAGGCAAGCACCATGAGAAGGGAGAACTTACCCTCGATGACGGCGGGAAGCATGATGAGCATAGGCACGATAAGTACGGCACAATAGAAATAGTATTTGGCAAATAGCAATGTCAGGATGTTCTCTCGCTGAGTCATCAGCAAGTCGATGTAGTTGCCCTCAGGACCCATGATCTTGACAAGCGTCGTAACCCCGTAGAGCATGAAGCAATAGAAACACCAGAAATTGAGCATCATCCGACCATCGTATATATCAGTATAAGTAATGAGCGCCGACAGCACAACGATGAGCAAAAGCGACGAAATGATACGCGAGCGGATGGCCTTGTTGCGAAAGATGGACTTTAGCTCGAGTTTCAGATATTCGCCCGTTTCGCCAAATGAATTTAAGAACGAGAATTCAGATACTTTCTTGATGGTGGTCGTCGACTTTTCTTGACGCGAAATTTCCTCGAACACGAAAGACTCTTGCATTCTGCGATTAAGGAACAGCATGCCAACCAACGCAACAAAAACACACAGCGGAGCCCAGGGCAGCTCGTTGAACTCAACAATCCAGTCGGCCACATCGCCAAACAGCTTGCCCTTGGGGTCTATCGCAAAGGGAAGGAAATAGCTGCCATATATGACTATAGGCAAAATCCACCACAAGATATTGCGGGCGACAAGCGTTCGGACCATGAGGTAAATCTGGCTGTTCAGCATAATGCTCATCATGCCCGAAAACAATAGTGCCAAAGCCAGCCAAGCCTCACAACCGCCTGCCGCGACAATGATCAAGTAGGGCAAGAAGAAAAAAAGCCAAAGCCAATTGTAGACACTTATCAACGAGGAAAAAAGAAGCGTCTCTATTAGTCCTTTGCGCGGAAGCGGCAGCAACAGATAGGGCTTGACAAGCATGACGGGTGTCTGTTGAACCATGAAACGAATGCCAAAATCGATAATCAACAAAAAAGGCAGGAGTCCCATGATCATTGCGGGTTGTTGCGAACTGGCCGCCATAGCCGCAAACATCGTACCATAGATGAGCAGATAGAGAACGAACATGCCACCACCGATGGCCATTAAGACCTTTGCCACCATGCTTTGCTCGAAAGCAGGCGATCTGCGGAAACTCACGCTATTGTTATGTCTTAGTAGACGGAAAAGCTCTATTCTGTTCATCTTTACCGAAGGTCAATTACTTCAGCTGTGGGGAAATCTTTGGAGTTGAAACGGAACTCGGCATCCGACAACACCTTCTTCTTGAAATCGCTAATGGTGAATGTAGTCCACTTCGAACCTTGGCGCAACTTTATTTCCGTGGGCGAATAGGTCTTCTTGTCTACAGTGATAAAGAGTTCCTGAATCTTACGGTTAGCATCTGTTGAAGTCAGATGCACATTGTATGAACTTGTAGTTGTCGTCATCGTGTACTTGAAGCCCGACTTATACAGATTGATAAAGTTATAGGGGTTGATGCTTTGCAACTGCGGCTCAGTAGGATTGGTGACACTCACCTCATTGTTGCGAGCTAAGAGCGTCCACTGTGTCTTGCCATCAAACCACATAGTTGCTATTGGAGTTGTGGCATGAAACATTTTCCCTTTCACAGCGATAGTTCCACTCGCCGAACCATATTGTGCGCTCTCCATTGTGAACGATGCACTCACGCCTTCGGGCGCACTCACTACACCTGCGCACTTATCAAGTACAGACTTGGCATCTTGCGCCATACCCGTCATGACACATCCAATGACGAGGGTCAAAACTAAAAAAAACTTCTTCATATCGCTTGTAATTTATTTTCTTAATGTGATGAGCAACTGTTCAAGACTCATCTCATCTTGAATCAGCACCTCACGAGGCTTGCTTCCGTGGGCAGCACCAACCACACCAGCTTTCTCCATCAAGTCCATCAGTCGTCCGGCGCGGTTATAGCCAATAGAGAACTTACGCTGAATGAGACTCGTTGAACCGCTGCCGCTCTGGACAATGAGCCGGGCAGCATCCTCAAACATGGGATCCAAGTGGGTTAGGTCAACTTCAGAGTTGCCGCCTCCGGCATCGTCGGCATTGTCAACGGCAGGCTCAGGCAGTTCAAACGGCTCCAGATATCCTTGTTGCTGAGCAATAAACTGGTTGATGTTATCTACCTCAGGAGTATCGACGAATGCACACTGGACACGGATAGGCTCGTTGCCTTGCAGGAAGAGCATATCGCCACGACCAATCAGCTGCTGAGCACCCATGCGGTCGAGAATTGTCTTCGAGTCAATGCCTTGGCTCACCTTAAAAGCAATTCGAGCAGGGAAGTTTGCCTTAATCGTACCAGTGATGATATTGGTTGTAGGACGCTGAGTGGCAATAATCATGTGGATGCCCACGGCACGAGCTTTCTGAGCAATACGGGCAATCGGCAATTCAATCTCCTTGCCTGCTGTCATAATCAGATCGCCATACTCATCAATGACGACCACAATGTAAGGCATGAACTTATGGCCTTTCTCGGGATTCAGTTTACGAGCGATAAACTTGCGGTTATAGTCTTTGATATTACGCTCACCGGCAGCCATCAGCAACTCATAGCGGGCATCCATCTCTACACAGAGGCTCTGCAACGTACGAACCACCTTGCTCGTATCGGTAATAATGGGCGAGGCATTGTCGTCAGGCACTTTCGCCAGAAAGTGATTGGCAATCTTTGCATAGATGCTGAACTCCACCATCTTCGGGTCTACAAGCACAATCTTCATCTCTGCGGGGTGCTTCTTATATAATAAAGAGGTAAGGATGGCATTCAAGCCAACGGACTTACCCTGGCCAGTTGCACCGGCAACCAACAAGTGAGGCATCTTTGCCAGATCGAACATGAACACCTCGTTGGTGATGGTCTTGCCCATTGCGCATGGCAAATCCATCGTCGTCTCTTGGAACTTTTTTGAATTAAGCACTGATTCCATCGACACGATATTGGCCTTGGCATTAGGCACTTCGATACCAATGGTACCCTTACCGGGAATAGGAGCAATGATACGAATGCCAAGCGCCTTCAGACTAAGCGCAATATCATCTTCGAGGTTACGGATTTTTGAGATTCTCACACCTTGTGCCGGAGTAATCTCGTAGAGAGTAATAGTCGGGCCAACCGTTGCTTTGATACTGCTAATCTCTATGCCGAAATTTCGCAGCACTTCCACAATTCGATTCTTGTTGGCCGTCTGTTCGGTCATGTCAATATAAGGCTTGCCATCACTCTCGTATGTCTTCAGCAGGTCGAGCGTAGGATAATGGTAGTTCTCCAGATCGCGCTTGGGGTCATAAGGCTCCAAGTGCTCCTCTTCCTTGGCCACAGGCTTCGACTTGTCAGCTGTTTCCTCTTCGCCAGCCAACTCAATGTCCAAGTCCAAGTCCTTTTCCTTCTCGCTCCTTGGCTTTTTCTCAGCCTGCGAAACCTTTTCTCTCACAGTTTCTTCATCATTTTTTTCAGTTTTCAACGGTCTGGGTTCATGATTGAACTCAACAGTCTCCGTCTCAGGATTATCGAACACCAACGGATCTTCCTGTGTTTCAATCTGCTTCTCATAGCTGTCTTCAGGCTCGACTTCCTCCTTTGACGTGTCTATCACCTTAAACTTTATCCTGTCAATGAATTTCGATGGATTCAGTATTTTTCTAATCAGAACTACCGTTTCCGTACTCACATAGATAAGGAAAGCCAAAGCAACCAGCACCAAGACAGCCAGCAATCCCGGCATACCGATATATCCTTCTACTATTTGACGGATGGCCAGACCATGATCGCCACCAGGATAGAAATGGATGTTTTCGAAAAGCGGAGTAAGGAAGACGGCCATCGTCACCGAACTCCAAATCATGAGCACCATCATGCTGAAGAACCACTTCCACAAATTCAATTTGTAAGCTTTCATCAGTTGTAATGCCATCAACAACAGAAATGCGGGGATGAAAAATGCCGCCAATCCGAAGCACTGCTTAATAAAGAAATAAGCAGTGATTGCACCGATGGAACCACAATAATTGCCGATTTGTCCCTTTTCGTTACGCAACTCTTCATCCTGCATGTTTTCAATGATGCTCTGATCGGCTTCTCCTGTCAAAAAGAAGGAGATGAACGAAAGCACGAAATAGCCAGCCACGAGGAGCAATAATGCTCCGATGAAGAAATTGAATCTTTCGTTGCGGAATATATTAACAAATCCAATTGATTCTGCAAAAGATGTCTTTTGTACGTTTTTCTTTTTCTTAGCCATAATTCTTTTTCCCCTAAAATGCCTTTACTCGATGATGTAAAACAACCTTTTTATACTATTCTTCTACCTGACATTATATTGTTTATGACAACATGTTCGTCGATATTTTGTGCAAAATTAAGAAATTATTATGAATTAATCGTTATAAAACAGTACTTTTTTTGAGTTATAAGCCAAGAATAACAAATTATTTTGTATTTTTGCATCAGAATAATAAGAGCAATGACTAAAATTCTTTACAACAAGTTTGACAAAGCACTCATTTCAAGCCTGCCTACCATTGCATTTGAAGGACGTATTTTCGTAATTCTCACTCCCTATGATGCTGAGAAAGCCGTTGACTTTCTTTTATCACAACCCCTTCTTGGAGTAGACACAGAGACACGCCCTTCATTTAAAAAAGGATGGCAATATAAGGTGTCGCTCCTTCAAGTATCTACAGAAGACGTTTGCTTCTTGTTCAGACTGAATTTCATCGGACTGGCGCCTGCCATCGTCCGATTCCTTGAAGACGAAACAACGCTGAAAGTCGGACTGTCTTGGCACGATGACCTTGCCGGGCTTCAGCGATTAGGCCAATTCAAGGCTGGCAAATTCATAGACTTGCAAGACCATGTCAAAGAGATTGGCATTGAAGACATGGGACTACAAAAGCTGTATGCCAACATGTTCGGCCAGAAAATAAGCAAGAAACAGCAGCTGAGCAACTGGGAACGTACAGAACTCGACGAGCATCAGAAGCTCTATGCAGCCACCGATGCCTGGGCATGCGTAAAGCTCTATCAAGAATTACAGAGACTTGAGAAAACTCAAGACTACAATCTCATCATCCAAGATACAACCAATAAAAAAGATGAAGCAAATCTATCTTAAACGTGGCAAGGAAGAAAGCTTGCTGCGTTTCCATCCATGGATTTTTTCCGGGGCCATACATCACAGCGATGAGAACATCACCGACGGAGATATGGTGCGCGTGGTGAGTGCCTCGGGAGATTTTCTTGCTATAGGGCATTTTCAGATGGGGTCTATAGCCGTTCGTATACTCACCTTCAGAGACGTTACTATTGATGACGATTTTTGGTATGCTCGCCTACATTCGGCATTCCAAGTGCGCAAAGTCATCGGCTTGGCCAACGCATCACAAAACAACACATACCGACTGGTTCACGGAGAAGGCGACAACTTGCCTGGCCTGATTATCGATATCTATGGCAGTACGGCAGTCATGCAAGCCCATAGCATCGGCATGCACCTGGCACGTAAGGCGATTGCCGAGCAACTCGTCAAGGCAATGGAAGGTCTGGTGGAACATGTCTATTACAAGAGTGAGACTACCCTACCCTTCATGGAACCCGAAAACGGTTTTCTCATTGGTGGAACCAGCGAGAACATCGGTATTGAGAACGGCCTTAGCTTCTACGTTGACTGGCTACGGGGGCAGAAGACCGGGTTCTTTGTTGACCAACGTGAAAACAGGTCGTTGCTCGAAAAATATGCCAAGGACAAGAGCGTGCTCAACATGTTTTGCTACACAGGTGGATTCTCGGTCTATGCCATGCGCGGCAATGCCAAACTCGTTCATTCGGTAGACAGCTCTGCCAAAGCCATTGAACTGACCCGAGCCAACATTGAACTGAACTTTGCAGGTGACAATCGCCACGAGGCTTTCTGCGAAGATGCGTTCAGGTATCTTGAGAAAGCAGCCGACCAATATGACCTCATTATTCTCGACCCTCCGGCATTTGCCAAGCACCGAGGCGCCTTGCATAATGCTTTGAAAGGCTATACCCGACTGAACCTGAAGGCATTCGAGAAGATAAAGAAAGGCGGTGTGCTTTTCACCTTCTCCTGTTCACAGGTTGTTACGAAAGATCATTTCCGCAATGCCGTCTTCACCGCAGCTGCGTTGGCTCATCGCAAAGTGCGCATCCTGCACCAATTGCATCAGCCTGCCGATCACCCCATCAACATCTATCATCCAGAAGGCGAGTATCTCAAGGGGCTCGTCCTCTTCGTAGAGTGAACAGAGAAAGGGATGCTGAACAAGGTCCGACATTTCATTCAGCAGCAACAACTGCTTGATCATCACGGTCTCTATTTAGTGGCTTTGAGCGGAGGGGCTGATAGTGTGGCGCTGCTACGCTCACTCCTCATGCTCAACTATCAAGTGGAAGCCGTTCATTGCAACTTCCATCTGCGGGGTAAGGAGTCTGACAGAGACCAACAATTTGTTGAACAACTATGCAATGAATTGTCTGTAAAGCTGCATCTTGCACATTTCGATACACGTATTTATGCTGAGATTCATCACGTGAGTATCGAAATGGCAGCTCGCGAATTGCGCTATCATTATTTCGAACAACTTCGTCGTGATATTGATGCCACTGCCGTCTGCGTGGCTCATCATCGGGACGACAATGTGGAAACCCTGCTGATCAATCTGCTGCGAGGCACAGGTATTCATGGGCTTACGGGCATTCATCCTAAGCGTGAGAACCAGCAACAAGGCATCATCATTCGTCCTTTGCTCTGTGTCAGCCGGAAGGAGATTGAAGCATGGCTCAGCCAAATAGGACAGTCTTACGTCACCGACAGCACCAACTTGATTGACGATATTGTTCGGAACAAGGTGCGACTTCACTTGATACCATTGCTCCTGCAAATCAATCCCTCGGCCATTGACAATCTACAAACCACTATCCTGTTTATGGGTGAAGCCGAACGAGTCTACGATGCCAGTATGCAACCCATGCTTTCAAAGATAAAGGCAGACAACACGATTGCCATCACCGAACTGATGCAGACTCCCTCTCCCCTCTGCCTGCTTTTCGAATGGCTGACCGACTACGGTTTCTCTTCAGCCATGATTCAGCAGATTGCCGCTCACCTCGATGCCCAGACAGGACGTTTTTGGCAGTCTGCCACCCACGAACTTTGCATAGACCGTGGCAGACTTTTGCTCAGCCCTATAGAGCCAAGTTTCCCTGAGATGCGGATTCCAGAGCCTGGTGTTTATGTAATTCAGCATCACTTGAAGTTCCGCGTCAGTCTACAAGACCAGCCAACTGTGGTTCGTAGGTCAGACTGTGCCTGTCTTGATGCCTCAAAAGTGAAGTTTCCACTCACGATAAGGGCAGCAAAAAAAGGCGACCGTTTCGTTCCGTTCGGAATGAAAGGCAGTCGCCTTGTCAGTGATTTCCTAACCGATCAGAAAGTTCCTCTGCCAGAAAAGCGTAAACAACTGGTTGTGACCGATGCCGACGAGCACATTCTATGGATCGTGAATCGCCGCCCTGCTGCTCCGTGTTGCGTAAGTGCTGACACCCAGCAGACATTGCTCCTGAAAATGGAGGAACAAGACGCGCTTTAGATCACGACAGCAGGATGCCCAATGCAACCATCAGACCATAGACAAAAATGTTTCTTGCCGTCTTGCCCAGACACTTATTGAGTTCCTTGCCTTGCCAGATTCGTTTCATCTCCAACCAAGTGAACACATGGAGCACTAAATATATAAGAGGTAGAACGAAAGCCAGCAAGCGTCCATTTGCCCAGAACACTCCTCCCATCACGACAGCAAGTATGCCCACCATCAAATAAAGTTGCAGTGACTTTTCGGCACCGATGCGCACAACCAAGGTGATTTTACCTGCATTTTTGTCGGTGTCGCGATCACGGAAATTGTTCACCAACAGCAAAGCATCGATTACGATTCCACATGCCAATGAGGCAATGATCAATTCGAGAGTAAACGTGTGTAACTGCACATAATAGGTGAAACACACTGGCACAAAACCGAAAAAGACCAAAACGAGCAAGTCGCCAAGACCCATATAAGAAAGATGTGTGGTGTATAGGAAACAGAAGGCCACACAGAACATGCCTATCAGAATCATCTCGAGTCCGCCAAACAGCACCAGCGGCAGACCAACCACACAGGCCAGACAGGTCGTTGTGGCAATGGCATACTTCATGGCATCAATACTGACCCACCCTTGCGCACAAGCACGCTCCGGGCCTAAACGTGTGGCGCGGTCGTCAGTACCTTTCGCATAGTCGAACAAGTCGTTGATGAAGTTTGCATCAATCTGCATGATGAACGCAAACAGCAGGCAAAGCACTGCCGCAGTCCAACTGAACACATCGCCCTGATATTTACCAGAATCGACAAAAGACAAGGCCAGTCCTATCATCACCGGGACAGCGGCACCCGACAGTGTTTTGGGCCGGGCAGCCAACAGCCATGCTTTCAGCGAGTTCTTCTTTACGTTTTCACTACTCATCGTTGGTTGTTTTTTAGAATTTTCTTGCAAAAGTAGATATTTATTTGTATATTTGCAAACATAATCAGCAGAAAGTTATGCAACAAAATACACCAAGCCTCGACTTAGTTGAGTTTATTGAGACTCAGATTTTGCCACAGTATGCCGCCTTCGACAAGGCGCACTCTTTGGAACACGTCACACGAGTCATTCGCAGTGCAATGGAACTTGTGCGCATCACAGGTGCCGACATCAACATGGTCTATGCCATTGCCGCCTATCATGACATCGGCATGTCGGGTCCAAGGGCCATACACCACATCACAGGCGGCAAGATACTGGCTGCCGACGCAAGACTGAAGAAGTGGTTCAGTGCCGAACAACTGAAAATCATGAGAGAAGCCATCGAAGACCATCGTGCTTCGGCTTCGCATGCTCCACGCAGCATCTACGGAAAGATTGTGGCCGAGGCCGACCGCGATCTTTCGCCCGACATTGTCTTCCGGCGAGCCGTTCAGTTCGGACTGGCCAACTATCCTGAACTCAATCAAGAAAAACAATGGCAGCGATTCAAGGAGCACATGGACAACAAGTATTCAGAGCACGGATACATCAAACTATGGATTCCCAACTCGCCCAACGCTAAAAGAATCAAGGCATTGCGAGAAATCATCATCAACCCGTCTGAGCTAAGAGAACAATTTAACAAATACTATACCGAAGAAACATCAAACTTATGACTAACAACGAATTAATGCAACGGGCTATCGACCTTTCGAAGACCAGTGTTGCCAATGGCGGCGGTCCGTTTGGAGCTGTTATTGCTCGCAATGGAGAAATCATAGCCGAAGGCTCCAACTGCGTCACCATCGATTGTGACCCAACGGCCCATGCAGAAGTAACTGCCATCAGAAAAGCGACAAAGAAACTGGGTACATTCGACCTGAGTGGCTGCGAAATCTTTACATCGTGCGAGCCCTGCCCCATGTGTCTGGGAGCCATCTACTGGGCGCACCTCGACAAGATCTACTATGCCAACGACCGCAAAGATGCTGCCGCCATCGGCTTCGACGACGACTTCATCTATGAGGAAATCTCACTGAAACCCACAGAACGCCAAAAGCCCAGCGAACTGCTCATGCACGATGCCGCACTTGAGGCTTTCCGTCTTTGGCAATCAAAAACTGACAAGACCGAATATTGATTCAGAACGGTCTTGTCAGTTTGTTTCTTTTTCGAATCTCTTTTTCTGTTGCTGATAATTATTGCGCGTTGCGAGGAAGAACAGCATGGCCCCCGCAACGTGCATGATGACAATCCACCAGAAAGCTGCTTCGTAATTGAACTGCTCAACGATGATACCGCCCAACAGGACGCCCATGCCCAATCCCAGATCCCAGCAAGTCAGGAGAGTTGAATTGGCGGTACCACGCTCTTTGTTCGAAGCAATGCTGATAATCATGTTCTGAAAGGCTGGCCACAGATGTCCGTTGCCAAGACCTATCAGCAATGCTGAGCCATAGTAGCCCACCATATTGGGACAAGCCACGAACAAGGTGTAGCCAAACGTCGAAATGACAATGCCTTCGCCAGCATTATGCACCAGCCGTCCCTGCCGCAACGACCGACCACCCTGCAAGCGCGAGAGCATCAGACCAATGGAAAGCAACATGAAATAGGTGCCTGTACCGCTAGTGATGTTCATCATTTCCTTGCCGTAGATGGCCAGATAATTGCTCAGCACACCGTAGCAGAGTCCGAAAAATGCCATGTTCAGTCCGATGATCCAACCACGCACCAAAAAGAAACGGTCGAGTGACAGCACTTTCTTGTCTGCCCTGGTCTGTCGTTCAGGCATACGTATCGTGGCATCGACGGCAAAGCCCAGTCCGGCCACGATGAAAGCAAGCCAGAAAAGCAAGTCGAAGCTGTGGTAATATCGATAGACAAACACACCGATGGTGGGCGCAATGGCTGTGGCCAGATTGTTGCTCAGACCGTAATAGCCAATGCCTTCGGTGCGCCTACTGGATGGCAGCACGTCGATAGCCATCGTACTATTGGCCACACTCGATGCACCAAAGGGAGCACCGTGCATCGTGCGCACAATGGCAAACAAAAGGAGGGTCGAGGCGGTCAAATAGCCAGCAAAACAAAGGAAATAGATGAAGAGACTGAGCACCAGGACTTTCTTACGCGAGAAGGAGTCGACCACATAGCCACTGAAAGGCCTCATCAGCAGTGCCGTAACAGTATATCCCGACAGTACCAGTCCGATGGTATCTTTCGAAGCCGAAAACTCCTCGCTCAGATAGAGTGGCAATAGCGGTGTCAGAAGATAGAAAGCAAACGACATTGAGAAGTTGGCCGTCATCACCTTCAGATAGTTACTGTTCCACAGTCTTTCTGATTTCTCTTTCATATCCTTTATACCCCCTTGCCACTACGCTATATCAGTCCAGCATACAGTCACCCAGACTGTTCCATCCATTCAGGAATGCCTGGGCATCCATGCGTTTCTTGCCTGCCAACTGCAATTCGTCAATCTGCAACAGTTTGTCGGCACAGCACACATAAAGATGTTTCTTCTCAACCACCAGCAGTCCGGCCTTTCCTTTCGAAGGAATATCGGTCTTAGTAGTGCGGAAAATCTTCAGCACAAGTTCTTTGCTGTCTGCATTCTGCATGTTCGTCCATGCTCCTGGATACGGACTGAGTCCGCGAATGAAATCATAGACCTGCTTGGCCGTCATGTTCCAGTCTATCTTGCAAGTCTCCTTGAATATTTTGGGAGCGGGCTTCAACTGACCTACAGGCAGAACGTCGTTCTGGTCGATACTCTCAGGATGTCCGTCGGCCTGCATGATTCGCTCCAGCGTTTCCAGACAGATGCGTGCTCCAAGGTGCATCAGTCCGTCATATACATATTCGACATCTGCCGTGTCGGGTATTTCGAAAGGCAACTGCATGATGACGCGTCCCGTATCGATGTCGTGGTCGAGAAAGAACGTGGTGACACCCGTCTGCGTCTCGCCATTGATGACGGCCCAGTTGATTGGGGCAGCACCACGGTACTGAGGCAACAAGGCGGCATGCACGTTGAACGTGCCGTATGCTGGCATGGCCCACACCACTTCGGGCAACATACGGAAGGCCACGACCACCTGCAGATTGGCATGGAAACTGCGTAGCTGCTCAACAAAGGCCTCATCCTTCATCTTCTCAGGTTGCAGCACAGGCAGATTGTGAGCCAAGGCATACTGCTTGACGGCACTGGGCTGCAGAACCGAGCCATGACGACCTACAGGCTTGTCGGGCTGAGTGACCACGGCCACCACATGATAGTCGTTTTCAACTAAGGCTTTCAGCGTTTCCACAGCGAACTCAGGTGTTCCCATGAATACGATTCTCAAATCATTCTTTTGCATCTCTTTTATTCAAAAAGTTTATTACTGGCACAATTCTCAATCTTCAATTTTCAATCTCCAATTTACTCTTCGCTCATGTCGGCCACCATCTTTCTGTACTGCATGTATAGTCGATTACGCGAGATATAGCCCTTCAGGTGTTTCTCCTTGTCCAGCACTGGCAACCAGTCGGCATGGGTGCGTTCGAAAGTCTTCATCACGTCGGCCATGACCTGCTCGTCGCTGACAGTGGCAGCAGGCTTTTGCATCAGTTGAGTGGCTCTGAAGCGGTGGTACAGTTCAATGCGGAATACGATATGCCGTATTTTTGTAATGTCGATTTCGCCCAACAAGTTGCCTGCCGCATCGAGCACGGGCAGTACACTGGTGCGCGAGCGACTGATTTTATGCACAATGTCGGCCAACTCCATATCGGGCGAGACCGAAAGGAAGTCGCGTTCTACGACCGAATCGAGCTGCATCAGCGTGAGCACGGCATGGTCGGTATGGTGGGTTATCAGTTTGCCCTCCTTGGCCAGACGAGAACTGTAGATGCTGTGAGGCTCGAAGATGTTGATGGTGAGATAGCTGCACACCGACACAATCATCAGTGGCAGAAACAAACTGTAGCCTCCTGTAAGCTCAGCGATGAGGAAGATGCCCGTGAGCGGTGCATGCATGACACCCGACATCACTCCGGCCATGCCCATCAAGGCAAAATTCTTCTCAGGCACATAGACACCTATCTCATGGATGTTCCACATGTGCGAGAAGAAGAAGCCTGCAAAACAACCAACAAACAGCGAGGGGGCAAACGTACCGCCACAGCCGCCGGCGCCGTTGGTGGCACTCGTGGCAAAGACCTTGGTCAGCAACACCAGGAACACGTAGGGAATGAGCATATAGCTCTGTCCGGCAAAGAGCGAGTTGTTCAGAATCTGATCCCAGTCGGCATCGGTACTGCCGTTCAGCAACAGGTTGATGGAGTTATAGCCCTCTCCGAACAATGCTGGGAACAGATAGATGAGCAGGCTCAGAATGATTCCGCCAAACACAAGTCGCACATAGGAATGGCCGCTAAAACGGGCAAAGATTCCCTCGGCAAAGCTCATGGCACGTATGAAGTAGAGACTGACCAAACCACAGAAGATGCCGAGCAACACACAGGCTGGAATGCGCTCCACCGTCCAGTCGTTGTCGAGATGAAACGTGAACAGGGCCGCATCACCACTAAATATATAGGTGAAGCAAGTGGCCGTGACGCATGAGACGAGGATGGGCAAGAGCGATGTCATGGTCATGTCAATCATGAGCACTTCGAGCGTGAACACCAGTCCTGCTATGGGAGCCTTGAAGATACCGGCTATGGCGCCTGCGGCACCACAGCCCACCAGCAACATGAGCGTGCGACTGTCCATCTTGAACAACTGTCCGAGATTTGACCCGATGGCCGAACCCGTCAATACAATTGGTGCCTCGGCTCCCACCGAACCGCCAAAGCCGATGGTGATGGCCGAGGCGATGACGCTCGACCAGGTGTTGTGCGATTTCAGCCGCGACTTGTTCGACGAGATGGCATACAGTATGCGGGTGATGCCGTGGGATATGTTGTCCTTAACGATATATCGCACGAAGAGCGACGTGAGATAGATGCCCACCACAGGATAGACCAGATAGAGCCAGTTGGACGAGTCGGCATTGAAGGAACTGGTGAGCAAAAACACAATCTGATTGATAATCCAGTGCAAGATGAAGGCAGCAATCGCCGAGAACAATCCTACGAAGAAAGCCAAAATCAGCACAAACATCTTCTCACTGAAATGCTCTTTCCGCCATTCGTTCAGTCGTTCAAATCGGCTAATTTGTTCTGTTTCTATAGCTCTGTCCATTTTTGCTTTTAAATATAGAAGAAAAAGACATTCCGTCTTGAAAAAACGTCTGACAGAATGCCTGCGTTACCTGTCGAGTAAGTGGAGGGACTTTCACCCTCCCTTCTCACGGAACCGTGCTTGACAGTCTCCCGTCACACGGCTCTTCGTACTTAACTCTTTTGTTTAAATTGTTAATATTTTCATTTATCTCAATTTGTAAAGTCGCGGATATGGGATAT
>Ga0326512_10001226_pt1 | contig 20364 bp, 16 predicted proteins | sample 1_2617_0518_D_FD_203652 | JGI IMG/M metagenome (GOLD analysis project Ga0326512, IMG submission 203652) | Bovine rumen microbial communities from UC Davis, California, United States - 1_2617_0518 | ecosystem: Host-associated > Mammals > Digestive system > Stomach > Rumen | place: USA... | reverse complement strand
GGATGACTGACACTAGCAGCAAACTCCAACCAGTCTCCTTCTGCTTTATCAAACACCAATCCTTCCAAAATACCCGTCTTCCGATAGTCATCATCAAGATATTTGTCGAAATCCTTTTTGGTAAATTTATGACTATAAAACTTGGAACCATCCTGACGAGAGACTACCAATGTGATACAGTTATCCACAAACTGCTGACCAATCTCATCCTTGACCATTGGTAAGGAATCACTGGGCTGACGATTGATGTCCAGATGATAGGAACGTCCTATCCAATTGACATCCCTGCTATCAGAATAAGGTTGTAAACGTACAGGCTCCTGTGGTTTGGGGATTTCCGCACGCTCTGTGATAATATTGTCACTCTTTTTCTTTCCACCACAAGCCATCAAAATCAAGGCAAGGCATACCATCAGGAAGAAATAGCATTTGTTCGTTTTCATCTGTTCTTATTCTTTATAATGTTGCAAAGGTACAAAAAAATCAGTTAAATAAGTAGAAAAGGCGTTATTTTCTTTGGTTAGCAGATCTTTTTACTCTCAAACGAGCGACTTCTCCAAACCATAACACAACAGAGGTAGCACTAATAATCAATAACCAGTCCTGCCAACGCAAAGGTGTCACATTGAACATCCTGCCACCCAACGTGACAATCAGGAGCTGTCCAAAAAACACTAGATGGGCTATCAGCAGGAAACCACGACAACCGCTTATCTTCAAAGCACTCTCCCCTGTTGCATAGGCACGGGCATTAAACATATTCCAAAACTGGAGCATGACAAAGATTGTAAAGAACAAACTCTGCTCATAAGGCGACCATCCGTTCTTCTCATAACGGTATAGAAGACATATCAGCACTATAAAGAAGGTACACCCTACCCCTATAATCTGTCTTGCCATATCACGATTGATGATGAAAGAGCGACGGTCACGAGGTTTCTCCTTCATCACCGAGGTGGATGGTGGCAGGGAAGCCAATGCCATGGCAGCAAAAGTATCCATAATCAGATTAACCCACAACATCTGCGTCACTGTTAGCGGTACCTCTGTACCCATGAAGGCACCAGCCAGGACAATCAGACATGCCACTACATTAACAGTCATCTGGAACAGGATAAAACGTTGGATATTCCGATAGAGGGAACGTCCCCACATGACCGCCCTGCCAATACTACTAAAAGAATTGTCAATAATAGTAATGTCCGAAGCTTCTTTTGCTACCGAGGTCCCATCTCCCATGGAGAGTCCTACATGAGCCGCTTTTAAAGCTGGAGCGTCATTGGTACCATCACCGGTTACAGCAACCACTTGTCCCAACAACTGCAATGTCTCCACCAAACGTTTCTTATCCATCGGTCGGGCACGAGCTATTACCTTCAGGTCCATCACCCGTTCCAGTAGCTCAGTGTCTGACAAGGCGGCAAACTCCGGACCAGTTATCAACTGACGATCCGTATCATCATCCGACCACAATCCCACCTGACGGGCAATCTCCCGGGCTGTTGCAGCAGTGTCACCCGTCACTATTTTCACGGCGATACCCGCCTCCATACATTCACGGACTGCTTGCGGCACGTCGGGACGGACAGGATCAGAGATAGCCACCACACCCAGGAATGTCATCTGATCTGCAACCAATTGCTGTCCTACGATAGGCATCTCTGTATCATCCAATCGCTGGTAAGCAAATCCTAATGTACGCATCCCTTGCTCCTGATAAGTAAGCAACCTTTTCTGAATGTCTTTCTTTTTCTGATCAGACAACACGCACTTCCCATATACAATCTCAGGAGCACCCTTTACATAGAGGATTCTTTCCTGATCCGTCTTGATAACCACAGCCATCAACTTACGCTCTGTAGAGAAAGGGAGTTCCATCTCATAGACCACTTCCTCTTTCAATGCCCGATAGTCAATACCCTGATCATACAGCCATAAAAGCAGGGCACCCTCTGTCGGATTACCCAAGACCTTTGGTGATGTCCCCTCATCTATCTGTAACGACGCTGTCGTATTCACCGCGATTCCCTGACAGACCCGATATTGGCACTGCTCTCCCTCTGCCTCAAAACATGTCTCATAAACATGCATGACGTTCTGTGTCAGTGTTCCCGTTTTATCCGTACAGATAACGGTAGCTGCCCCCATAGTCTCACAGGCATGCATCTTCCGCACCAGATTATTCGTCTTCAACATACGACGCATGCTATAGGCAAGGCTCAATGTCACTGCCATGGGAAGACCCTCAGGGACAGCAACGACAATCAATGTCACGGCTATCATGACTGTCTGCAAAACATAGGACACGAAATGCACCCATTCAAAGTCGTAATGATGGAAATACATCATAACACGACCAACAATCACCAGGAAAGCAATACCATAACTTACCCTTGCGATAAGAGTTCCCAAACGCTCTAATTGTTCATTTAACGGTGTCTTCACGCTGTCATCAATTCGCGCCGCCTCATAGACCTTGCCATTCTCAGTGGCATCACCAACAGCCTGAACTCGGAAAATACCATGACCCTCCATTACTTTCGTTCCACGCAAAACCTGATTAGTGGGGAAAGTAGCCTCGGGGTCAAAATCCTGATCTGCCACACTTTTATAACATACTGGTTCTCCTGTCAACGTCGATTCATCAACATTCATCGACACAGCTTCCAGTAACAATCCATCAGCAGGTATCTCGTCACCTGTATTGATTAATACAATATCGCCAACAACAACATCACATTTAGGAATTTGCAGTCTTCGCCCCTCACGAATGACCACAACGGGTTCCTCATCATTTACCTGATTGAGAATCGCAAACTCACGGTCGGCTTTCACCTCAAAAAGAAAAGCCAGTCCCGTAGCAAGCAGGATTGCGATAAAGATTCCCACGGGCTCAAAGAAAACGGTAGTATCCTCCCGCAAGACAAAATACTCATAGAAAGAAATGCTAACTGACAAGACACCTGCCACTAGCAAAATAATAATTAAAGGATCTTTGAACTTCTGGAGAAAACGAATCCACAAAGGTACTTTTTCCGGCTCAGAAAAAACATTCGTGCCATACCGCAGACGACTTTCCAACACCTCTTCCTTTGTCAATCCTTCATAATGATGTTGCTTCATGGTTGCAAAGTTACGAAAAGTCGAGAGTAGAACAAAAGATTTTAATCTTTTTTATGCCGAGACGTAGTAAGTTCGCCATCTCTGATGGCAAAGTTACGAAATAAATTAAGAACAGAACAAAAAAAAATCTAAATTGTTCAAAAAGTTACTCTGTTTTTGTATATTCTACAAGGAGTTTGATGATTATACAGAAAAAAAGGGGCACGCTTGCCCCCCATGAAAACACTATGTTAACCTAAATCACTATGATATCATCTATTAATCAGTTTTTGTGTATTTTGGTTGAGAATGTCTTTTTGCTTATTAAGTCTTTTGTTATCTTTCTGACGCAAAAGAAGAGAAAAAGTTTAATGTTAGTCTAAAAAAAGGGGGAGAACGATAGCAATTTGATAAATTTTAACTAACTTTGTACCCAATAATATATAAAATGACAAGATATATTCTCATATTTGCCATCATCCTCTTTAGTCTTTGCGGTTGTCATCAACAGCAAAAGGAAGAGATAGTGTCTGTTCCTGCCGACACACTTCCATCCCTTGTCACCCATATCCGGCAATGTTCCCGTATCTATACTACTGAATACAAGATTCACAAGATAGTGACCCACGATGATGTGATTCGACTTAAAGGTACTTTCCTTGCCCAAGACTTCAATCTCAAGATGCCCTTGGGAGACCGGAAGATAGCTATTCCCATGGATGCGACACTAAAGACCTATATTGATATGAGTAACTTCTCTGAACGTAATGTTGAGAAGACCGATGGAAAGATTATTATCATCCTGCCCGACCCTCAGGTAATCATGACCAGCTCGAAGATTGACCAAAAGAACATCAAGGAATATATAGGATTGGTACGTTCCCATTTCACTGATGCGGAGATGACGAATTATGAGCGACAAGGTCGTGCTGCCATCATAGAGAGTATTCCACAATTGAACATCCTTCACACAGCTCAAGAGAATGCTGCGCGTGTTCTAGTACCACTCATCAAACAAATGGGCTATCAGGAAGAGGATATCATCATTCAGTTCCGTAAGGAATATGGGTTACGTGACCTTCAGTCACTTATTCATCTGGATATCGAACATGAGAAGAATCAATAATCCCTTACTGAGTCTGACCGCCATCGGCATAGTACTTATCCTACTGGTGCTTCTGGTTGGGTGGGTCTATCGTGACATCAAGACCACACGTCTGAGAATTGGTGCCGACCAGAAGATAGACATCACTCCACAACAGATACAAAGCATCAAAGAGATTGGAGAATGGGAGTTCCTTTCCATCAGTGACGAAGAGATGGTGGACACTATCCGTCACGGGATCTTTTCCGATGACCATTTGGTAAGAATCTATTATGGTACGATGCGTCTGGGGGTCAATCTCAAACAGGTTGAACCAGGATGGATTGTAACACGAGGTGACACCATCGAGATTACCCTGCCCCAAATCAGTCTCCTTGACCATGATTTCATAGACGAGGCACGTACCAAGAGTTTTTATGAGAGTGGCAGTTGGACGGCAAAAGACCGTGAAGCGATGCTTCGCAAAGCATACCAAATGATGCTACGGCGTGGAATGACTCGCCAAAACCTGCAAATTGCAGAGCAAAATGGCCAAGGACAGGTACGTCAAGTGATGCAGGGTATGGGATTTAAGCATGTGAAAATACTGTATAAAGAATAGGAAAAGATGGAGCAACTCAATCATTTTTTTGCAGACCTCAGTGGATTGCTATGGGGATGGCCCATGATTATCCTCTTACTTGGAACACATATATATCTGACGATAAGACTGCGTGTACCCCAACGCTATATATTCAAAGCAATACGCATTTCAGTAAAAAAAGACACGGAGGCGACTGGTGACGTATCGCAGTTTGCTTCCCTTGCAACCGCTCTTGCTGCCACGATTGGCACTGGTAACATCATCGGCGTGGCTACAGCCATCGCACTGGGAGGTCCTGGCGCTGTGCTGTGGTGCTGGCTGACAGGTGTATTCGGTATTGCCACGAAATATGCAGAAGGTCTGCTCGCCATCAAATACCGTAAGAAGAAAGAAGACGGACAGTTCATCGGCGGGCCGATGTACGCCTTGGAATACGGACTGAAATGGAAATGGCTCGCTATTTTGTTTGCCATCTTTACGGCAATTGCAGCCTTTGGCATCGGTAATACCGTACAAGCTAATGCCATAGCCACCGTAACTAAGGAGACATATGCCATATCGCCCTATTTCACGGGAACCATTATCGCCTTGTTAATAGCATCAGTGATATTAGGTGGTGTGAAGAGCATTGCACGGGTATGTTCTGCCTTAGTGCCTATGATGGCAGTTTTTTATGTCGTGGGTTGCATCTATATTATTTTTGTCAACATCGACTTTGTATGGCCTGCCATCAAAATGATTGTTAAATGTGCGTTCACCCCCCAGGCTGCGGGAAGTGGTTTCGTAGGAGCCGCTGTGATGACGGCAGCCCGCTATGGTATTGCGCGAGGTCTGTTTAGTAATGAATCGGGATTGGGTTCCGCACCTATCGTTGCCGCAGCAGCTCAAACGCGTAACCCTGTCCGTCAGGCACTTGTATCAAGCAGTGGTACTTTCTGGGACACGGTGGTCATCTGTGCCATGACGGGTATTGTGATTGTGAGCAGTGTGCTACACTATCCCGATATCTCATTCAGCAACGGTGCTACACTGACACACATGGCATTTTCCAAAATACCAATAGTAGGAGAACCTTTGTTAATATTCGGTCTGCTAACGTTTGCCTTCACTACCATTCTAGGGTGGAGCTATTATGGCGAGAAAGCTATGGAATATCTCAAAGGAAGCCGCTGGGTCATACCCTACCGCATCGCTTTCGTCATTGTGGTATTCATAGGAAGCGTTATACAACTTGATATCGTATGGAATCTTGCTGATTGTATGAATGCTCTTATGGCGATACCCAATTTGATATCCCTATTAGCACTAAATGGTATTATCGTCCACGAAACCCGCAAATACTTATGGCAGAATCAACTAGATCAAACTGAAGATTCCGAAGATTAAGAATGCCTCAATGGAAGAATGAATACAAAACGAGTACCACGACGGTGGTAGTTCTCATCCATATAAAGTGCTCCTCCCACCTTGATAGCGATACGGTGACAAATACTCAAGTCAAGCTCCACTTCATCAGCCATCTCCTCTGGCTTCTCAAACCATGTGAAGAGTTTATTACGACGATTCTCTGGAACCCCGTTTCCTGTATCTTCCACGAAGAAAGTCAACTGGTCAGTGTTCTCACTGGTATTACACCCTACCAACACCTCGCCGACCTCCGTGAAACGACAAGCATTTAATATCAGTTTGTTAAGCACCAGTTCCACCATATGGCGGTCGTTCTTCACAAAGAACTCATCATTCAACTCACGCTTGAAATTCAATTTCACCGCCTGACGGTGATAGATACTAAACATATTGGCTTCTAGACATCGGCGACAAAGTGCATTCGGACTGAATGACTCCAAATGTAACTGGTGTTCCTCATAAACATTCTCGGAGAACATAACCACTTCATCAAACAAGGTGTCCACCAGATTAGCATTATAGGTTAGCTGATCAGAGATATTGCGCTTCTCATTCTTCGAGAGGTACAAGTCCTCTTTCCCTACCACACCCGCCAAGTCCTTCACAGCTTTCAAGGGTACACATATCTCATGATGGATATTCTGGAGGAACGCCTTCTTCATTTTCTCTAACTTAGCATTCTCCCTCAGTCGGTCTTTCAATGTCTTGATATACCACAAACAGCATACCAATGCCATCAAAATAATTATAAATGCAACTAAGATCATCAACATGATTTTTATCCTCTACGTTCATTACTTTGCTGCAAATATATGGATTATTCTCCAACCATGCAAATTTTTCCACCTTTTTCTGTAAAATAAATTAAACTATCTTATCAATTGTCAATACCCCGTTACTCACCCTGAAATGGATATCCCTGTCTGCAAAGGGCATGCCATACATACGCTGGTCATCTTCATGATAATGAGGACGGGGGTCTAAAGACAATATCTCCTCTATCACTCGCCACTGCTCTTCATCAAAGCAAGGACGGACCATGTCGGGTATCACCACTTCCAGTCGTTTCCATTGATGAGTATCCGTGAAACCACCCCGTGCTTCTGCATGGCTGTCGACATAAGGGAGGTAAGGTTTTATATCATAGATAGGAGTGCCATCCATGAGATCAGCGCCAGACACCTCAATATCAGGAATCTCAGGATGAATAGCAAGGATACGCACGGAGGAGAGTCCGAGATTATTAGGACGGAAAGGAGAACGGGTAGCCCAAACGCCTACCCGTTCATTTCCTCCTAATAATGGTGGACGCACCGTGGCATGTTTCTCTACTCCTATATGCTCTGAGAAACCCCATATCAACCACAGATAGTCATATTCCTCCAAGCCACGCAGTGCATCAGCCTGCGCATAATCATTCGTAAACAGGATTTTACCTCTCAGTTCACTCACTATTCCACTCTGTCGTGGTATTCCGAATTTCGACGTAAAAGGTGATCGGAAAAAAGCGATTGGATCTATCCTCATCTAACTTCACAGATATAAGCCTTCTGACCTTGTGGGATGAAAAATACATAAAAACCCGATGACACGCCGTACTCCATCCTTAATGTTTGCCTGACAGTTGTCGTAGAACGAGGGCGGATTGGAGAAAGGACCATATCCTTATAACCAAAAGACAATATCTCTTTTTTCTTTTGGGTCTGAACGTCAGCACGGATCAATATACCCTGCTGATTACCAGGTGTGTCCATCATCTCTACAATCAAGGGACTGTCTACGACAGGAGCCTGTATATTCGCACGGTCAATCTTGAAGGTGGCATCATCGTCCGTGGCACCATTTAATGCCATTACCAAATTCCTATTAAAGAAAACCTCCCCAGCACCAACCTTGAATTCTTTGACGAGCAGATATTGATTATTCGGAATACGTTGTATCTCCGTAATCGCAGCTATCTCTACTTTATGCTGCTGACCATCGGCATCTTCCACACACAAGAAGCTGGGCGTCTTATCTGTTCCATAATCCTGAAGAACGATAACACCCTGATAACGACCTGTCGCCGTAACCACCACATCCAAGAAGGGAGTCTGCTCTACCAAAGCCTGTGCCTGATTGAGCTTTTCTTTTTTCTGACAGGCAATATCAGCGTTCTTGATAATCCGCTCTACCCCGTTGTCATCTAACAAATAAACAGACTTTCCCACTAGCTGCTTGAAAATCTGTCCCTTATAGATTTTCCCATCCCTTGTCTCAACAATATCATTGAGTCCCGAAAGATCGTCAGCGGCACGTTTGATACGCTCTATTGCCAGAACATCTTCTAACAAGTAGGTTCTCTCCTGGTTGTCCACTGAAAACACCAGATCCTTCCCCGGATGCTGTACCGTGATACGACCCTCGACGATGTCTCCGTCCATGAGGATCAGTTTATCGTACACCTTCTGCTGTGCCATCACAGATGAGGACATCAAAAATAAAAGGAAACTTATGAATTTTCGCATCATCTTTTTCTCTTTACAATACAATTGCAGGATTCAAAGTTGTGGAACATGAGCTGGACACGCCACCACCTCGTGCCGTAATCGTACAGGAGGTCTTTTTGGTCACTGGGACATTGACTTTCACAGTACCTGTCTTTCCGGCACCAACCTTAAGAGAACTCTTCTGTCCAGTACTGAGAGATATACTGATTGACCGCTCCGAACTACCACGGTTAACGACCTTGATAGGAACAACACAAACACCTTTCTTGTTGGCTTTCACAGAAGCAGGAGCACTCACCGTGATTCCTGTTCCTCCCTGAGAACCTTTTCCCTTGGAACTCTCCACCTTGTACTGACTACGCCATAGAATCAGTTTATCACAAGCAAGTTCGTAGACTCTCTTACCATTCTCCTTCGACACATTCGTCGTCAGCGTACGCTCTGTACCAGAACCCTCCATCTCATACTCTTTCCGAGAGGCATCATTGATGATACGGGATAATGTCGCCACCTTATTCTCCCAAATGGAGGGTATCTCTGCTTCCACCTTCAGTTGTCCGCCAGACTCACTAACATGACAATCAATGGTAGCGCTATTGAATTTTACCACACCATACATGTGGTCAACCATCACAATAGCATGACCGTCACAGGGCTTTTCCGCCTCTTCAAACTGAGTTGGGAGGATTGTGGTATTTCCTGCCTTATAGCCATACTCCTTATTATCCATAAACCGTGAGAAAGACGGATCGTCAGGAGCCTCATACGGTCTGTTCACAAATCCTATATCCACCTTATTCAAATGATCAATAGTACGAACAACAGAGCCAGAGGGATTAATCTCTATAAAATCACCCTTTTTCTTTCCCTTGCCTTTTGCCACTTGGGCGACCCCATTCTGGAAGGGGACAGCAGCCGTATAAGAACAAGGAATCACCAACTTTCCAGAAGGGTCAATAAAACCATATTTCCCTTTCTTGTTCACCACTGCACAACGGTCATCTGAGAAATAAGGAAACTCACTGACATACACTTCCTCTTTCAGCGACGCACGGGTACCATTTTCCTTGACAACATAGATGATACGGTATCTGTCCTTGTTTTTAGTCATGGCAAGGGCATATCCATTGGTCAAGTACGTAATAGAGTCCATGGAAGGCGACACCACCCATTTCTCCTCCTCGTCACAAATACCAGTGCTCATCGCTGTCTTAATCTTAAACAGATTCGAGGCAAACCGTGTGACAGATTGATAGATGGGACTTACTGCCCAATGGGCAGACTGTGCTTGCCCCACCATAGGCAGGGCAAGACACATCAGTAATATGATAAGACCTTTATTTATTCTCATTATTGAACAGCTTCTTCATCGTAAATCTTCTTCAAGAACTTAGCCTGTACAGCTTTGGTAAAGCCACCGGCAACACTGGTACCACCCCACAAGACGCCCACGAGCTGACCACTTTCGTTGAAGACAGGAGAACCACTGCTTCCACCAACAGACTGTTCTTGGAACTCGAAGTCATATTTGCTAGGTTCCTTGCTGCACTTCGTCTCCTTGATACTAGGCTCCAGTGATTTCGTCTTTCTGTCAAGTGCCCAGTTCAAACCTGCAGGATAACCGATGGTGAAAAGTTTGTCCTTGAGAGGAACCAGACGCTCCGTACAGAATTCGCTTGGACTGAACACCATCTCAACCTCCTGAGGAGTTTTCTTGTCATTCAACTGGAGAAGAGCGATATCTATATCCTTGTCCTTAGAGTCAGCAACTACGTCACAACGCTGGAATTCATCCAGATGTGTGTAGTTTCTGCCCGCATATCCTACAGTAATATAATCGATTGCACCGGATATTTCATAACGAGAGCGGTTCAGGCGATCTATGATTTTGTTCAGTTCCCCACTCCATCCAGCACCGAATTTCTGGATATGATTGTTAATAGCCTTGAACAAATCAGTCTGTGCAAAAGCCTGCATCGTTGGCATTGAGAAATCCCTACCTTTGTTGCTGGTCGTCAGCCTGTCATCACCAGTCTGCATATACATACAAGTACGGCGCATCAGCTCTATGCGATACTCTATACGCTCACGAATCCAGTTGTCCTCTTCCTTGGAACGATAGTCCCAGGGCACAGCAACATGACGGTTCGTACCCATATAACCCTTACGGTCAAGGAAGAATGCCGTTGCACAATAAGGCTGCTGTGCGGCGATGTCCTCAATCTTGCCATTCCATGTGTCAGGCATCGGGTTATCCTCAAACTCAGCGATATAGTGATACTGTGCACCTACATATACCACCGTATTGCGGTATTTCTCTGGAGAAACACTGGATGGTGTGGAGGAAGCGGCAACAGTTGTAGAGTCACTTAGAACGGCAACAGGCTCTGAGTCGCCACCCTTGGGCCAAAAAGCAAAAAGAATACCAATCAGTGCCAACACACCTATAGCCCCTGCGATACCGTAGATCATGGTCATGTTCGTCTTAGGCATTAATGCTGTAATCTGTTCCGTCACATCCTCTGTTCCACAGACGATGTTATCACCCTTCTTAATGCGGACGTCCTTGTTTGCACCAATCTTCACACCATTCACCATAGTACCGTTGCGGCTGCCATTATCATGGATATATGTCTTGCCGTCCTTTCCAATTCTTACAGAAGCATGGAAACGACTAACCGTCTGACTATTCAGGATAATTTCATTGCGGTAGTTAGAACCGATGTTATACACCGACTTATAGTTTGTCAATTTCTCTGCTACAGGAACCTTTGCCCATACTAATGGAGTATCAGCAATCGTGATACGGTCACCACGCTGTACATTCACCTCCTTGCCAGGTTCGATACGCTTGTTGCCAACCATGGTTCCGTTCTTACTATTCTTGTCTTCCAGGATAATCTGTCCATCGTCAAGAATGGTCATTTCAGCATGCAGGCTGCTAACATAATTACTGTCTAACACAATGTCGCAAGATTGCGAGCTACCAATTTTGATAATTTTCATATGCTTAAGTTTTTAGTTATGTTACATTACGACTGTTTTATTATTGTTCTTACCAGATGGCTTGCTGGTGGACGGTGCCTTGCTGTCCTGCTGTTTCTGAGCCTCTTTTGCCTTCTGAGCCTCCCTTGCCTTCTGCTGACGGGCACGCTCCTCCGCCTCACGTTTCCTTTTGCTGGCACGGGCAGCGCCATAGACATCAATCACCTCATCGTTCTTGCTGGCAGACGCGTTCTCTGAACCCTCTGGTGAGGTCGCCTCTGGAACATTCTCCTCAGGAACAGTCTCCTCCTTTTTCTCCTCAGTCAACTCTTGCTGTTGCTCTGCCTCTACAGTCTGAACAGGTTTTGCCACTTGTTCAACAGCTGGCTCTGCCGGTGTTTCCTTAGAACCACTCAGCAAACTCTTTAACAAGAATATCGCTAACAGGAGCACGACGAGTCCTCCCATAGCCATCACACCTATTTTATAATATTTCAGCGGATCAGGTACCTTTGACCAGTCCAACTGGTGCACATCCGCAAAGTTCACCACATCCTTACGGGTGATAGGGAATGGAACATTGGGGCGCAGACGGACACCATTGACGAAAGTGCCGTTCTTACTCATATCGACAATCTCCATACCCCCGAAAGTGGGAATCTTTATAATTGCATGACGGCGGCTCATCATCTCGTCATCAACGATGATGTTACAGCCCTCTCCGCGTCCTACTGTAATTGTTTTCATAGGCTATCCGTTATTTAATTGATTGGAGCTTTGTTATCAATGCCTTATAGTGACCCACACTTTTATCAGAGTTCTCCGTGGCAATCTTATTACCCAGTTTCTCTCTCACCTCGTCATAGGTAATCTTGTTCTTAGTATCTTTGGCTGCAAGACTCTTCAACTGTTCTGCCACTGTCGTACGTAACTGTTTACGCTCAGTATTCTCCTGCATGTCCTTGATCTTAGTCAGTTGTGCGATAACACCACTGCGTGATTTCTGGATGGCATCAGCGGCAGCCTGAGCCTGACTGGCAGCTTGCTTCGCCTGGTCGGCAGCTTCCTTAGCTTCTTTTGCTTTCTGCTCCGCTTCACTCTTTGCCTTCTCTGCCTGATTCTCTTTTTCCTTCGCTACCTGCATGGTAGCATCGGCAGCCTCCTGTTTTGAAGTTGCTACATGTCCCAGTAGCACATTGATACTGTCCTCCAGGTTCCTGATACGATTCCCCCTTGCCTCGTTCTCCACAAGAAGTGCCTCCATCTCACTATCATTTTTATCGGAGGACTGCTGGAAGAGCAGCACGAAGTTCAGGATAATGCTCACGAGACAGATAACTGCCAGTCCGATAAGGGTTCGTAATGTTGTCTTACTCATTTTCTCTTTTAATAATGAATCTTTCTTTGTTTCTAATAACGCGATGGTCAAGTTATCATGCTTGTTACCGTTTTTGCGACCGATCTCATCCACATCCAATACGATGCCGTCGACGGCTCCCGACAGAGAGGCTGTCTTGGCGACTTTCTTCGTCAGTTCCGGCTCAGGGAGCGCGCCCCAGATGCCGTCCGTACAGAGCATGAACCGGTCACCTTTCTCATAGGGGCGTTCTGTCACTTCCGCAAGGTTTGACAACTTACTCCCCAGTGCTTTGGTGATGATATTCGATTGTGATGATAGTCTTGCCTGCTCCTCTGTCAATGTACCGTTACGTACCAGTTCTCCCACCATCGAGTGATCGGCGGTACGGAATATTTTCCTACCCCGGCGGAACTGGTAGATACGACTGTCGCCCACATGTCCGAGAATTGCGGAATGGTCGTTAATCAGTACCACAGTAGCCGTAGAGCCCATACCCCTTACCGCTGGAGTCTCAGCCACCTTGGCATGGATAGACTGATGGGCATACTCTATCGCCTGGGCAACCATCTCTGTACGGGGCATGTCTTGGGGTGCGTTGACCACATACTCCACAATCTTCTGAACAGCGATTGTGGAGGCAAGTCGTCCTGCAGGACCACCTCCCATTCCATCGCAGACTACGGCAATCAATCCCTTGTCAGTATCCAGGAAACCGCAAGAGTCCTGATTCTCAGGGCGGCCTCCTTGTCGGGTGTCCCAATAGCCTGCGAACGGCATGGCTGTCTTAATTGCATTCATATATTATTTCTTAAGAATATTTGCTATGACAGACACATTACTGTCTTGTACTTTTTTCATGAACCTGTCGAACTTCGAGAAGTTACGGGGAGGCAATGCCGCCTTCAATGCCGCCTTCATCGCATTCGCATTCTGGTAACGGTCAGAAGGATGGATGGCTGTCGCCTTACGTGTCACCTCGAAGACGGAATCAGAGATACCTGGTACCTGCGGGAGTACCATGCCATGATGTAGTTCTTTCGCCTCCGCAATGGTCGCTGCCGAGAACGGGTTCTGTTTGGTAATCAACTCATACAAGGTGATTCCTGCCTCATAGATATCTGTTGCCGAAGTGAGCTGGGGCTTGTTCTCCACATCCGAGAACTGTTCTGGAGCGGCATATTTGGGAGTTCCCATCATACCCGACGTAGAGCTGTTGACGGTCTCTGTCACGTCAGAAATCCCCAAGTCCATCAGTCGCACATTACGTCCCTGTTCCATCATGATATTCGAGGGTTTGATATCCATGTGGATAATCCCTTTCGAATGGATGTAGGCAAGGGCGTCGAGCACGGGCAGGAAGAGTTCACAGATGCGATGCTCCGCATTCGGTAGCGAACGAACATGTGCGTTGATAAACTTATCAATGTTCTCCCCTTTCACAAAACGGCTGATGATAAAGATAGGTCCCTGATAGGGATCCAGTTCACAACAGCCCAGCATCTCCACCAGGTTAGGATGACTGAACATCAAATCTGCCTCCTGATGCGCTCTGCGGCGCACCTCCGGATTATTGGCATAGCGGTCGACAACCCTTTTGACGGCTATCGGCTCACGTGTCTGACAGTCCTGTCCGAGATACACCACCCCCATGGCTCCCGCCCCTAGTGGCGGACGCGTCTCATCATACTGATACCAACGGCCATAGGCGTTGAGGTAGATGATGTTTCCTTCTCTCGTTACCTTTCCTGGCATACACCTTGTTTTATATATATACTATTCACTAGCCGCAAGACTACGAGCCTGCTCTAAACGCGTGGTGAACAACTCTACATACTCCTTGTCCCCCCCCAGACGGGCGAACTTAATGCCTTCCTCAAACAACTTAGCTGCCTTTGCGACATCCTGCACATTAGCGTCACCAGTACGGATAGCACCAGCAAGATAGTCCGTGGCAAGCTCAAAAGTTGCCTTATAACTCTGTGGATTAGCTTGATAAGCTTTCTCCGCCAACTGATGAGCTTTCCTGGCATCACGCTTGACGATATTCGCTGTCAATGACCTGAACTCTTTGACTTCATCGGGACTGATCTCCGCATCCTCGGGCTGTGTCAGAGCAGCCAACAAAGCAATGGCATCAGCAGCTTTCTCGTCGTCACTATGCTTGGCAGCTATCTCATTCAACAGGTTGACACCCTCTTGGATGGTAGCAGCATTCGACAGTTTGTCCTTTGCCGTTGTAAAACTTGCTGCCACGTCAAAGGCAGGTTCTTGTACGACGGCAACTTGTGGTTTTTCCTCGGCTTCCTCTTTAGAGCCACCACTCAGTGCCACACCAAGGATTACGCCCAGCAGAACCACAGCACCGGCAACGATACCTATCAGTTTTCCTTTACCTTTCTTCACATCAGCGATAGTGGCGACTACCTGTCCTGTGCTAGTGGCAGAAGGTATTGCATCCTTCTTCGACAGATGCTCCATATCCACACGCATTTCCGCTGCCGACTGGTAGCGGTCAGCCTGTTTCTTGGCTGTAGCCTTGGCAACGATATTACGCACCGCCTTATAAGGAATCATTTTCAAGGGAATCTTCTCATTCAACTGTTTTTTGATGAGTTCCGCCATTGTTCCCTCGAAGGGCATGGAACCTGTGATAAACTGGAAGAGCATGATACCCACGGCATAGATATCCGTCGTCTTGTCCTGGTTATGCACATCACCCAGTACCAACTCCGGGGCGGCATAGGCTGCCTTGCCGATAAACTGTCCTGTACTGGTCAGCTGCTGGTCTTGTGTATTCAAGTTATCCAACCGTTTGGCAATACCAAAGTCGATAATCTTCACCTTCCTGTCTGTGGTAATCATGATATTACTTGGATCCAGGTCACGATGGATATAGCCCTTGTCATGAAGTGCCATCAGACCCGACAGGATATTCTTCACGATGAAGACGGCAAAGCCAAAACGATCGTTCTGGTATTTGCTATAAAGTTCCTGGGCGAAAGGCACCTCATTGCCGTTCTTATCTGTTGTTTTTCCATTCAGCAAGTCAAAGAGCATCACACCTTGTAACAACTCACTGACCACATGGTAGCGTTTGACGGGACGGGCACTGTCAGGGTTCTCCATCACTTCGATGAATCCGAACATCTCCACCAGGTTCTCGTTATGAATCTGGATGGATGCCTCACGCTTCGCACGCTCAATGGCATGGGCAGGCAGATCCTCGAACAAGAACTTAATAGCGACATCCTGACGGAGTCCATTAGACTCGTTCACCCTGACACCCTTCAACACCTGTCCCATACCACCTTCGCCCAGCGAAGGCAGCTCCGGGTCTACCTCATAGTGTATGTGTTGTCGTTTTTCCTCTTCTCCTTGTATATATATTAAAGACATGGTATTATCTGTAAATTAGTCTTACATCATTTCCGTTCCACCTGGTTCGTCGAAACCGGCACCACTCAAGTCTACCGTTCCTGTATCCACGTTACGATGTTCTGCACTGTAAGGACGGAAATTATTCTGTGTGGCATCATCGCCGAACCCGCCACGCGCACCTTGGAAAGGAGCTCCACCAGAAGCAGGAGCAGCATCCTTGTCCTCCACGAACTCCTCGGCGACGGAGAGACCATACTCCTCTGCGTCAATCAACAAGAGCAGCAACTTATAATTAGCACCCACAGTAATGATGTCATTCGTCTTACAGGAATGATTCTCATAATCCAGTTCCTCATCATTCAGGTACATACCCGTCTTCGAACCAGTATCACGGATACTAGCGATCAGTTTGTGAGTACTCTTCATCTGCTTGATGCTCAAGGTAGCATGTTTGCTTGACACCGACATTTCCTTCAGACAGATGTCATTATCGTCTGCTCTGCCGATAGTATTGGTACCTAGGTGCAGAGGCCAGTACTCACCAATACCCTTGCGGGAAATGGAATACAAGAATCCCACCACAGGAGTATTAGGTTTTGCCTGTGGGCTTGCTGCCTGCGGAGCACTGCCTGGCGTATAGTCGTTCATACCTGGGATATAAGTCTCGCTTCCTGTACGTTGACCACCATGGGAACGTGCATAAGGGTTATTACCACCCTTTACAAAAGTCTCATCTTGTTTCATATTATCAGTTATTGGTTATTTTATTAATCTATATTCTAATCACAAAGATAGCTATTATTTGTACATTCCCTTATCATCCTTTTAAATTTTACATATTTTATAACATTGGTTTACTTTTATTAACAACGATATGTAAATAAAGAGGAGCCATACATCACGCATGGCTCCTTTTTGATTTGAATTAGTAGCTATATTGTTTTCAATATAAATCTTTATCTTTCGTCTTGTGATTGCAAAAGTAAGCAAAAAGATTCATTCTGCAATACTTTTTTTTCAAAAAAACTCCGTAAACGTTTGCACGTTCTTTCTACAAATAAAAAATCCACCGCATTTCCTGATGCGGTGGCTTTTGAGAGTATATGATCCTACAACGTTACTCTTTGAAGAGATCTTGCAGGTCATTCATGTCATTGAAAGCACCGAAGACATCGAAGTCCTCGAAGAGACGGCTGTCGGCACCACTGGGAGGCTGAGTACCACTTCCCATACCAAGCGACGACGTTGCGATAACCTGTTGAGTCTCTATCTTCACGATTTCCATTTCTGGATGAATATATGTCTTTTTCATCATTCAATTCCTCCTATACATTATTTAATAATAATTTTCTTACCATTCACGATATAGAGCCCCTTTGTAGGATAGAGCATACGACGACCCTGCAGGTCATAGTAAACATCATCCTTCTTACTTCTTACATCTTCCATCTCACTGATGGCAGTTACGTCACCACCGAAGTCAAGCTCCAGGAATTCACGAGAAGCAGAAGGATCAGCCTCCAGATGCAGATAAGCCTTGCCTGCAGGAAGGACACCTGCGTCGGCAAGATAGAACAAGCCATCCACTAGGATATAGTCGTACTTGCCTGTACCACCGATTTCCTTTACACCATCACCAGCCTTCAGGAGGTTAGATGCAGGAGCCGTAGCCGTAGCGATTACAGGAACGTTATAAGTAGTACCTGCTGTACCTTCCAATACCAATGGAGTACCGGCAGGAACTGTCGTCACCTCAGCCAGCGTCACAGCAGTAGCACTGGCAGCTGTAGCCACGTAAGCCTTGAGCTCAAGACCCGTGAAGTCCACGGCTGTTGTTGTGACATAAGTGGTGAGGTCCTTAGCGGGGGTAATGGGAACAGCGAGTGTAAACTCCATTACCACAAATGGCTGTGAGGGAGAACCACCAGGATTAAACCATAGGCTGGTCCAGTTGTCAAGGTCGTATTCGTAAACTGAAGGATAGATGTCATCAGCAGTGTTTGTAGCATAATATACATCAGCGCTTACGTCCACTGATTTTTCTCCATCACTCGTTTCTTTCATTGCATATAACTTACCATTTCCACTGGCAGACCAACCATACACTTTGACTTTGGTTGCAACTGTTCCTGTTGGGAAAGTTACGTTAACAGCACTACCTGTAGAAAGTTTTAAAGGTACATATTCAGTAGAACCCAAAGTGACTTGACCCATACCATATTGGAAGGGTTTATCTTCAACCATTGTCGCAGTGATTCCATTTATGGTGACACTTTGGGTGCCTGCACCTTCTGCACTTTCACCATCCTCACTATAAGCAAGGACAACACCTGTCTTAGTGTATGTTTTCGCAACATTATTAACGGTAATGGTGTAATTATCCGTGGTGTTAATAGTAAATGTATAAACGGCACTTGTACCTTTAATCGTTCTTTTAACGGTGGTAGCACCGGATGAAAGAGTGACATCAAGAGCACCAAGACCATTCAGTGAAGAACCGTCGATAGTTAAAGCTTTCGTCGACTTCAATGTTGCCAAATCAGAAGTGCTGATAGCTGAACCATTCAGGGACACGGCTGTTATCTCCTGAATAATTACTTCTTTCTGAGTGTATGTAAAATGGAAGTCGAAAACTCCTTGAGTTGCTCCACCTCCGAAGGTTAATGTAATATCTTCTTGTGTATCTATGCCAGACAGCGCAATTGTTGCTGCAGTAGAGGCTTTTTTGTTAGGGATCTCTATACTAGCCGCAAGTTTCTCTGTTTCCCCAACCTTTATAGATGTTACACTATTGGTTGCAGTATTATCGTTAGTAACTGCATAGATTGTAAATGCATTGATTTCGTAACCTGGATTGGGCGAAATAACCAATTTGTTAGAATTTTGGTTTAGACGAACTTTAACACCTTGTGATTCCATAGGTGCAACTTGAACACCACCAGCTCCCGCAACATACGTTCCTGCGATAGTGTAAGAAGTTCCTATAACAGCAGCGTTATTAGTTCCCGTTTTACCAGGAGTTTCCGTGTCTGCCCATGCCGTCCCAATCGATATTAGGGCAAGCGTTAGAAAAGTAAAAATTTTCTTCATAATTTGTTTTGTTTTAATTATTGTTGTTTAAATAATCCGTATATTAATTTAGGTTAGTACGTTACAGAAGCGTAGAACATAATGTCTTTAAGTCTGTTGCCCCACTGCATGTACAATACTGCAATATTCACTTCGCAAAAGTACGAAAAAGATTCGTAACCACAAAATATTCTGCGCAAAATCTTTCCTAAAACGTTTACGTGAAAGCAAATGTCACACAGATTGCACAGATCGCACAGATTTTATTCCCACAGATACATTAGTGCTCCTTTTTTAAGAGCAGCCATCAGATATCTTACATCTTCCCTCTTCCTTTCCAGAATTAGGGGCGGAATGCGCTATAGATGATTCCTATTGTAAAAATCCACCTGTTTTCTTATTTCATTCTTAATGGTTTCCCACTTAATCGGCTGTAACATGACTGGCATAGGTTGAGCTGTCAGTCACAATCACAGATCACAAACACTGTTATGACAAATGACAAATGACAGTTTGACTGTCAACCAAAATCAGGAAAAAACAAGCGTCAATCTCAAATCTCAGATCTCAGTTTTTTATTACCGATTTTCACGATTTTTCGCCAAAAATAGGTTATTATATATATAATATATATATTTATATATATAATAATATAAAATATGCTTTTTTTTCTCAAATCTCATAAAAATAACTGAGATTTGAGATCTGAGATTAACAAACTGTCATCTGTCATTTGTCATAACTACGATAAAAAAAAACTGTGTACTACCCTAGAAAAAGTTGAATGGTTTTTACCTTAACCCTGCCATAGGTTGAATGCTTGTTTGATACCTTAATCCTTAACCCTGGCAAAAGTTGAATCATTCTCTCTAAACCCTTGTTTTTG
>Ga0326512_10001225_pt1 | contig 20368 bp, 15 predicted proteins | sample 1_2617_0518_D_FD_203652 | JGI IMG/M metagenome (GOLD analysis project Ga0326512, IMG submission 203652) | Bovine rumen microbial communities from UC Davis, California, United States - 1_2617_0518 | ecosystem: Host-associated > Mammals > Digestive system > Stomach > Rumen | place: USA... | reverse complement strand
CTGCTGCTACTACGGCTCCATCACCAATAGTTACGCCTGCCAACACGGTAGCATTGGCTCCTATCCATACGTTCTTGCCGATGTGGATAGGTGCATAACTCATGCTCTGACGCTTGGCTGGGTCAAGGTCGTGGTTGATAGTGGCCAGCACGACGTTGTGACCTATGAGGGCACCCTCGTCGATGGTGATGCCGCCCTGATCCTGGAACTTGCAACCCATGTTGATGAATACTCGCTCACCAACGATAGTGTTCTTGCCGCAATCGGTATGAAACGGAGGGAACATGCCTACCGTCTTGGGAACTTTGCGTCCCCAAAGTTGTTCCAGCAAATCGTGCAACTGCTCTGGAGTATGATACTTGCCGTTAATCTCTGCTGTTATCTTCAGTGCCTCCTGCGACAGCTGATGAAACATCATGTGGACATCACCGCCGCCAATGACAGGCTTGCCCGATGCCATGTAATCACGAAATTCTTGTATTGTCATTATTCTTTATTTTTATGTTCTTTCGTGCATTTGTAAACCGCCAGGGTAGGGAGGAGGACAATCAGCAATAACGCCACCTCTACCAAAGCATACGAGCCGAAATAGTCAACCAACGTCTGGAATTTCAAAACTCCATCCACCAGAAAGACCAACAGGACAAACCAGCAGATGAAGAATATGGCTGCATATTTGATTTTACGCTTCTTCAGTTTCATAATAAGTTTTAGCTTGCGACAAAGGTACAAAAAAAATCCCAAAGGCAATAGCTTTTGGGAATTTTTTTTAGTTTCAATGTTTCAAGTTCAAAGTTTTCGTTTTCGTTGAAATAGTCTTTATCCGTAATTCTTTATCAGATACTTCACAAACTGCGGGTCATTGAAGTTCCTGGTGCCAGCGTCATGCTGGTTCATCTTGGCAATCTGAGCCATATCATCGTCTGTCAAAGTGAAGTCGAAGGTGTCGATATTCTGTACCATTCTCTCCTTATGACTCGACTTAGGAATCGCCACGATGCCGCGCTGGGTGAGCCAGCGGAGGGCTACCTGAGCAGCGGTCTTGTTGTACTTTGCTCCGATAGTAGCCAATAATTCACTCTTCACAATGTCGCCTGTGCCTTGTCCACCGAGCGGATACCAAGCCATCATCTTTGTGCCAAACTCGCCATGAATCGGCTCAATGCCCGTCTGCTGGGAGAGCGTGTTGCACTCCAATTGGTTCACCATAGGCTTTATATCCACATAGTGGGCAAAGTCAAAGAAGCGACCAGCTTGGAAATTGCTCACACCGATAGCACGTACCTTACCGTCTCTATAGGCTTTCTCCATAGCTCTCCAAGTGCCAAATACATCACCATAAGCCTGATGTATGAGCAGCAGGTCGATATAGTCTGTCTGCAGCTTGCGCAGACTCTCGTCGATGCTCTTGGCAGCCTTTTCCTCACCAGCATTAGATATCCACACCTTCGTCACGATAAATAATTCCTCGCGCTTCAGTCCACTCTTACGCCAGGCATTGCCCACACCTTCCTCGTTCTGGTAAGCCTGCGCCGTGTCAATCAGGCGATAGCCCACACTCAAAGCATCGCTCATACAACGCTCACACTCTTCAGGACTTACCAAAAATACACCGTAGCCCAGTGTCGGCATCTTGACACCGTTCGACAGTTTTATGTACTCCATAATCTTCAATGTTCAATGTTCTTAACCCATTTCTCCACTTTCGCCTTCTCCGTTCTTACCTCGTGGCCATAGATGCTGAAGCCTTTTGTGACGTTGGCACCAGGGAATGCATCCTTCACGTCGTCCACGCAGTCAGCAAGGCCAGAGCCTTCATGGGTGGTGAAAGGAATAACGGTCTTACCCTTCAGGTCGTTAGCATGTTTTTTGAAGAAGGTGAACATCACCTGCGGATATGTGCCCCACCATACAGGACCACCGATGAATACAACGTCATACTGACTCAAATCCACATCGCCCTCATATTCGGGCAGTTCACCCTTCTTGGCCTCTTCCTTTGCCAACTCTATGAGTGGGTTGTAAGCCATTCCGTCGTACTTATGGGTGACAATTTCAAACTGCTCCGCACCCGTCAACTCTGAGATATAGTCAGCCACAATCTTCGTATTGCCTACCTCGATATTTCCTACTGCGTAGTTATCTCCTGCATGTGAGAAAAATACTACGATTGCTTTTGAGTCCTTATTCATTATTTTCTCCTGTTTTGCACCGCCACTGCATGCTGTAGATACGAGCAATGCTACTGCGGCTATAAAAATACTCTTAATATTCATTTTATTACCAACTATCAACTGTCAACTATCAACTGTCATCTATCCCAACGCCTGATTTGTTGACCACTCAAAATGCTGCTCACGCTCACTAATCCACCAGCGGCCGTCAATCTTCTCGTACTTGTCGTAGTAGCGCACTGCATGGGTGGTCAATACATCCTTGCCGTCCTGCTCTGTCACCAGTGTTGCCAGCGCGTAGCAAGTACCTGTGGCATGTGTATCGTCAATGAAGCCCACGCTTTGTTGTCCGTTCATGTGAAAAGACACCTTAGCGGCACCGAAAGCCTTGTACTGACGAATCATGTCATGTACATCATTAGCGCTCATACCAAGTTTGCCACCGAAATACACGTTCAGCTTGATGTCTGGACGGAAAATCTCTACATAGCAGTCCTGATTGTTCTTGTCACTCTCTGTTGCATAGAAATCTACTAAAGCCTTCAACTCCATGCGATCTTGCATTCTAAAATCCATTATCTTATTGTTTTTAAGTTTTCGACTGCAATGCTCGTGCAAACCGAACGCAATCAAGCTTGCTTGTTTTGCTGAGGTGTAGCTGAGTATCGCCGACGGTTAAATCTCTTTCTAGAGATTTGAAAATGAAAACTCGTTTTCAGTTTCCTGAGAACTCGTTTCTCATTTCCGGCTGCAAAGATGCGATTAAGCGAGAGCAGAGACAAACTCGTTTGAGCTATGCCGAGCGAAAGCATCTTCGCAGTGTGATTCGAATCATGCTGCAAAGGTACGACTATTTTCCGATACGATTGTTTCACAAAAAGCATCATGATTTTCACTTTTTGCAGAAATCGTTTGTTTATTCGATAAATAATGTGTATCTTCGCACCCAAAAGGTAACGATATGAAGTTAGATTTTCAATATTCTACAAACTTTTCTGAGGCAAATTCAGAAGAGTTGCGCCATACCTGCATGCACCTACTTTGCACGGCAGGGGAGGGGAGCTTTGTGTTCAACGAAAAATGTTATCACATCGTGAAGAATGACCTTGTGGTGATACCCAACCCTACAAAGATGAAGAACCTTGCTGCCCATGATGATATGCAGGTGGAATGGTTCGCTGCCGACTATAAGTTCCTGCAGAACCTGCTGCCTTCAAACAATTACAGCATCGGGGGCAGTATCTCCCTCAATCAAGATCCCGTTGTTCCTTTGACGGAAGAACAGGCAACGCATATCCTTGAAGACTTCCGCAGGCTTCAGGGACGAATGGGTGATGATAATCTGCAGTTCTATGATGAACTCATGGGAAGCCTCTGTCTTACATTGATATACGACATCTTCGAGGCTCATGCCCAGCGTGAAGCCACCGATTCGCATACCGACCGCACTGCATACATAGTGAAACAACTTATGGCGCTGCTCTCAACAGGTATCAGTTGTACAGAACGCAATGTGAATTACTATGCAGAACGCCTTAACGTGTCACCCAAATACCTTTCTGCCACCATCAAACGTGTGACAGGTCATAGCGTCACCTCATATATAGATCGTTATACCATACCCCTTTTGAAAGAATATCTGGAAGACGAACGCCTGTCGCTCACCCAGATAGCCTACCGCATGAATTTTGCCTCATTAAGCTATTTCAGCCGCTATTGCACCAAACACCTCGGACAGTCCCCCAGCGAATACCGCCATAGCCTGCAACCGAAATAACGGGCAAAGTCTTTCATCTGGACAACAAATCCCTAATCGTATCTGAAATATGCTTTCGCGCCACTTCCGGACGCATGGCTTCCTGTAGGGAAATGCCCTCGGGATTGCTGCATCTGACGTCAGAGAAGCCGGCTTGCAAAAGTGCCTCCCTGTCTCTGATGCGTCCGGCAATGAGACATACGGGTACGTTACCTGACTGCTGCAACACGCCAACTGGCAACTTGCCCATGAGCGTCTGGCTGTCTGCAGAGCCTTCGCCAGTGATGACAAGGTTTGCATCTTTAACCACCTCACTGAAACGAGCCGCCTCAAGCAGCACTTCTATACCGGGCCTGCAAGTGGCATGCATGTATTGAAGGAAAGCATATCCTAATCCACCGGCTGCACCCGCTCCTTCATCATTGGAACAGTCATAACCGAAATGTTTGGCTGATACCTCGGCAAATCTTCTGGCACGCGCATCCAAACGATCCACCATCTCGGGAGTAGCGCCTTTCTGCGGAGCAAAGATATGAGCAGCGCCTTGGGAACCGCAAAGGGGATTCTTCACATCGGACGCAATGGTAAACTGAATATCTTTGAGTTCTGTAATATCATCAAACTGTCCACGCTCGGCAAAGGCATCAATCAAGGCTCTAAGCATCCCTACACCTGCATCGCTGGTAGCACTGCCACCGAGTCCCACGATAATCCGTCTGGCCCCTTTCCTGACGGCATCTGCAATCAGTTGTCCGGTGCCATAGCTTGTGGCTACCATAGGGTTACGCTCTTCTTCGGAAAGAAGGGTAAGTCCGCTGGCCTGCGCTATCTCAATGACTGCTTCTTGGTCGCGTAACAGATATCTGGCTGTAATAAAGCGCATCATAGGGTCGCGCACCGTAACCTCCTGAAGCGTGCCTCCAATAGCAGCCCGGAAGGCATCGATAAATCCTTCGCCACCATCGCTGACAGGTATCTGAACGATATCTGCATCAGGGAAAACGCGTCTAACGCCATCTGCTGCCGCCTGATTAGCATCAGCAGAGCTCAGACAGCCTTTCATCGAATCTATGACAATGACTATTTTCATACTCTTTTTGTTCGGTCAAAGGTATAACCTTCATCCAAATAAACCTCTTAATTCTTAGTATGCACTGAAAGTCTGATGACCGGTTTGGGTTAATGCAATCAACGTGGCGACAGGAAAGGAGTCTCGGTAAGCCCGCCATAGCTGTCAGCTGCTACTTCCAAGGCATCCTCTGTCGTGTATTGCTGATACAAGGTACAACGGGTTACGATTGTTTGCCGCGAACAACGGTCGTCAATAACCTTTACCAGAGCCCAGCCCTTCATATCGTCGGCAAACTCCTCGCCCACGAATGCCAGATGGCCTTCTACTTCGGTCATATCCCACCACGATACTTTGCGCATACTGAACCGTACGCGGGGAAGAATGTCATTTTCCATCTTCTGTACTGCGGTATAAAGCCGCAATTTGGCATGATGCATCCGGTCACTTACCTTGAGGTCGGTTATCAGCGCAGGCCTGCCATCCACCTCGCCCAACTCCAAATTTATCATCGGCAGTACTCCGTCGCTCACCGGAATGCCCGGCATCAGGAATGACGACTGGTTCATGGTTCCGTCATCAGGTACGTATACCACAGGCAACTGATTTGCCAACGATGCGAAATTCTGATATGCCGTGCGCCGCTCTGTGAACATTGTGTCGCAGAAGCGTAACATCTTCCACAGCATCGTCGTGTGTCGCATCTTCTGTCGCTGCACGAACTGCGGAAGCGTATTGCTGCGTTTCTCATGTGTCTCTGACTCTCGTCCGATTACTTGTCCGTTACGCATGTAAAAAGTCATACCTGCAATACGTACCCTTTTGGGCATCGTCAGTCCCAATCCTGGATTGTTTTTCATCTTCATCGCTCTTTCCTCCTATTATAATGATTTTATTATCTTTCTCATACTTTTGTTCGAAACATCTCATGCCAACCTATAGCACTTCTCATACTACTCTCTATCATATCTCATGCTACTCTCTAATACTTCTTATGCATACCTCCGTTCTATCCATATAGTATCTCCCATGTAGCCCCTATGTTCCTCCAATCGTTGTCCGCTATATGTTCGTCACTTGTTCGGTACTTGTCCGCTTTAATACCGGACATATACCGGACATATACCGGACAAGTACCGGACATGAATAGGAGATGCTACCTTGTTATATGCTTGTTCCATTGAGGCTCTATACTTGATATGTTGGAGATCTTTACTTGATATGTTAGAGATATCTACGAGGTATGTTGGAGTGCTTCCTTTATTTTGGTAGAGACATAATGTACTTATGCCTTGGACAGGGGCAAAGGTACAAATTCCATTTAAATATTAATCCATCAATCAGGAAAAAACGTTTTAAGGAGCCCATTTTTTATGGTTTTTTAGTGAAATATCAATAAAAAACAGAAGAAAGATTATACTTTATGGAAATTATTGAATAATATTTTGTATTTTTGCACGAAGATAAATGCATATTCATAGTGGCAAAATAAATGAGTATGGCAAGAAGGTAAAAAACAAATAAATCTCAATTTGTTGAAGTTTTTATTATGATTACAAATTTGACTATACCCGCTGGCGGGATGTATCAGGAATGGATGAGTCTGATGGACTTGGTTGAGAAAGATACAGCCAAGACTTTGGAGTTGTTAGCTAACACGAAGGGCTGGCGAGAAGTGCAGGTTTGTGAAGCCAAAGATATGGGTTTTGGCGAACTTGCTGAATGGACTATGCCTGAAACAGATACACTGGTGTTGATTGATAATAATTACCTTGTGTGTTTGCGTAACGACCTAATAATGGGGTAAGCCAATATGCCAAGAAAAAAGCTCAAGATAGGACTTGTGGATGCCGACCTGCTTTGCAATGGGACGCGGCATCCGAATCTTGTCTTGATGAAATTGGCAGGATTCCTCAACGACAACGGCATTGACTTTAAACTGATTATTGATCAGGACGAAGACATCACACAATACAAATTTATATACATATCGTGTGTTTTTACTTTCACAAAGTTACCAGATTTTTATCTCAATGCTAAAGGAGCCGCAAAGCGCAAATTCAAGACTGGTGGCACAGGTTTCTATGCCAACGAACTTAATGTAAACAAGTATCGTTACCAGCGTGAAAAGGATATGAACCAGTTGGAAAATGATGAATTCCTCAACCAATATCCAAATCATCGCGGAGGCTATCGCACTCATGGCATAGACCTGGCCCGCCAGATGCCTTATTATCATCTATATGATGAGTTTGTAGACAGCAAGGTAGCAGAAGGTTTTAAACGCGATAAATATAAAGACTATCAGAAGTACAGTATAGGTTTCCTTACAAGAGGCTGCATCCGCCATTGTCCATTCTGCATCAATAAACTCGAAGATAAGATCTTCCCCTATTCAGACCTCGAATGGTTCCTAGATGATGAGCGTGATGAACATGGTCACCTTGTTCGTCCATACATTTATTTATGGGATGATAATTTCCTTGCTGCCGCCCCAGACGTATGGCGAGCACGCCTGCAGCAGTTGATTGATTCTGGCCGTCCCTTCCAGTTCCGTCAAGGTCTCGACGAACGAATGTTGGCTGAGAGTCCTCATGGCGAGGAGATGGCCGAGATGCTGTCACGCACCAAATATCATGGCGACTTTATCTTTGCTTTCGACAACTGGCGCGACCGTCAGAAGATTGAGAAGTCCCTAAAGATATGGAAGCGCTACAATCCCAAGAAGGGTACAAAATTCTATCTCTTCTGCGGATTCAAGCAAACAGCGGACAACAAGGAAAAATTCTATCGCGATATTTGGGAAATCTTCCGGCGCATCCGAGTACTTATGCAATACGGTTGCGTGGGTTATATAATGCGTCATGAGGACTATCACAATTCACCCATCCCCAACATCTACATACAGATAGCCCGATGGTGCAATCAGCAGGCCTTCTACAAGAAGATGTCGTTCTGGGAGTACACCTATCGTAATCAGACCTATTGGGAGCAAACCGCAGGTTTTGAAGTTCTTCAGGAAATCAAATCGTTTGAGGAATTTCAACGTGATTATGAAACTGGATATTATGAGAGAGAGGATTCACGAGGGAAAGTACGAAAGATTTGCAAGACATTACAGACCCTACTTGATACACTGGAGATGTTCCCAGAACACAAGGAGGAACTACTCGAGATGTTTAACTATAAGATGTCTAACCTAAAAGACCCAAAACTCTGGGAGTAAAACAGTAATTATGCCAATAATTAATCACGACTATAAAGATATCAATCTCCTTGAAACCATAATTGTTAAGGAGGATGGAAGCCCACTACGGGGAGAAATTGACATGTATAGGCGCATATATGCAGATTGCAAAGCAAGTGACTATACATGGCATTTCTGGCATGACTTGAAACTCTCAATCCCTGTAGGTAATCAGTCTGAGATTCAAATAGATTTCTTTCTCGTTTGTGAAAAAGGTGCAATCGTTGTTGAGGTAAAAGGAGGAGGCGTTGGTGTTCGAAATGGATCTTTCTATTTTACAAGTGATGGTGGTACTATCATGGCCCGTTCTCCATTTGATCAAGCCCATGACTATATGTATGCTCTCATCAATAATAGGGTTTTGAATACTCGCGAATTGTTTATTGACACGGTGTGTGCATTCCCACATTCTAAGATTAAAAAGACAAATGACTTACCTCAACTTGACCAAGGTTATAAGCTGTGGTCTGCCATACAACAACAAGATCCACAGAAATCATTTGCAGATTTCTGTCTTGATGTTATTAATATAGACCAAGACAAGAAGAGTTGGTATAGCAAAGACTTGACAAAGGAAGAACTTTTAATAGCAATAAAGGTTTTGACACCCAATATAAGCAGTGAATACCAATATAAGGAAGGGCAATTAACAAGTATTGCCAAATGGCTAAATCTTCAAAATCTTGACTTGTTTATTAGCCTTGAGCGAAATAGCCGAATTATTATGGAGGGTGGACCAGGTACAGGAAAGACAACTTTTGCAAAAGCTTTTATCCATCGTTACGAATCTCTTCGTGGGGTCTATATCTGTTGGAACAAACTCCTTGCATCGAAAATAAGAAATGAATTAGATAAAGAAAACCTGATTAATTGTGAAGTTAAACAATATATCAGTTTCCTATATACTCTTGATAAAGAGCATCTGTTTATGGATTTTGAGGATTTTACAGGCGATGCTCAACTGCTCTCTGAAAAAGTATCTGCCTTAATGCAGCATCTTCGTTTGCAAATAGATTTTATACCTTACGACTATATTATAATTGATGAAGCACAAGATATTTTTGATAAAAATATTGCCTGTGTGCTGAATAATATGACCTCTTCATTAAGCAATGGCTTAGAGCATGGCCGTTACCTCGTGTTCTATGACACGGAGCAGGGTTACAAAAAAGATCTTCGTGATTTGGAGAACTATGCGGAAAGCCTAAATCGCTACGGATGCCATTTCCTCTTGAATGAGAATAAACGTGTGCCGACCAATCGCGAGATTGTGGAATATGCTAATCTACTTTTGGCAAATGTCGATTTCAACATCAACACCTATCTCAATGATATGATTCAACTACATACCGATGCAATAACTTTACATCGTTTCAAAGGTGCTAAAGAAGTTATTAAGTTTATAAAAGACAAAATTGTCAAGATAAAGGAAGAGTCGTTAGACTGGAACGATTATACCCTTTTGTGCAATTCACAAATGAAGAAACTCCCATATAGTGGAGATGAAACTATCTATGATCGAATCTTTGATATGGAGAATACCAAAGAACTCACAACTGAAAATATCGGAAGGCTAGAGAAACGGCTGCAATTCACCTCTATTCTCTCCTACAAGGGACTTGAGAATAAACATATTATTTTGCTGATAAGTAAAAGGACTGAAATAGATAAATTTGAATTGTATGTTGGTATGACGAGAGCAATATACGATTTAGAAATACTCATATTAGAATAAGGAAATGTAGTTATGAAAGATCGATTTAAGTATATAATTGAGACTGCATCTCCTATAGTTGATGCAATAGTCGAAAAAGCAATGTTTCATACTCGTAAGGAAGATGCGCGTCGTTTTCTTTACTTCATGGATAGCTATATCACCTATTATCTCAGTAGAGATACGAACGAGTTGTGCTTCCCAATTATGAGAATCCCATCTTGTCCTAGTTGGGCAAGGGAAGTGTTTTTGAAGTATTTGATATTGCGACTATCTATTTATTATAACCAAGATTCATTAAGCAATCTAAAACCAGAGCAATCATTACACATGATGTATGTGGACCCATTTGATAGTGCTAAAGCAAGAGAAGCTCGCAAGCATAATACATATATTGTTAAATGGAACAGCTTTAAGCGAGCCATTGCCACATTAAATAAAGAAAATGCATATATAGGAGAGAACAGCCATAAGAATCTCATATTCTGTACTCCTAACGATCTTATGGTTTCTCGAGAGAACAAAAACGAATTTATCAAGGAGTTCTATGGAGAACCTGATGATATTTTTAGCCTAAAGAATGTTTGTATTTGTCACAATTTGACATCTAAGGCTATTCGTCAAAGATTAAAAGAGGCTGAATCAGATGTTTATATAGATAATATTTTTGTATTCTTCACCAACAATGATGAATGCAAGAGCCTCCGTAAGGCCAATATAGAAAAGCTCAATAGGAGTAGAAATACTGGTATAAAAAATTGCTTTGTATTTGACTTTACTGATCATCCTTATCGATTGGCAGAAACGCTAAATAGAGAAAAACGAATGAGTTTCATTTATCCTGGCTATGGCGAAAAAGAATATCAATACAACGACAACTACACTTGTTTAACCGATGAGGAAACTCAATACATTTTTAAGCCCGAAATTAAAGAAACAGGCAAAAGTCAACATTGGCATGCTCCTGATACCGAGATGTGGCATAACAACTACTTTATTCCGCTTATTGCAAATTTTACCGATACTGCGGAATATTGGGTACAAGAGCGGAACACTTTTTCTTTGTGCCTTTCTGAAAACCTTTCAGCAACATACAAACAAAGATTGAAGAGCTTTACAACGGATATTGACAAACATGTTTTTGATGAATCCTTCGAAGTCCAGAAAACTTTCGCAGAAAAAATTAAAAGTGAGATGCTCACAAGGTTAGAAGGCAAAGATGACATCGACAGGATTGCTCTTGTGGTTGATTATTTCACACCTGACCAAATGAAAAGAGAGTTAAGAACCCTGTTGGAGCCATACAAAGTGAGCGTATATAGTTACAACCATCTACGTCCAATGAGGATTGGCAACAAGCACTTATTAGGCAACAAACTTAAGGAGAAATATGTGTTCGTGCTTCGCTATCGTCCGCATAACGCGAAATCTGCTTTTTCAAATTATCCTAATTCTTTCGACCCATTTACGACTAACCCAGGACAATATGTTATAGAAATTATTCAAGATTATGTATTTATTGACAAGTATTTATGGGATAAATACGATTATGAGCTTGAACAGTATAAATTTTTAAATTCTGTATTTAGACGAGAAGTTATGGGTGGTTTTTCAAAGCCCATAAAGCCTAATCCAGATGATTTTCCACGAATATCAGGTGATGATGACCCGAACGAAGAAAGAAGCGTCGCTCGGCAAGTAGTTGCTATGATAGATATTGCATATGAAAATGGACGTTCAACTCGTGTGCCTGAGTCAGAGTGGGTGATTTATCAGACCCAAGATAATTATGTGAGTATTTCAAGACTAAAAGACCTCAAAGAATACGGTACTCTAAATCAGGTAACGGCAATTCAGCGATTAGACGAAATATCTGATGAATTGTCGAAAGCAATTATTGAAAGAGAACGTGAGGGGACAGAACAAGAAATAATAACTCGAAACACCTACTATACTCAAGGCGTCATTACACTGGCTGAGCGTGATTCAGATGTCTATCTCTGGAAGATTCTATTATGGAAAAAAGTCGAGGAAAAATCACCAATGACAGTGTTTGATGAAATAATGGCACCATTGAAAGAAACAGATAAGGTTCAATATAATGCATTTTTGCGCTGGGTTGATAAGGGTAATCCTATGATGCTCCCTTTACAAAAAGTCACCCAAAAACGTCTAATGGAATATCTTGGATTATCACCAGCTTATTTACAAGTGATGAGATCTAAGAAAATGTCTGAAATAAACAAAACCAGAAAAAACAATAATATGTTGGATAGTTTTCTGGTTGACTACCTTCTTTGTTCAATTGACGAAGACTCTTTTGAAGATTTCAAGAGCACTCAAATTAATGAAATCTTGCGCTATGATAGGATTGGTGACTTGGAAGCACTATTGGAACTATTAAATGAAAAAGTAAACCTCAAAAAAGTGGTGAGAATAACGATATGAAGAACTTGATTCACACAAAGCGAGAAGAACTTATCCAGTTCATCCGTAAACAAATGGAAGGACCTGGAGGTTGCAATGGTAATTATTCTATTGCTTCGGAGATTTGGGACACAAAGGAGGAAGTCCTTAATACGACCCCTGGTTCGATATATAGTACAGGTGTCCTTTTCCCTAAAAAAGTAGTTAAGGAAGAAGATAAATCAGCACAAACAAATCATGAAGAGGAGAAATTTTCAGAGATTTATAGAATAGGTGAAAACGAGGATAATTATACTCCTTCTGACCGTGACGAAATCAACGGAGCAGCAGGAAGCGATGTTGACGATGAGGATATCTATTCTCTAAATCGTAGGTTTCCCAACACAGTTGGCATATCGTGTTGCCTAGACAAAAATGTGGATTTGACAAAAGATGTTGCAATAACTATATCTGGACGCTATTATACAAAGATAAAAGGCAATGGACGTACAAAGGTACAGGTAATCGTCAAAAAAGATAAAGATGAATTTGAAACCTTTTTCAAAGAGAACGAACAGCTTAAGAGTTTCTTTTCCTATAGTGATGGAAAAGTCTCCGCATATGATTTCTCAAAACAACTCAATGACGTTAGAAATCTCATAAAGGACATCAACTTCAAATATGCAGAAATAGTATCCAACAAGGATGAAAACCTAAAAAAACTATTTGTCGATATTGCAGATAGAAACCGTTTTCTACTATCATATCGAGATCGTTTGTTTTCTCATCTAACTCGTTTGAAAGACGAAGAATACCTATCAGATGAAGAAAGAAATACAACAATTGTTATGCTCAAGGATATTGAGAAATACGAATGTTTCATCTCTTATCTTGAGGACTTGGTAGATATGTATGACAAGAAGAGTTTCGGTTTCTGGGAATCACATTCTTTCCACAAAGAGGTTAATTTATCGTCGTTACATGGCACAAATTCTGGTAATAAGATAATCTATAACCCCCAAAAGAATCCTGGGTTAAAAAATATTATTAAAGAAGATATAGATAGTACCCATTTCTTGGCTTTAGATTTATGGCTTCAAGTTACCTTCAATAGTAAAAATAATGACGACAAAGATGCCTATTTGAAGATTCTTTTACAAAACTCTTCTTCCCCTTTCGAAGAAGACAAATTACACTATTTTTCAATCGTAACGGAAGGCGTGAACAAATTATGCTTCTTTGGTGTTCGGATTGATGTGATAAGTGACCACATCTTGCCTTATCATGAGAATGGACGTTACAAGGATGTTGGAAAAGAGGAAGACAAATTAGATTTCCTGTATCGTGAAATTAAGGATTACGGTGTAGGTCATCTTTGTTCAGTTGATTGGGCGTTTGATGAGAATAATAAAGTTAACCACGTATTCTCAGAGTTCATTCCTTCGTATGAAACACCAGATATTGAACCTGTACCTCGGAATAAATATGTACCATTTGTAAGAGAGGGTGATAAGTTGATGCCACCTCCATTCTTAACAAGCAATCAATGCTTAAATTTTAAGTGGTTATCTACAATTAAAGAAACTGCTGATGAGGATATTCTAAAGGCTTTATTGGAATTTGTTGATACCTATGGAAAATGGATAGATAATTTACTATCCAAAGTGTCAGAAAATGACAAAGTGTTTGCTAAAGCCAATATAGAAATGTGTCGAAAAGACTATCTTCGCATGAGAACTAATGTTCAGAAAATATTGTCCGACAAAGATAATATGTTGGCATTCCGATTGATGAATACTGCAATGTTTATGCAGTTATGGCATAATAATAAAAAGCAAACATTAAAAGCTGATAACCTTCCTGATTTTAATGAGGAATTTTACAAAGAGGTAGATGAGGACATCTTTAATATCGGTATGCCTGCATCGTGGCGTCCCTTCCAGTTGGCTTTTATTTTGCTAAATCTGGATGGAATTATACAACATCCAGATGACCCAAAGTGGGGACAACGTAATGACTGTGTAGATTTGGTATGGTTCCCAACAGGTGGTGGTAAAACAGAGGCATATCTAGGCATCATTGGAATGAGCATAATTGTACGTAGAAGGACATTTGGAGAAAAGGGGTATGGAGTTTCTACCATCATGCGTTATACGCTTCGACTTCTTACGAATCAACAATTCCAACGAGCTTTGAGTCTTATCCTTGCTTTGGAACAAATACGCAAATGGGGAAGTAAATATAAATTGGGCGCTCAGGAAATTTCTATAGGTTTATATGTCGGTTCAAATTCTCTACCAAACAAACGAGATGAACTCGATAAGGAGGCGACAAGTTGGACTGATCGCCATGAAGGTGAAAATAATACCAAAATACCTCTGGACAGGTGCCCGTGGTGCGGAAGTCGTTTAGAGTATGTTGATAATGCATTTTGCTGTTCAAATGAAGATTGTACTTTTGAGGAGGGACTTCCTGTGAGATTATGTGATGAGGATATATATAGCAACCCACCAACATTGCTTTTTGGTACAGTTGATAAGTTCGCATCAATAGCTCATAAAGTTTCCACCACAAAAATTGGAGATGACTCTCGAAGGCTCTTTGGAAAAGGAAAAGGTTTGAATGTACTACCACCTGATTTGATTATTCAGGACGAGTTACATCTCTTATTGGGCCCTCTTGGCTCTGCCGTTAGTCTTTTTGAGTGTGCAATTGACCAACTTTGTACTCGTGAGGATGGAACTCGTCCAAAGATAATATCTTCTACAGCTACAACTCGAAACACCGATTTGCAGATACGAGCGCTTTATGATAGGAATTTAAATATTTTTCCCAAGAATGGTATTGACTATGACGATTCGTTCTTTGCATTCTACAAACGTTCAGAGTCAAATTGCCATTTCGAATCTAAGCGAAAATATATTGGTATAATGCCAACTGGCAGGACGCAAATGACAACTCAGATGCGACTAACTGCTATAATATTTGTACATCGTGCATTATTTGAGATTGAGCATCTACACGATGATGAATATGAAAAAGTTGCTGATAACTACTACTCGGTAATTTCTTATTTCAATAGTCTTAAAGAAGTTGGCAAGACCGACGCATTGTTCTATATTGAATATGTGAAGTATCTGCGAAGACTATATAAACGTGTGCTCCGTAATGGAGATCTAATGGAGTGCTTCTATGCTGGAGATCTGACAGAATCAGAAATATCCGGTCGACTTTCTGCCAGTGATGTCAATAAGACATTTGCTGAAGTTGCCAGACATTGGTCTTTAGAAAACAGATTACCTCACAAGGAAGATGAGAGGTGGCAACGAGCCACTCTCCCTCCTGATTATATTTTAGCTACAAATATGATATCAGTTGGTTTGGACGTTAGTCGGTTCAATACGATTATCATGAATTCTATGCCTAGAAATATTGCCGAATATATTCAGGCTAGTTCACGCGTTGCTCGTAGTGTGCAAGGGCTTGTTATAACTTCTCACAACCCCTTCCGTTCACGTGACGTTTCTCACTTTGAGAAATTTAGGGAATTCCATGAGAAGTTATATTACTATGTGGAGCCTATCTCTATTACACCATTCTCAAAAAAATCCGTAGATAAGTATTTTTCTCTATATATGGCAGCTTTAATTCGTCATAGTTTTAAAGAGCTTGCTGATGGCAATAGTGCAAAAAATTTTACCACTCCTGAGTTAAAGGCATCTGTGCACGACAAAGTGATGACGTACATCGACAATCGGTATAGTCGTACAGATAATCTTCCCAAGGAGTTAGAACTTCAAAAAGGGTTGCTAACAGAGGAACTGAAAAAGAATATTGATATCTTTGTGAATAATGCTCTGGATCAGTGGGAGACAATGGCAATTACGACAGTGGATCTTGTGTATAAAGCAGCACCGTTTAGGAGGAAGGAACCATATTTGTTTATAGCTCCAGATGCTTATGATGATGAAAGAGAACAAAGTAGTTGGACTGTGCCAACGTCATTGCGAATCGTCGAACCAGAGGCTGTACTTCACGTAAAAGTTAAATAGTTATGGAAATCAAAAATGAAAAACAATATAATCAGGGCATCGGAAAGTATAAAGTACTTTCATCAAACGCCGGAGTGGGATCTATCGTCGCAACTAAGTGGGGTGGATTCATTATGCCTTTGTCCTCTTCTAACTGGGCTTCGGTTAGGAATATAACAAACTATCTTGAGCATCATATAGACGAAGTACTTGATTTTAGCAAGGTATCTGCTGAGCGTGGGGTAGAATTGCTTGAAGATAATCGTTTCATGAATTTTCTTCAAGAAACCGAAGGATTGACAAAACTCCGTTGTTTTGTAGCAGTACCTCACGTGTCTTTGGATCAATATAACCAAAGTAACGTGAGAGATTTACCTCTCAATAAAAAATATAAGGACAACACGGGAGCACAACAAGATTTGGATGAAAATCTTGTAACAATCCCTGCAATTCCATTTCCTCGTTGGTTTTTCTCAAATAGGAAGTCGCGCGAGTTAAAAACCTATGAAGAATGGCTTCAAATTTGGAGAAGAAAGAATTGCAACAATGGCGATGAGAAATACTTCGCTCCGCCAAGAGACCCCGAACTTAAGACTAATAGAAAGTTACCAGATTATGAGATTCCACATGCTAAAGATAGAAGCGTTCATGGATTATTGGAGCAGGTCTCTATGGTTCTGATTTGTCCAAATGGCCATATCTCTGATATTCCATGGGATAAGTTCTTTTGTGCATCGGTCAACTTGAAGGAAAAAGTGAGAGAAGAAGGTTTTAACCTCTTTGGCTATGATGAAAGTATGTGGCCATGTCCTGAGAATATGAAGCCAGATTTACAATGGATGGAGAATCGTAGTCACGCAGAAAGTTTTGGCCGTTTACAGTGTAGGAATAGAGCAGAGAGATGCAACTGTTGCCCCGGGTCCGTTTCTCTTGAAGGTGTCATGAACCTCCAGCCTCTCTGTCCGGGTGAGCGCCCCTGGGAAGGTATTGGTGTTCGTGACCACGTCACGTGTAAAACTGAAATAGGAAAACAAAGCACCATGAAGTGGGCCTTGGTAACCAGCAATAGTGTATATTACGCGGAGAGCTTCAGTAGCCTTTACATTCCAGACACATATAATACGGGAAACGGGTTGCCGGTGAAATTGCAACAGTTGTTGAATCTGATGACCGACACCTGGTATGGCACAACTTACTTACGACGCCATCCAGATGCCACAAAGGAAGAATATATAAATTCGAGAAGCATTGATGATTTGTTGGATAAGGCTTGGGAAAATAAGGAGTATGAAGATGTGACATACGATGACATGAAACTCGTTATAGAGGAATTCCTGCATCCTAAGGCAAATGATGAAGTCGATGTACGTGAAAACTATCGCTTCCAAGAGTTCTCAGTGTTTAATGACAATGAGAAGTCGATAGCAGAAAGCGACAAGAGTTTATGTTTTTCTGACATCAAGATGCCAGAAAGCCTAAATTCTTTCTTTCATAAGATTCAACAAGTGGAAACGCTTGGTGTTACTACCACACAAATAAATTTTTCACGAGTGACAATGCCACAACCGCGAATGGTAGATGGCAAAATAGAATATCCTAATCGTATGAAGATCTTCAGGGAGAACCCTGAAGATGTGCTTGCTATGCCTGCCAATCAGACTTTTGGAGAAGGGCTTTTCTTCAGTTTCAATGAGAATAAAATCAGAGAATGGCAAGAGGCTTGCGGGAAAACGCTTAAAGATCGTTATTCTGGTGATGCCAACCACGAACAATTCTATGATGGACTCTACCAGAAAATGGAACTCGGTGGTTTTGCCAGATTCTATCTACTACATACATTTTCACATGTACTTATGAAAGAATTGGAATTCTCGTGTGGATACCCAACCGCGAGTCTAAAAGAGCGCCTATATTTCTCCAATCGCATGTGTGGCGTACTCATATATACAGCTGATGGCGCTGAAGGAAGTATGGGCGGACTGGTTTGGCAAGGACAGCCACAGTTGATTGAGAAAATAATTGTTTCTGCTTTAAAACGTGCGCTCAATTGTTCTTCAGATCCAATCTGTTGGGAAGGTGAAGAAAAACCCAATTATGCCGCCTGCTTCTCTTGTGTTATGGTTTCAGAAACATCGTGTGAAGAGAGAAATCTTGGACTCGATCGCAGGATTTTAGTCGATGGAGAATTTGGATATTTTAAGAATTTGCTATGATAAAGGCTAAACAATGTCACAGGGGCAGGTGAATTGAAGGATGAATCAGTTCATTCCAAAATGGAAATAACAGCCTTTGACGGTAAGCACTACAAGGAAAGAGAGATAGAGGAGGCAAAGACTATGAGAAAAATCGGAATTTCCGATTTTCTACATGCCACGGGGACAGGTGAATTGACATATTGATGTCGATGGCACTTGTGGTTCAGGGTTCATGAGGACCTGAGAAATAAGGCAGGAAGAAAAACGTTATAAGTATATAAGTAAGTCGAGATATGAGCGACGGAATAGAGAAAAGCAATGGTGAATGGATTTACGAGCTTTGCGGAGGCGTAGTTTTATAGTGAAATGTAATTAAGAAATAATGGAAGACAATATATATGATAAGATTCGTCACACAGACGAGAAGAGCAACGAATACTGGTTGGCACGTGAGTTGGCTACTGCTATCGGCTATAAGGACTATAGGAATTTTAAAGGTCTGATAGAGAAGGCACAGAAATTGTGCGCCCAGAACAATGCCAAAGTTGAAGACCATTTCGTTGAAACCACCGAAATGGTTGAGCTTGGATCTGGGGCCAACCGTTCCGTTCCATCATACAGGCTGACACGTTATGCTTGTTTGTTAATAGCAATGTGTGCCAACGCTAAGAAGAGTCAGGCGTTGTCAGCCTTGCAGTATTTCTCTGGGAAGCAAGAATTATCGAAAGGCGTTGAATTATACACAGATACAGACTTAATCTTCTTCTCTGACCCGGAGGGAAATCTTCGTGTGCAGCTCTTCTTCGATGGTGAAACAGTGTGGACTACACAGAAGCGAATTGCAGAGATTTTCCAAGTGGATGTGCGAACCGTGAGCTACCATATCGGACAGATTTTTGATACAGGAGAGTTGAATAAGTACTCAGTTGTCCGAAAAGATTGGATAACTGCTGCTGATGGAAAACCATACGAAACAATGCTCTATAATCTTGATGTCATCATTGCCGTAGGTTATCGAGTGAACAGTTACAAGGCTACTCGTTTCAGACAGTGGGCCACCAACACGCTGAGCCAATATGTGAAGAACGGCTATGTGTTGGATAGCGAGCGCTTCATTCACGGTAACCAGTTGACTGACATTAAGTTTGAACAGCTTTTGGAACGTATACGCGAGATTCGTGCATCAGAGCGTATGGCCTACCAAAAGATAACAGATATTTATGCCACAGCCTGTGACTACCAAAGGGATGCTGTTGAAACTCGCGATTTCTATGCCAAAGTGCAGAATAAACTGCACTGGGCCATCGTGGGTCAGACGGCAGCTGAAATCATATATTATAACGTGGATGCTACTAAATTGCACATGGGGCTGACGACGTGGGCTCAGGCTCCCGACGGGAAAATTATGAAGTCGGATGTGGCGATTGCCAAAAATTATCTGTCTGAGGAACATATGCGAGAGTTGAACCGAATCGTAGAGGCGTATATCAATTTAGCAGAAACACGTGCAAAAAATCACCGTCCGACAACAATGCAGCAATGGGCTGAGTTTCTTGATAATTTTCTGACACTTGCCTCATATCCGATATTGATGGACAAAGGAAAGATCTCTGCTTTGCAGGCTAAGTTGAAAGCATACGAGGAATATGATAAGTATAGGGTTATACAAGATCGGATGTATTTGTCAGACTTTGATAAGGAGGTAAAACGTCTGAAGGGTGAGATGGGAATTGAGGAATAGTATGACAGAGTATCTCGAAATACCAGTTGCGGGGA
>Ga0326512_10001224_pt1 | contig 20388 bp, 26 predicted proteins | sample 1_2617_0518_D_FD_203652 | JGI IMG/M metagenome (GOLD analysis project Ga0326512, IMG submission 203652) | Bovine rumen microbial communities from UC Davis, California, United States - 1_2617_0518 | ecosystem: Host-associated > Mammals > Digestive system > Stomach > Rumen | place: USA... | reverse complement strand
GCCTATCCCTACGCAAGCAAGCTCAACAGCGTTGACGATGCCACTGGTGACGTATGGGCACCCGGTCTCGAAGGCACTATTGGCTCAACAGCCGACAAGAGCCTTGGTTACACCGGCACCGTGCTGATCACCAGCGTCGAGGTGAACGCTCCTAACGGCGAGAATGCCACCATGACCGTGCAGTTGCAGGGTGATGGCCCTCTCGTTCCTACTGAGGCATAATTGCAAAGTAACCTTTTTTCATGACCCTGGGGGCGGGCGAGTCCCGCTCCCTTTTTTTATGAAACAAACATGGAAGTTCAGATCAACAGTAAAAGCTATCAAATCAAGTGGTCGCTCAGGGCGCAGATTTTCTATGAGGCCCTGAAGACCCAGGCCCAAGAAATGGGGCCGACAATGGACACGCTCATGTATTACTATGCCATTCTCGTGACGAGTAATCCTGGAATGGACATGGGCCTTGACGAGTTCATCGATGGCTGCGACACATCGGTCTTCAAGGCATTCCGTGACCTGCTGGAGAGCGATGAGGAGATGAGGAAGCTCATCAACGGCGGTGATGACGAGGCAGTTGGCGAAAAAAAAAGTTAACTGCACGCGAAATCTACGCCATCCTCGTGTTCCAGGGCCACATGCCACCGGGCTATGTCATGGACGAGATGAGGATGTATGAGATAGGCTGTCTCATGCCTTTTCTCTACCTTGCATCAAAAGACTCTTGGGAACAGGCGCGGCTCATGTGCTACATCAGTGCGCAGACTCACTCCACCAAGAAGATGAGCGTGAGCGACATCGTCACCTTCCCCTGGGAAGAGCAGAACGTGGGCCACGAAACCGCTATGAGCAACGCCGACAAGAAGCGGCTGGAAGAAAAAGCAAAACAACTTGAAAAAATAATGAATCAGAATGAGCGTTAAAGCTGATTTACGAGTCATATTAGGCATTGACAAGGCTGGTTTTGACCGAAGCCTTGCACAGGCCACGTCATCCGTGAACAGGTTCTCACGCCAGACGGCGATGGCAAAGAAGGGCATCGGCAATCTTCTTGGCGGCGCGGGCTTGGGTGGTTTAGCCAAATTCGGAGGCTATGCCGCCGCATTGTCCGCAGTAGGCAAGGCGATGGGTGATGTCGTTGCCAATGGGCGTGCACTTGAGACGAGCATGTCGCATCTCCAGTCACTCACTGGCTTGAGCACCGATGTGATGGGCAGAGTCAAGCAGATGGCAACGGACACCGCTATGGCGATGGGCATATCCAGCGACCAGATCGTTGACTCCTATGGTGTCATCGGTTCCAAAATGCCCGAGCTGCTGAAGTCACCCGAGGCCCTCGATGCTATTGCAAGGAGTGCAGCCACGCTGGCCAAGGCTGGTGTCATGCCGTTGGAGGCATCCATTGAGTCGCTCACTGGAATCATGAATCAGATGGGAGCCAGTGCCGATGAGGCCGACACCTACATCAACGTGCTTGCTGCCGGTTCAAAAAATGGCGCGGGTAACATTGAGTATCTGGCCACCGCCTTCACGAAATGCGGCTCAGCCATCCGCAATGCAGGGTTGAGCGTTCAGCAAGGTACGGCCTTGATTGAGGCCCTTGCCAAGCGCATGCCCGACGCGGCTGAGGCTGGAACCGCTTTGCGCAACGTATTGCTCGTGATGGGCACCACCGCAGGTGATGACCTTAACCCCAAGATCGTGGGCCTTGACAAGGCGATGGAGAATCTCCATGCCCGCATCGGCGACACCAGCGAGATGGTGAAGTTGTTCGGCAAGCGCAACTATAACGCTGCCGCCATTCTCGCCGACTCCACCGAGCAGGTAAAGAACCTCACCGCCGCCGTGACCGACACCAACGAGGCCCACATCCAGGCTGAGGTTAACGGCAAGACCCTTGACGCTCAGCTCAACCGCCTGTCATCCTCTTGGAAGACATTGACGGCATCCATCGGTGAGAGTTGTGGCTGGCTGTCATCGTTCATCTCGCTGATTAACGAAGCCCTTAACGGCATCGCCCTGTTCATGCGTAATTCGACTGAGGCCCGCATCGGTGACCATGCCAACAAGGCCAATGACCGCATCCGTCAGACCGCCGATGACAGATATGAGTATTACAGGAATGACCGCGACACGAAAGGCAATCTCCGCTACAACGATGCTCAAGCCCGCCAGCAAGCCATCAACGAACTGAGGGCAAAGGCCAAGGAGGAACAGAAAGCAGCGCAGAAGTGGGCCGATGGTCTCAAGGACTTCCACAAGCATGGTGTGACTTCTGGCCCAGCCGTCAAGAGATACACCGAACAGCTTGAGAAGCATAACAACAACATCCGCGCCTACAACGAGCAGATCAGGCGACTTGCCAGGGGTGAAACGGCTGCTCCAGCTCCCGCTGTGCCCACACCGACGGCTGGCGGTGGAAAGAAGACCGGCAAGGCTGGCGGTTCTCGTGGCACGAAGAATGGCCCGACTTACGTCGCTGGCTCCCTCAAAGACTATGAAGACCAACTCAGCAAACTTAATGCCGTCTTGCAGGGTAATGTGGACGTTACCCAGCTCAGCGAGGAACAGCTCGAGCAGTACGGGAAGCAGTTCGCCGACCTGTACCAGAAAATCAAGGCTGCGAAGGATGTGCTCAAGCAGTTCGAGGTAGCGACTACGCAGCTCGGCAAGGTCGCAGATTCCGCGAAAACGCCCAAGTTCAAGGATTTGTTCGGCACTAAACCGGCGCTTCCTGGCAAATTAAGCGGTGTGAATGTACCTAAGTCTGCCAATCAGAAGTTGATAGAGGGCCAGATTTCCCTCAACAATGAGCTTGAGCGCACATCTGAACTCTATGAGAACATAGGCTCAGCGATGGGCGACATGGGCCAGTTGACGATGGCCACATTTGCCAACATCTCCAACGTGATGAGCGTGTTCAAGAGTGAAGTCGGTGACACCAAGGCCAAGATCGGGGCAATGGGCGCAGCACTCAGCTCAGCCGGTCAAGCCGTGGGCGCAATCGGCGCGGCGATGGAGGACAAGGGGATGCAGATTGGTGGACTGATTGCTCAGACCATCGGTAACCTTGCCCTGTCATTCGCTATGGCCATGAAGGGTGCCGGTCAACTCGGCCCCATTGGATGGGCCGCTTTCGGTATCGCGGGTCTCGCTCAACTGATTGCAATGGTTGCCCAAATCAAGAGCCTCACGAGCGGCTATGCATCTGGTGGTATCATCCAGGGCAACAGCTATCACGGCGACCAGATGTATGTGCGTGCCAATGCGGGCGAGATGATTCTCACCCAGGGCCAGCAGTCGCGGCTGTTCCGCATGCTGGACGGCGGTGCTTACAACAATGGCTTGGGCCAAGTGGAATTTGTCATCAATGGTTCCCAGCTGAAGGGTGTTCTCAATAACTTCAACCGCAAAACCTCAAAGTTGTCATGATCTATCAAGGGAAATTCGCCGACGCTGCCGATTTCAAACACACCGTCAGGATATACACCGGCTGGTCACCGTCGTACAACGCATCCAATGATGTGACCGTTCAAATCACTATGGGTGAAACGCCGTTCATCACGACGATGGACAGCGGTGACGATACAATCTACAAGCCGATGAAGTGTACAGGTGCCACGATTCAGATAGTCTCTGAGAGCTATCTATTCGACATCTACAGCGCCACCGCTCAAGGCACAAAGGTAGAGCTCCGAAACGCCTCCAATCTTGTTGAGTGGGTAGGCTTCGCCACGCCTAATCTTTACGACATGGGCTACCAAGCCATTGAAACCATCGAAATAGAGTGCATTGACGGGCTTTCAACCCTTCAATATATCAAGTATACACCCGTCGGTGAAACCAAGGCTGTAAGGTCATTCAGCGAGATTGTACGCCACATCCTTCAGCAATGCCACTGCTATCAGTCACTATATGTGAGCCGTAACAGCGGGCTTGCCGGTGTGAACGGGGCCATCATGGACAACCTTTATGTGAGCGAGAACAACTTCTTTGAGCGCAAGAGCGACGAGAGGAAGACCGACACCGACACCGCTTGGACGTGCCAGGAAGTTCTCGAGCAGATAGCTCAGTATATCGGGTGCTCAGTCGTTGCCTATGGCAGGGACGTATATTTCGTGGATTACGACGCGGTGCTGGATGGTAACGGTGTTGTCACTTGGTACAACTATACAATCAACAGCAGTGCAGCCCCGTCTCAGTCCTCCACCATCTCAGCACCTATCGCCATCGGCAAAGGCAGTCATTACGAGAACACCGCTAAGCTCAGCATGGGTGATGTGTTCAACAAGATCATCGTCAAGTGCAACCTCAACGACTATGACGATGTGTTGCCCGACTTCTTCGACGGCGCAATGAACATCACCAAGGCTGACCCGAACATGGAATGCCCCAAGACAACGAACTACAACATCGGCGATGACCGCAGCCCAATGTACGGTGACGCGCTGGAAAACGAGGCTGGCAACAGCGTCGGCGATTCCAACACCAAGATGCTGGCATTCGTTGACGTGAACGGTAAGAGCGACAACAGCAGCACATTCGAGTCACCGACATGGATGTCGGGTGTGTTCATCAAGTATATGGCCCACCCCAACCTCACCTGCCACAAGTACCTGTATAACGGCACGACTTGGGATGATGTCACCGAGAACTACAACACCCTGTGCTACACCGACACCTTGGCCCTGAGTGGCGCGTTCATGGTAAAGAGCGAAATCTTGTGGATGCGCACGGTTATGTGGCTCAGCGCATACAATGACTATGCAAAGGAGTGTGACGATATCACGCGATTCATCAAGCACTACACGAATGAGAAAGAGAGTGAGATATCATCACGCCTGGATCTGGACGATTACATCCTTCTGGTCAATCCCATCGCCGGGCAACCGAACTATGACAATGCTGCGACTGAGCACATGTGGGACACCACCGACTACCCCTACGTTGAGACTGAGCTGGCCGACACCGCTGCACTTTACGGCGGTGACAATGCCTACTACATCATCAGCGGCAGCGTGCTTTGGGATGGTGCGACAAAGAACAGCAACTACCCCATCGATTCAGGCAACGAGAAAATCGACATCAATAAGGGCCGCAAGGATATCTCCCAGCCCCTGGCCTATCTGCGTTGCAAGTTGCAGCAGGGTGACAAGTGGTGGAACGGCGAGGAATGGACAACGACGGAGAGCATCTTCAATCTCTATTTTGTCAAGGAGAACACCGAAGATCTGCGTGCAGATGCACTCATGTTCAAAGAGCTGAGGATTGTCAATACCGTCACTTGGGACATGGGCCTCACCGAGACGGGTTACGCTATTCCCGTCCCTGGAGTTTTGACCGGCACACCGAAGCTCACCATCCTTAACCCGATGGACTTCGGCGGCTCATCTGCATACCAGGCGCGGCTTCTCGCCATCAAGAACTTCAAGTTGAAGGCCGTCATCGGTGACCCGAGCTATAGCGGTTCTATGGACTCCGACACCGAGTACACCAACATCATCAACCCCGACTATGTTTCCGAGGCTCAAGAGGTTGAGTTCAAGGTGTGCACATGGGACAACAAGAAGCCGAACTATAGTTGCGTAGCGATGAAAAGCTGCGAGGATTATGTCTACGTTGACCGCATCACCAATGCCGCATTGACACTCGATGCTCAAAGCGTTGAATGCTATCACGGCACGACTGGTGAGCTCAGCGACGGCACACTCAGGGCAGAGGAATGGATGGTGCTACGACTCACCAAACAGTACTCACAGCCCGCGAAGGTGTTCACCGTCTCGCTGAAGTCACCGATGTACATGATCATGCCGTCTTCGCTGTTCACGAGCGCGACACTCGGGTGTGCATTGATTATTGACAAGATGGAGTTCGACGTGAAGCGCCGAAAGTGTGAACTTAAACTTGTAGAGAAGATATGAAAATCGGCAAGTATAACATAGCACCTGGTTCTGGTTCCAACGCAAGCCTCGGTGCCACAGCCGTGGCAGGTGGTAACGGCGGCGGTGCATCCGTTGACCTCACCCCGTTGACCGACAAGATAGCAGCCCTTGAGTCCAAGGTCTCACAACTTGAGCTACAGCTCGGCAAAGCGAATGCCGTCTTGGCTGGCCTTGACTCGCGGTTCCTTTCCAAACTCGGCGATAGAAGCGACTACTCATATTACCTGGGCTCCATATACACCGACTTCATCCAAAGCGGGATGTTTGCCAACGGTGTGGGCTTCAAGCTGAGTGGAAATGCTACAGCAGCCGAGGATGACAAATACAGCCTCACGATTAAGGATGTGGGCTGGGCCTACGTTCCATTTACCACGACTCAGCAGAGCGATGCGTCGCTTGTTGACACCGACACCGACCAGGCAACTGCACAGCTCAAGACTTCTGCATTGTCCATCGGTGCAACAGCCGCAGCGGGCTTTCTCTTGTTTGACTGCGGCGCGGCGCTCACCAACGAGAGGTGCTTCACTGAAATCTCGAAAAGCGTTGAGTATCTCATCAAGTACCGCATCGGCAATCAGCATTTCGTCGGTGCCTACGTCGAGGCCGAGGCCGACAGCAACGGAAGCTATATCGCTTACTTCCCCGCTGCCGATGAAGTCTCCATCACGGTCAGGTTCAAGTACACCTATGCCTTCCGTCACGTCGGTGACACGACAAGCGGCACTTATAGGCTCTATGTTCGTGGCACGGATTATCTCCACAACCGCACCGACTGCTTTGCCGCAAGCATGAAATCAGCCACGCTGAATGCCAGTGGCATCACCGTGATGAACGGCGACAATGGTGCGAGAATCACCAGCAGCGGTGTGCAGATCACGACGGATGGCGGCACGACTTGGCGATAGTTTAACAAATCAGCATTATATATATGAACATTCAGATAAATACATCCAGCCGCCAAGTCAACCGATATAGTGACTTCAGACTCACTATGTCGCTGAAGAAGAACGGCGAATCGTATACTCCATCATCATTCGTGATGGTGTTCTACGTTGACGATTGGAACGACTGCGCCAGCCGTTATGCGGCCTCTTGCTTGGGCGGCGTGTTAACTAACTGCGAAATCACCGGCTCCAACATTACCGTCTTTTTTGACCATCCTGGATTCAACCTGGGACAGCTCAAATGCCGCGTGGTTGACATGGTGGACGATGCAGCATTCACTGACGGCACGCTTGACACCTGCACTCCCATCACGCTCCCCGTTGAGATCGTGGCGGGAGCCGGTAACACCGACAACGTGGTGCTTGGCTATGGTGCAGTCTATTTCGGTAACGAGCACGATGTGGTTTTTGAGGGATCATCCGTTTCCTTTGGTGACGATAACAACTTAGAGATATAAGCTATGGCTATACCAACGAATTACATTGATAAATTCACAGACAAGGATAGCGGCGAAAGCCGTATCATATCCCCTGCTGCCGATAAGGTGAGGGTTGACAACGAGAACTTCGAGGGCACCGACCTCGACGAGGTGCTCGACGATATTGCCGAGGCGATTGAAGAAGCGGGCGAGGGTGGCTACACCCCGCCCCCCGGCGGCATCCCCGCTACCGACTTGGCCCCTTCCGTGCAGACATCGCTGGACAAGGCCGACACCGCGTACCAAAAACCCGCATCGGGCATCCCTGCAAGCGACATCGCATCGGGGGTCATCCCCGACGTGAGCGGCTTTGCCACCAAGACAGAGGTCAACACGGGTCTCGCTGGCAAGGCGAACGATAACGCGGTTGTCAAGTCAATCAGCGTGAACGGCGGTGCAGCGCAGACACCGCAGAACGGCAATGTGAATATCCAAGTTCAAGCGGGTGCGCAAGGCCCGAAAGGTGACACTGGTAGCTGCGAGATTACTGATGCTGGCGATATCGTTACCATCATCGTCAATGACTTGACCACTGGCGGTGCTGGCAACATCCTCAGCGCGGAGATGGGCAAGACCATCAATGAGAAAATTGAGGAGGTGAAGGCCTCCTTGGCCAGGGTAATGCTCACCGCTATGGAGCTGCCCGACTTCCCCGTTGCTGGCTGTACATACTATGACCCAACAGCGAGCATCAATGCCCGCATCAAGATGTACTACATTGACAACAACACCTTGAAACACATTGACACCGCACCGAGTGAGCAGATGATGTACTGCGATATGAGCAGTAACACCACCTATCGCTTTGACGGCTTGGAAATGGTGCAGGTTGGTGGCAGTGGCGGTGGTATTTCATACACCGAGGATTCAACCACCATCTATGTAACGAGTGCTGGCCATGTTGACCCGACACCGAGAATCAGCGTCAGCCCGACGGAAATCAGTCTATCTCCCGTAGTCAGTGGGACGACGACCGAGACCATTATCGTGCGTGGCTACAATCTTTCGCAGGGCATCACAGTCGCACTTACTGATGCAAGTGGTTTCTATTCACTCAACACGCAGTCACTGCCCGCAGGTGGTGGAAATGTCGTACTGACCTATCACCCGACATCAGCAGGTACGCACAACGCATCGCTGAACATTTCAAGCGGTAATGCGAGTGCAGCCGTGAGCATTGTCGGTGTGGCCGCATCGCCCACAATCATCGCCTCGACAAATTCGCTCAACATCCGTGGAGAGGAGGGTGTGTCTTCTTCTGCAACATTCAAGGTAAGAGGAACATCGCTTGCCGCACCCATATCCATCGCAGTGACTGGCGCAGGTTTCTCAGTAGCCCCCGTTTCTATCGCAGCAGAAGATGCCGTGACGGATGTCGATGTGACCGTTACGCATGACGGCGCATCTGGTTCTGCTGACTCTGGAACGATAGTATTGAGCAGCACTGGTGCGCAGAGTGTCACGATTCAGTTATCGCATTCCGTCGCTTCACGACTGGCTACTGGCGAAACGATTGAAAATCCTTCAAACGGAACGGGTATGACGTTCACCGTCCTTGATGACCGCACGAAGGTCAGCGTCAAAGCGTCAAGTGCGCTCACGTCGGGATCGGCTGTCATCATACCGGCAAGTGTCGAAGACAGCAACGGGTTCTCATACGCTGTCACCGAAATTGTTCAGCAAGGATTTGAGAACAAGGGCATCATCAGCGTGGAGATTCCAGACAGCGTGACCACCGTCGGGGCGGCTGCGTTCTATAATAACAGCAGACTTGTCAGCGCAGTGATTGGTGGCGGCATCACATCTATGGGAATAAATATGTTTGTCGGTGCCACGAGATTGTCAAACGTGACAATCAGGAATGGGTGTACTGTATTGGGCGATTCCTGTTTCCAAAGATGCACAGCATTGAAAACTATCATTCTCCCTGACAGCGTAGCATCTGTCGGGACATATAGTGTTTTCGATGGTTCAGGACTCGAAGAAATTCAAATCGGTACATCGGACAGTCAGCTTGCAGATATAAAATATGCACTGCATAAAGCGTATTCACTGAAAAAGATTGTGATTCACAAATCCACGAAACTCACCATCAGTGGATTCGCTACTGCGGGTTGTGGAATCCCTTACCCGTGCAGAAACTACAACAGCACGACGCAGACATCATCCTCTGGTATTGACACCAACGGAAACGGAAAGTTGTATGTGCCTAATGCTCTCGTAAGCACCTACAAGGCTGACAGCATTTGGGGGCTGATGGTAAGCGATTCAACGCTGACCGACTACGACGGCGATGCCAACGGACGCATCTATGCGATTGAAAATATGAACAACAATTAACAAACGTGATATGGCAAAGAAATTAAATTGGGACGGCACGGATATCGGCACGAATGCCGCGTGGACTGAGTACGACAATTCAGAGAGCGGGCTGTCATCGGGGAATGTTCAAGATGCGATTGATGAGGTCGTTGAACTTATTGGTGATACACCGTCAAGTGGCGGCTATGAACCATATAGAGGCCTTAAACTCGGTGTTATCGGTGACTCATTCACTGCGCAGTATGACTGGCTATCAGTGATGAACGAACAACTGAAATTCGGTAGCATCGTCAATAAGGCCATTATCGGATGCACATGGTCGAAGAACCCACAAGACCATCCTACATGGGAAGCATTATCATGCGCACGCGAATTGTACTCTGCCTACACTTCTGCGAACACGTCACCCGACTACATCATTGCACTGCTCGGCGTGAACGACACTATTGCGGTTGCCCTTAGCCGTGGAGAAGTGGTTGGAAACATCACATATACAAACCTCGCTTTACAAAGCGGGAATGACGAGGCGACGATTGTAAGCAACATCAAAACCCATTACGGTTATGATGATGGCCAAGATGTTTCGTTCACGGCTGGCGTTCAGTCCACAATCGCCTACTTGCAGTTGATGTTCCCGAATGCCAGGATCAAAATCGGATGGACACCCGCTGGCCAGCAGTATGTGCGATTGTATTGGTCACAGGTTTCTCCACTTGTTGAAAGGCTCAAGGAACTCGCATTAATGAGCGGTGTACAATATATTGACACTTTCAACATCGGAATCAACCCGTGGCTCGAAGATTACAGGAGTATTTATGAGGCGTCTTATGGCGGGCAGAATCCGAATCTTCATCCAAGTGCTGCTGGTGCTGCACGCATCGGTGATTATATGGCGAGAATCCTGCTTAATAACTTGTAAGGCTATGGACAAGATTAAACATATCGCAGCGGGTATGGGCATCGCACTGGTGATTGCCATGCCCGTGTGGTTAGAGACAAATAACTTGTTCGCTGGTTTGTGGGCTTGCATTAGCGGCATCATCGCTGGCGGTGTCAAGGAGTTCACGGACAACAAGCACGACGGAGGTAGGTGGGATTGGACCGACTTTGGCTTCACGGCCATCGGCGCGGTTCTGGCTGTGGCGGTCATCGTGCTAATGCACTTTGCGAAAGGGTAAGACCATGAAGGAGTATTTGAACATACTGCACGGCTTGCCCATAATGTACCTCATCGTGGTGGTCGCTATGGTGGTGGTCATCGGTGCCATGAGCATGGATGCGGCCTTTGGGTGGAGAAAAGCCAAGCTTAGAGGCGAGGCCCGCACGTCATACCTGTTCAGTCGCAGCATCACCAAGTTCGCCTTGTATGAGGGTGTGCTGTTCATCAGCGCTGGCATTGACACGCTCATCCATTTCGTGTGGGCGCAGTTCAGCAACACCAGCGTCTATTGCGTGCCGATAGCAAGCAGCATTGTAGCCATCACCCTGTGCATCGTGGAGATTTGGAGCATGAGGGAGAAGGCCGAGGAGAAGACCCGCAACAACATCAACCACGCTATCAAGGTCGTGGCCGATGCTATCAGCCGCGAGGAGGCCGTTGATATCGCAAAGCATATTATTGACAAAACGACAAGCGAGAAAGGCGAGGATAACCTTACAAGCTAACCTTACAAGACTTGTAAGGTTTCCAATGTATAAAGAACTGGAAACAATGAAACTGAGTAAGAATTTTACACTGGAGGAGCTGGTGTTTTCCATCACTGCGAACAACCACGGCATCAACAACACACCGAATGCCGAGGTCAAGGCCGCACTCAAGCGGCTTGCCGTTGAAGTCTTGCAGCCGATTCGTGAGGCATGGTGTCAGCCGATCGTGATAACAAGCGGGTATCGTTGCCCGGCCTTGAACAAGGCCGTAGGCGGTGTCAAGAACAGCCAGCACGTTCTTGGACAAGCAGCCGACATCAAGGCGGCGAATCCTGCCGACAACGGCAAACTCTTCGCCTGTATCAAGAAATTGGTGCAGCAGAAGAAAATCAACGTGGGCCAGCTCATTTGGGAATACGGCTCACGCACCTGTCCGAAGTGGGTACACGTTTCCCTGCCCCGCGTTGGCAAGCAGAACAACCAACTCGTTTACTATTATTCGTGATGGACGAGGACATCAATAACAAGATGATGTGCGACGAGCATGATCGCATGGAGCGTGAGGCCAAGGTCATCACGCGAGGGTGTGGGATGCTGGCCCTCGTCATCGCCATCGTTGTGGGAGTGATTTTGTTATTCATCAAAATCGTGAGCGTATGAGCATAGACAAGAAATCAGCGATTATCGCATTAGCGTGGTTTGTTATCGGCGCGTTGTGCGGGTTTTTCATCGGCAAGGCCAAGTATGACAAGCCCATCATCGAGACCGTGACCAGGGACACCGTTACCATCATGGACACCATCCCGCACTATTACCCAAAGCCTGTAGAGGTGGAGAAAGTGCGTACCGAGTACAAGTGGCTAACCCGTGTCCAACCTGTCGGGAAAACCGACACGTTGGTGCAGCACGATTCGGTGTTGGTGGAAGTCCCTATCGAATCGAAACACTATCATGCAGAGGAATACGATGCTTATGTTAGCGGGTATCTGCCCAGCCTTGATTCCATCAATGTCTATCGGAAGGAGACCATCATCACCGAGACGATAACGAGAATGAAGCCTCCCAACAAGTGGGAACTGGATGCAGTAGCTGGAATTGATTACAACGTCAAGACGCAAAGATATACACCGTATGCCGGTGGAGAACTTCTCTACAAGCCAAGCCGATTTCAGTTCGGCATCCGTGGAGGAGTCGTTAAGACCGAAAAGGTCGAGCCGACAATCGGCGGCGTGGTCAAAGTGAAGATATTCTGATGTTAGTTGTTTCATAATAGAAAGGGGGTTAATTAGTTATTAGTTGGGGCTGGCGGGCGATGCGAATCGGTGAACCAGCCTTTTTCATAGTTTTTGGTTTTTATAAGGTTAATAGTGAGCCGCCACCGTCAGCGATGATCGTGGCGGTTTTTTCGTGCTTTTCACCCCGAAAACCTACAAAAAACCATAAAAATATATCTTTTTTGATATTTTTTTGCCTAAATATTTGGTGGTATATAAAATTTGATATAGCTTTGCAATGTCAAAATAAAAGTACTAACCTTTGAGGTGGGGGCAACACCATAAATTCCGCAACACCGCTATGACAACGACAACCAACAACAACGAAATGAGAATCAAGTTCATCAACGCAATGAACAGCGTGAAGATTTCAAACGAACTTCCCAAGACGAAAGAATACCGTCTGCGCTACTTCTTCGGCACTTGGCTGACCAGTTCAATCATCATCGCCGAGAACGATGCCGAGGCCATCCACGACTGCGATGAGGTCTACAACGAGAACGGCAACCTCACAAATTGGAAGTATCCCGTGGCTCTCTTCTGCGGCAACCGCAAGGTCAAGAGTTACAAGTAAACCAACCGGGGGGGGCGGCAACCCCGCCCCCACAATTATAAACGTCAAAATAAAATTACTACAATGGAACAACTGAATTACACAACAAGCGAGATCAACCGAAACTTCAAAATCAAAGTTTTCGGCCACATCAACGGCCACAAGATCAACACCCTCGTCGGTGTGTCTGGCCTCATCGAACTGCTCGACGGTGCAATCGACCTGGTGAACCGCCTTCTCGATCGTGCCTTCAGCAGCAAGGGTGACAAGTGCGTGTGCAAACTGCGCAGGGGTTTACAAATCAGTTTTTACGTTTTCTAAAATTCTACGGCTATGGATTACTACAAGATTACAACCACCTGCACCACCAACGGTGTCACCAAGTTAGAGTGTGTCGGTTCTGCCTACGACCTCAACCGCAGACCCGCCGGCAGCGTTGTCAACAAGAGTGGTTATTCCATCTATACCGATTGGATGACCGCTGACGAGATAAGGGAGTGTTACCCGACATGGGCAAAGAAACACGGATTTTAATTTAACCAACATAGAGGCTGCGCTATCGGCTTGACGGGCATTTAGACAATGAATGAAGTAACAAAACAAATCGGGCAGCGCATCCAGGAACTCCGCAAGGAGGCTGGTATGACCCAAAAAGACCTCGCCGAGAAATGCGGCATGGCACAACCCAACATCGCACGCATAGAGGCTGGCACCTATGCCACCAGCATCGACGTATTGTCACGCATCGCCGAGGCATTGGGCAAGAAGATTGAACTGGTATAATAGAAAGGAGATTGAATTATGGAAGCGAAAGAATTAATGATTGGCGACTGGTGCGCCTACGGTGTTAATTGCAAAGGCAGAGTAACGGCATTAACTGAACATTTGATTACTTTGTCGGTTGATGGCAATGAAATCAACGGCCTTTATATGCTTATGCCTGATATGGTACGACCAATTCCTCTCACCGAGGAGATTTTGGTGAAGAACGGCTGGGACTTTCGTGATAGACAATATGCTATTGAATGCGAAGAAGATGTGCAAGGAATAGTCGAACTATCAAGAGATAAAGATGGTTATTATTGGTCTATCAACTGGGACGAATATCAGATAATAAGAATTCACTATGTCCACGAATTGCAGCATATTCTGCGGCTGTGTGGCATTGACAAAGAAATCAGTATTTAGTGTAGTCCCTGCAACCGACCAAGCCGAGGGCCGCAGAAATGCGGCTCTTTTTTGTTATGTCCCGAAAAATGCCTACCTTTGCCGACATCACGTCGTGATGACGGTTACTTTAGTAATTTTATTTTGACATTGCCCCGACCAAAAATCGGGGCATTTTTCATCGCTTTTGGTGCAGTTTTGTTGCTATCGGCAAAAAGAAAAACCGCCAACCCGCTATCTATCAGCGGTTTGTGCGGCACAATCATGTTTAACCCTAAAAAACGGGGAATATATAACGAAATGGTAACGAATGGGTAGTATTACAGGGATTTAGGGCATTTTTCGCCGTTTCAAATACCCTTTCATTACCCTTTCATTGTACATTTTTTTGTTGCTATTTTGTTGCTATTCGGGTTTCTTTTCCTATCTTTGCAGGGTCAAAAAATTACTTAGGTCATGAAGCAAACTGTGAAACTGCGGCACCGAGTCATGCCGTCTGGCAATACATCCCTCTATCTCGACATCTACCACAAGGGTGTTCGGAATTACGAATACCTTCAACTCTATCTCCAGCCCGGCAAGGACAGGAACACCCGCGAAATGAACCGGCAGACACTACAGCTCGCCGAGGCGATCTGCGCGAAGCGGCTTGTTGAGGTGCGCGAGGGCCTGTACGGGTTCAAGGAAAAGGTGACCGTCTCATTGTTGGAATATGTTCAGACCATCGTGGAGCGAAAACACGGGAGCACCAGGCGCAGGTATGAGGCCCTGGCTGGCTTCCTTCATGGATTCTGCCGCCCGTCATTGATGCTGACCGACATCACGCCGGCATGGTTCACGGGATTCCTCAACCGCCTGAGCAAGCAGGGCTATGCCAGGAACACGATGGCGGTCTATACCGCGACGATGCGCTACATCATCAACCAGGCTCACCGCGAGGGCCTGTTGCAGAACAATCCCATCGCCAACATCAAGGGCGTGGGCTATGAGGAGACCAACCGCGTCTACTTGACCGTTGACGAGGTGCGGAAGCTGGCCGAGACACCATGCGAGAACGAGGTGACGAAGCGGGCCTTCCTGTTCGGCTGCCTGACTGGTCTGCGCAACTGCGACATCCGTGCGCTGACCTGGGCCGATGTTCACCACCAGGACGGCTACACCCGCATCATCTTCAGACAGGCCAAGACAAAAGGCCAAGAATATCTTGACATATCTGCCCAGGCCGCGTCGCTCATGGGCGAGATCGGCGGCGATGATGACGAGGTGTTCCCGCTTATGCACTGGAGCAGCGTCCGCAAACACCTGCTCGCATGGGTGAAGCGTGCCAAGATCAATAAGCACGTCACATTCCATTGTTCCAGACACACATTCGCCGTGATGATGTTGGGCGTCACCGACATCTACACCGTGAGCAAGCTGCTTGGACACCGTGAGCTGTCCACGACTCAAGTGTATGCCCACGTCATCGACAAGGCCAAACGCGAGGCCATTGACAACATCCCCGACATCATCAATTAAATCTCTTCCCTTCTTACTGATGCAATGACCATCCACACCGAGCGGATGAATGACTTGCTGACTTCTTGAGGCTCGAAAGCAGGGTTGATTGAAGTTAGCAACAGGTGTTCCGCGTCGCTACCCGCTTTCACAATCTTAATCATGCGCCGTTCATCCATGAGCTCCACGACATAGGTGCGGCCCAGGTCAATGTATTCCCGCCACATGTCGATGCGCCTGATCAGCACAAGCGAGCCCTCGCGGTACACTGGTTCCATGCTGTCACCGTAGATGGTGATGGCCACATCCCCCTCGCGGGCTATCTCGTTTGAGAAGGGGATATAACTCTCGATGTAGTAATCGGTATCGACTTCCTGGTTGAACCCAGGGCCACCGCGCCCGTCTCCGCTGAACTTGGGCACCATTACAGTGGCTTTCCTCTCTTGTGGCGGTGATGATGATGTAAGTATCATTTCTCCAACTCCAGTAGTCAACCAAACACGATTGATGTCTTGAAGTTTCTTCAAAACTAATTCCGTGGCCCGTCTGCTTAAATCACGGCCTTCGGCCCTTGACTTGTTCAGAGTACCGTTACTTAACCCGCAAACGCTTTGTACAAAGGAGTCATTATATCCTTTATGCCTCATATAAGCGTCCAATCTGTCAATAATCCTATTACCTTCCATTTCTTAATAAATATTAAATTAGTGAATTTTCTTCAAATATGTTTTGCCAACTTAGAATTAACTTCTAATTTTGCAACGTGTTCAAAAGATATATCAAATGATAAACCTTTTGAATAAGATTGCAAAGATATTAATTAGTTTAATTCAAAAGAAATAATGAGCGAAATTTTAACACAGAAACAACAGCGGGACAAGGCTTTGTACGAGGAGTACAACAGGCTCATCGATGAAGGGCACCCCCGCACTGGCGTAGTGCAGCGCTTGATGCACAAGCACAAAATATATTCGCCCATGACGATTTACAGGATTGTAAAGCGTGAGGCTGCAAGGAAGGAGGCCCAGGATGAGAACAATTAAGACTATTCTTGCCGGTTCCATCGTGATGCTGCTCGTGTGCTGTGGCTGCATGCTGCTGATGATGGACTTCCCCACGCCGAGGCAGACGTGGATGGGCGTTGTAGGTTCGCTGGTATGCTTCATCATCGCCATGTGGCTTGCCAGGTATTTTGAGACCAAGAAATACTTGCCCGAATGATGACTCTTGAGGACATATCTGCAAGACTTGACAGGCTGGAGGCCCAGATGGTGCTGGCAACGAAGACGGTGCTCGACATCAACGACGTGGCATCACTGACCGGCTACACGGTGAAATACCTGCGCCAACTCGTAGCAAGACGTGACATCCCCCACTATCGACGCGGCAACCGCCTGTACTTCAACCGCGAGGAAATTGAAGACTGGATGATGGGTGAGCGCATCCCAACCAACGACGAGATGCGCATCAAGGCGATGGGCTATAAAGTTTCTTCATAATGGTCTGCCGAGATGGCGACTACCGCAGTAGTTCAAGAGCAGAACCACCCGAAAGGGAAGATGATGTGTGCGAATCCGTCCTGCGGGCCAAGTTAACCACGAGAAAGTTACTCAATATGTTGAACCAAAAAAGTTACGAAATGGAACAAATGATTAAAAACATCCCCCTGTCGGCGATTGTAGCGTCTCCCCTCAACCCAAGGAAGACCTTCGACCAGACAGGTATCGAAGAACTTGCCGACAACATCAAGCGGCAGGGCCTGTTGCAGCCCATCACGGTACGCCCGATTGTGTACCACGACGAGCTGATTGACGGCGAGGTGGTGAGCATCCCCATCAGGTATGAAATCGTTTGCGGTGAGCGCCGTTTCCGCGCCGTCACCCACAACGGCAGCGAGACCATCCCCTGTATCGTCAGGGACATGACCGACGAGGAAGCGTTTGAGGCGATGATCACCGAGAACCTCCAGCGCAAAGACGTTGACCCCATCGAGGAAGCCTTTGCTTTCCATCAGCTCAACGCCCGTGGCTATGACATCGAGGAGATTGCCAGCCGCTTCGGCAAGTCGGTACGCTTCATCCGTGAGCGCATCGCGCTCGACGCCCTGTTGCCCGAGCTCAAGCAATGGGTGAACAAAGGGCTGATGAACATCGGCGCGGCCCTGCATATCGCCAAGCTGGCCGAGGAAGACCAGCACAAGTTCATGGAGCATTTCGAGCCCGACGAGGATGATGACCTTGAAGACCTGGAACCCATCACCAAGAGTGATGCCGAGGGCTTCACCAATAACCTGTTCAAGCGCATAGCATCGGCTGAGTGGGACTACGACTTCGGCGGCTCATGTCAGCACACATGTGACCGTTGCCCCTACAACAGCGCCAACGAGGGTTGCCTGTTCAATGACATGAAGGTCAAGAAAGATGATGCATGCTGCACCAATAGTGTTCGCTGGAATGCCAAGCGGCTTGACTGGTGGAAGCACGTCATCGGTGAGAAGAGCGATATGCTGTGCAAGCAGGGCGAGGAACTGAAGCCCGGCAAGATGGTGCTCGCTCATACCGATAACTTCTACGGCAATAGAGATGACTACAATGAACTGAAGCAGTATTGCATTGATCAGGGCTATAAGGTCGTGAGCGCGGACAACACGTTTGAGCGCTGGGCGAATCTGAACCGCAACGAGGAGTCCACAATGAAGAAGCTCATGAACGGCGAGGCATACATTGTGCTGCTCATCGACTCAAACTACCTTGGTGCCCAGGTCTACGAGCGTTGCTACGCGCTGAAAAAACAGGAGGCCAAGGACAGCGCCGAGGCCGTCAAGGTTGCCCAGCTCGTGCGTGACTACAAAACCAACATTGACAGGAGCAAGGGCGATATCGCCAACGAGATGCGTAATGCCGTTGCAGAGTTTGACCTCAACGCCGTTTCGTGGAAGGCATTCACCGACGCGGAATGGGAGATATTGCTTACGCTGCTCATCAACGCATCACCCTGCAACATCAGGTATGAAATCACGGGCAAGACCAACAACGAGGCCGAGTTCGCAAAGGCACACAACACCGCCGAGGGCCGCGACGACATCCTACGCAAGTGGATGCGCGGGAAACTCAGCGACAGCGGTGTCCAGTATTATCCCGTTCAGCAACAATGCCAAGAGCGTCTCATTGAGGTGTGGGGCATTGATGACGTGGCGGTGAAGGCCAAGGCTGCCTCCAAACTGGCCAAGAAGCAGTCCAAGATTGAGAAGGAGCTGACGGCCCTGGGCTACGATACCGAGGGCAAGAAACTCGACTTCTGAGATAGTGATGAACGGTTGGATCAAGATAAATCGCAGTATGCTGGAGTGGGAACACTTCACCGAGCCCAGTGTGGTGACGGTATTCCTCGCCCTGCTGATGACGGCAGAGCGCGACGGGAAGACCGACATCAAGCTCGATGAACTGATGAAGTACACCGGCATGAGCCACAACACCGTCAACCGTTGCATCGCCAAGCTGGTGAAGAGTGGAGAGATCACCCGCGAGAAAAGGGGTCAAAACATCTTTACCACCATCACGAACTGGAGCAAATTCCAGGGCAATTCATTAACCCAAAATTTAGTACAATGCGAGGACTCATTAACCCAAAATTTGGGTGAACAAGAAGATGCCATTATACCAAAAAATGGTACAATCATTCACCCAAAAAATGGTACAATCATTATACCAAAAATAGGGTCAACTATATATAACAAGAATAACAAGAAAGATAACAAGAATATTGCTGTTGCTGATGCGCGTGTGCGCACGCATGAGGAGTTCAAGGCCGATGCACTTAACGACCTACGGGTTGAGCAGGGTTGCATGGCGATGGGGATCACCCCGGAACAATACCGTCAACTGGTGGCCGAGGTCACAAACGATTGGGAGTTCCGCGACATCCCCGACAACGAGTGGAACCTTACCCACCTGCTTGCCCAGATGCGCATCAAGCACAACATAAACAACCGAAACAATGGACAACGAACCAATGAAGTCTCTGGTCAGCAGAGCGACCCAAGAGTTAAGCTCGGGCAAGATGCAGTCAAAGCGATGGCCGCACTTGCAGAAAGCAGCCGACAGCCTGAAATCGTTCCATTCTGACCTCAGCGCATTCTGCGTGACATTCAACCCGTCATTGCAGAAGGTAGCCGCCGAGAACGAGGACAGGGCAGTCTTGGGCACTGCACCGATGCTGTGCACCATCGACGCGGCCTACGGCGAGGGCGCTGCATCACAATGGCTCATCCCCCAGCTGTATGACATGTGCGCTGCCGTTGGTGTCAAGGTGAAACTTGACGATGTGCAACTGGCTCAGTTGGCCCTGATGATCCGCAAAGAGTTTGGCTACCTGAAGGCTACCGAGGTGATGTTGTTCATGTGGCGATTGAAGGGAGGCCATTACGGCGAGTTCTACGGCGCGGTTGACATCCAGCGCATCATGCGGGCCTTGAGGGGCCGCTTCATCGAGGAGCGCACCAAGATCATTGACCGCAACGAGGGAGAGCGCAAAGACCGGGAGCGTCAGGAATGGGCGAAGACGGCATTG
>Ga0326512_10001223_pt1 | contig 20397 bp, 38 predicted proteins | sample 1_2617_0518_D_FD_203652 | JGI IMG/M metagenome (GOLD analysis project Ga0326512, IMG submission 203652) | Bovine rumen microbial communities from UC Davis, California, United States - 1_2617_0518 | ecosystem: Host-associated > Mammals > Digestive system > Stomach > Rumen | place: USA... | reverse complement strand
ACGCGATGCAAGATCGCCTGTCCGCTCTGCTCTGCCCGACGAGCAATCATGTCTGGCGCGACGGGATTTGCGTGAAGTGCGGGAGGATGAAGGATGGCTGAATTGAAACCTTGCCCGTTCTGCGGAAGCCGAAATATTGATTTCGGCAATATGGCAGGAACAATGATCGGGTGGACGTATTGCCAGTGCGAAGAATGCCTTGCAGAAATTCATGTTTTAAGTCCGATCGTTGATGAAGCTATAAAAGCATGGAACAGGAGGTCTGACGATGCCGAGATACATTGACGCTGACAAGCTCCATTATAAGCGGATACATTTCTATGACATCAAAGACGGAGAATGCAGCGGTCTGAAATCTGCGGTCGTAGTCTTCGCGGACGAGATCGACAAGAACAAAAAAGCAAGAGTATCCCACGACGAGGTTCGGGGCAAGGGGAAGTGGATTCCTTTTACAACAAGGCCGATGACCGAGGAAGAACGGAAACAGTATAGCGAGCAGTACGGCTATGACATCGAATATGAAGAAGCCGTTATTTATACATCTGAACTTCCGGACGATTTGCAGGAGATTCTTGTCTGCAATAAATGGGGTCATGTATGGATTGACACTTTTCTGAACGATCCCGACTACGGCGTCAGCCTTGAAGAAAACGGTGACATGGACGGTGTTATCGGATGGATGCCGAAGCCGAAGCCAATGGAGGTGAGCGAGGATGCGTGATTATGCTGACATCATTTCTCAGATAAGAATCGCGGCTATTGGCGTTAAAAAGCAGAGCAATCGCTTGACGCTGATGCAGGATGCCGCCGACGCGATCGAGGAGCTGCTTGCCAAGAACAACGAGCTATGGATTCAGCTTCATGTTGAGGGGCGTTCTCTGATTTCAGAACCGCCGAAGGAGGTGCAAGATGGATGACATTCTGATTCGGGGAATGGACAAACCGCACAACTGCTTTCAATGCGATTTGTCGTATCTCAGAGGGGAACGCCTGTTCTGCCATGTCACAAAAGACGAGGTTCTCCGGCATAAGATTGCGTCTGACTGCCCGATTCAAGAACTGCCGGAGCATGGCGATCTGATCGATGTGAGCAAAATCAGTTTGCAGGAATATGAGCAGGCTGCGAACGACGCTCTTCACAACGGCAAAGGTAGCATCTTGTACGATTGCGGCGTTTTGGCAGGCGCGAGGGCGATTACACAACTAGTCCGACGCGCGCCCGTCGTGATCCCGTCGAACAAGGAGGGCGCCGAATGAAGAAACTATCTTGTCTTTTTGGCAATCATCATTACAGAGATGCAGACATAGAATTGACTTATCTGCATTCTGACGATGGGCTAAGTCATTACATGGTCACGATGGTGTGTGCTGATTGCGGAAAAGCAAAATTTGTTCAGCTTGCCATTCCAATGCCCGGAGCAGTAACCGGAATTGTGGAGGTAATGAGCGAATGAAAAAACCACTCGCAATCATCCTCGCGGCTCTGATGCTCGGCGGCGCGGTGGGGTCTGCCGCCGCGCGACATCCCTTCATAGACGTTCCAGACGGCGCGTATTACGCCGACGCTGTTCAATGGGCATGGGAACAGGGCATCACAAACGGCGTTGATGATACGCACTTTGAACCGAACAGACCGATTACAAGAGCCGAATTTGTGACCATGCTGTGGCGGTGGAGCGGCAATGAACCAGAGATTGAGCCGACACCAGAACCGACAAGAGACATCCCAAAGCCACCGAAGGTATCACCGACGATTCATCCAGAATACGCGGATGTGTATCGAGGACGAATGTTCATCGGCTCGGATTACTCGGTCGGTCTGTACGAAACGCTTGACCAAGCACTGGTTGATATGTCTGACACAGCTTTCATCTACAAGGTGCATGGCGATCAAACGTACATGGTCGGCGATCACGACTACGAAGGACTCTGGATTATCCGGTATCTGCGGCTCGGCGACACCATGCGAATCGAGTACACGGACGGAACGGTCGAAACGTATGTCATGCAGTACGACGATCCTCATGTGCGAAACACTGGTTACGACGTTCTGGACGCAGAAGGGCAGTCTTGCTTTCAGAAGGGTTATGACCTGTTTATCGCAACGTGCAACGACTCGGAAGGTCGAGATATGACCGCAACGTTTTGGACGCTGTTGGAGGAAACACCATGACGGACGAAGAATATTGCAAAGGCTGTGTCCACTGGCGCAGTTTGTACGGCAACGGAAGAGAGAGCACGCACGTTTGCCATTACCTGCTCGACACGTTCAAAACGCGCGGATGCAAGTTCGGCAATGGGTGCAATAAATGGAGTGATGAAAAGGAGGGATCGAAAGTATGGTTGGATTCGCCATCGGGCTTGTCCTCGGGGGAGCGGTCGGATACCTGACCTGCGCCGTTCTTGTGGTCGGAGCAGACGCAGACAGAGCCGCGCAGGAGATCGAGAGAGAGGAATTTGACTCGCACACGTTTTACGTCGGTGACTGGAATGAGCAAGAATAAAAAGAAGAAAACGCCGTTACGGTGCGTCCCGGTCAGCATGGCTGACTTGAACCGGGCGAAAGACGAAGCCGCTGACAAGGGAACGAAGGTTGCGCTTGTGGTTCTGCTTTCCGTCCTGCTTGACAAAGAGGGATACGACGCAGAGCGGCTACAGCGCGTGTTCAACTACGCTATGAGTAGAAGCGAGGACATAGCAAAGAAACGGGCATCAATCCAAGACTGGGTGCAGGTGCTTCGGGATGAATACGGGGTGAACCTGAGCTTTTGAAGAAGAACAAAGATTATCCCGTGCCGTCAGAGGACACGGAGCAAATCACGCTGATGCACTGGGCGCAGATGCAGTACGGCAGGCACCCGGAACTGCGGCTACTGTTTGCGATCCCGAACGGCGGCAGCAGAAACAAGATCGAAGCCGCAAAGCTAAAGGCGATGGGAGTCAAAGCCGGAGTGTCAGACTTGTTTCTCCCCGTCCCTCGCGGAAGGTATGCCGGACTATGGATCGAGATGAAGCGGCTGACAGGCGGCAGGGCGACGAAAGAACAGCGGGAATGGCTATCTGAGATGATCCGGCAGGGCTACGCGGCGCACATCTGCAAGGGATGGAAAGCCGCCGCAGAGGTTATTCAGAACTATTTGAGACAATAAAACAAGCGAGAACACCCGTAGAAGCGCGAGAAATCGTTTCTACGGGCGTTTTGCTATTCAGACGGGTAAATTCATATCCGAAAGCGTAAACGCAATATAGGCACATTTAACGCGCAAATAAAGCGAATGAATATTAAGTGGATGTTTATGCAAGTGAACAGGAATTGTTTATATATACAAAGTTTACAAAAGGGCAAGCGAAAGTTTGTTTATATTGTTAATTTACATTTGTTAAGGCAGCGCGTATAATGATACACGTAAGCAAGAGAAACCCGGACAATAAACAGGAGGTAAATACAATGAAGTTCGTTATCTACACCGATTACAAAGCAAGCTACAAGCCGATGGCTTGGGATTACAAGGCAATTGAGGCTAAGACCCTTGAGGAAGCGATCGAGACCGCCGACAAGATGTGGAACCCCGATACCTGCTACCTGATGCAGATCATGAAGAAGGTCGGCAAGATCGAAGCTCCATACCACGCCGGATACAAGTATGAGACCTATGAAGCGATCCTCTGCCGGAGAAGTTACGGCTGGCATCGGAACACTACAGAGAACTGCGAGGGAGAACATAGAGTCAATAAAAATTGGCTCACGAACGACCGCAACGAAGTCTGGTACGAAATCGCATAAACCACAACCAAGCTGACCTATCGGCTACACGGGGAGAAAGGATGAACGAGATGTACATGAGTTATTGCCGTTTTGAGGGAACGCTTGCAGAGCTTCGGGCTTGCATGAGCGAGGTTTATGACCACGTGAACGAGGAAGCCGAATACGAGGCCAGCGACCGGGAGATCAATTATTTCCGGCAGATGGTGGAAGAGTTCACCACGTTCATGACCGACCTCGGTATCACGGACTGCTACGGCGATATCGACAACGCCAAGCTCGACAAGGTTTGCGAGCAGATGGCACAGAGCTTCGAAGAGGAGGAGGACTACTAATGACCAATAACGATATCATCTTCACGGAGAGCCAGAAGCTCGCCGAGCAGGGTATCATCGACTACACCGGGCGCACGTTCATCTTCGAGGATGCGGACGGCAACGAGATTGAGGTCAGAGAGACCGAACCGATTCACACTTTCGCGGCGTGGAAGTCTCTGGGCTACAAGGTGAAGAAGGGCGAGAAAGCCGTGGCACAGTTCACCATCTGGAAGCACAGCAAAGCGAAGATGACGGAGCTTCCACAGCCGGACGGTGAAACCGCTCTTGTCCCGGACAAGGGCAGAATGTTCATGAAGAAGGCGAGCTTCTTCCGGGCTTGCCAAGTTGAGAAAATGGAGGTCAAGGCATGAGCAAGACAACGAAGGTCATGGATTACAACGAGTTCGGCACACGGCTCGTTGTAATCCGGCACAACGACGAGAAGGTCAATCCGTACTGGGTGTACAGGCTGAAATGGGACTGCGGCGTGTGGAAGCGCAAGCTCCTCGTGAAGTACGCAGAACCGATCAGCGCGATGCTCTATTGTGTGGACTACGTTCGGAAAGGAGGTTGAGCGCATGAGCAAGAAGGTTATTGATTACTCGGAAGACGAACTCTGGCAGATGATCGGGCGCGGATATGAATACGCTTGCGAAATGCATGATTCCATCGTTGAAGGGAGACTCCCATACGGGGAATTACTGAGTTTAGCAGGAATGCAAAACGGGAAAGTAACAGGGCTTCCGGAGGATGAAACCGAGCGCGAGGACATGGCTTGCACATTTGCCGTTCTTGCTTTGCTCTTGAATGAGCAAGGCGATCCGACCGTTACGGTGACGGTAAACTGTATGGCTAAAGCGCACGAAATGATGAAAATCTCGATGAGTATGCGCCGACTTGAAGAGGCAGGATTCTTAAAGCGTATTGGAACCGACAAATTTGGGCTTCCAATGTACACGAAGATTGGAGGGCGGTCATATGAGCGATAACGCCGCTGTGAAAGCGTATCACAAGAAGTACATCCGGCAGCTTTTGATTGGGTTGAACGTCAAGTACGACGGTGATATACTAGAATGGCTTGACGGGCTTGAGAACAAGCAGGGCTACATCAAAGACCTGATACGCGCAGACATACAGAAGTCTCGGCATTAAGCCGGGGCTTCTTTTTGTTATTGCAAAACTGAGCATGGTTGTGTATTATGTTTACAAGCATTAACAAATAGAAAGGAGCGGTTAATATGGACGATTTGAATTTGAAGATTGAGTATGTACCGATTGACAGCATCAAGCCTTATACGGGTAACGCCAAGTTACACCCGCCGGAGCAGATCGAGCAGATCAAAGAGAGCATCCGACGCGTGGGTTTCCGCGATCCTATCGGCGTATGGAACGGGGAGATTGTCGAAGGGCACGGGCGGCATATCGCGGCGCAAGAACTCGGCATGACGGAAGTGCCGATCATCCGGCTCGACGATCTGACCGACGAGGAACGCCGGGCGTATGCGCTGATTCACAACCAGACCACCATGAACAGCGGCTTCGACTTCACGCTCCTCGAACAGGAGCTTGAATCGTTCGAGATGGACATGAGCGCGTTCGGGTTTAATGTCGGCTCTGCTTTCGAGAGCGGCGAGGACGCGCCGGAAGAGTTCAAAGAGTTCGGAGAAGATCAGGAGACGGCGCACAAGTGCCCTCGGTGCGGCTATGAGTGGAACTAAGTCAGAATACAAAGTTCCGTCAATGCGCGAGATCGAGCGTATACCGTGGAACGGCTATAACGTAGTCTCGACATTCAGCGGTGGCGGCGGCTCGCGTCTCGGCTATCGCATGGCAGGATATCATGTTCTTTACGCAAATGAGTTCGTCGAGGAAGCGCAGAGAACGTACAGAGCGAATCACCCCGGAACATATCTCGACTGCCGCGATATTCGTACAGTAACCGCCGAGGACATTCTTGAGAAGATCGGCAAGAAAAAGGGCGAGATCGATTTGTTCGACGGCTCGCCGCCGTGTTGTGCGTTCTCTACTGCGGGAAAGCGCGAAGCAGGATGGGGCAAGGAGCGCGAATACTCTGACGGAAAGACACAGCGCATTGAAGACTTGTTTGAGGAATACATCAGACTTCTAAACGGTCTGCAACCGAAGACGTTTGTTGCCGAGAACGTTTCCGGGATGGTAAAAGGAAAAGCAATCGGGTATTTCAAAGAATACCTCAGGAAGATGAAGAACTGCGGCTACAAAGTTTCCGCTAGACTGCTGAACGCAAAATATCTCGGAGTTCCGCAGAGCAGAGAGCGGATTATTTTTGTAGGTGTCAGAAACGATATTGAGCTTGAGCCGCCGTTTCCAACTCCGAGCAAAACGGTGATCACGCTTGCCGAAGCATTCAAAGACTTAGAGCAGGATGAAGCGGAGCGTGAGAAGCTACTCGCAGACTATGATCCGCAATTCTCTGCCTATGGCAGAGAATTGCGGAGGCTGCCGAAGAACCCGTATAAAATCGTGTCTTCCGAAAAGTATTTCAATCTCTGCCGGGAGAGTATGTTAAAACCATGCTCTACAATCACGCAGTTAGGCGGTTGCGCCGCAGGTCCATGCCACCCGATTGAAGATCGGCGTTTTACAATCCCGGAGCTAAAGCGCATTACAAGTATTCCAGACGATTTTATCTTGACGGGAGAATATAAGCAACGATGGGAACGCCTTGGAAGAATGGTGCCGCCAATCATGATGATGAATATCGCAAAAACAATTCAAACTAACGTGTTGGATGTGATAAGCAAATGAGCGGAAAAGACGAAGTTCTCAAGACAGGAAAGTGGGAGTTTGACGAGGAAGTAACTGCGTGCTTCGACAATATGCTCGAACGCTCTATCCCAAACTACGAGACGATGCGTGCGCTTGTTCAGCAGATCGGTTTCAGATACGCGAAAAGTGGAACGGCAATCGTTGATATTGGGTGCTCGAACGGAAACGCAATCGCGCCGTTTGTTGAGACGTTCGGAGACAGTTGCGATTATCTGCTTCTGGATGTCAGCGAGCCGATGCTCGATGAATGCAGAAAGAGGTTCGGCAATCTTGATATCCGAAACTATGACTTACGGCAGGGAATTCCGAAAGTAAACGCGAGTCTAATTCTCAGCGTCCTGACGCTCCAATTTACGCCGATTGAATATCGGTTTAAGATTCTTTCGAGCATCTACGATTCACTGAAAGACGGCGGCGCGTTGATTCTCGTTGAAAAGGTTCTCGGCAATACAACCGAGATCGACGATTTACTTGTCAGCGAGTATTACAGAATCAAATCCAACAACCGCTACACGCAGGAGCAGATCGCCGCAAAGCGGAAAAGCCTCGAAGGTGTGCTCGTTCCCGTTACTGCGCGGTGGAATGAAGATTTGCTCAGAACGACGGGCTTCAAGGAAGTTGACTGTTTCTGGCGGTATCTCAACTTCGCCGGATGGATTGCCGTCAAGTAAGGGAGAAGTTATGGCAGATTATAACACATTTGTTGTCGTAGACTGCAAAAGCCGAAAGAATGTGCTTGTTACATCCTCGGCGAGCAAAGCAAACGCGATGCTGAAAACGGGTTTTCGCGTTGATGTATGGAATCAAAATGCGAAGGCCACCTGTATTTACGCGAGAAACAGCCATAGAATGAATGTTTACTTGCAAGCCGAGCGTTTATACCACCGAGAGAAGCAACAGCGTAGAGAGCGGTTTAACAGGCAAAGAGAAAACCGAGTGAGGTGATATTATGCCCGGTCGGATTGGGCTGTACGAACAGTGGATAACTGAGGACGGTCTAATTGCAATCGAAGGTTGGGCAAGAGAAGGGCTGACGGATAAGCAGATAGCAGAGGAAAAGATCGGTGTTGCCGAGCGCACTTTTACCGAGTGGAAAAGCAGATTTCCGGCTATTACCGCCGCCCTTAAAAACGGTAAAGCCCCGGTTGATACAAAGGTGGAAAATCAGCTTTTGAAATCCGCGCTCGGCTTTACGGTGAAGGTCAAAGTGCCGTTCAAGCTGAAGAAGAAGATCACCAAGAACGGCGAAGGCACGGTAGAGGAAGAGCGTATCGAATACGCTGATCAAGAGATTTACGTCAAGCCGGAAACGACCGCACAGATATATTGGCTGTCGAATCGCCGCCCGGATAAGTGGCGCAGGAATCCGACCGCTGAGAAGGGCGCGGACGATCCTCTGCTCGTTCTGTTGAAGAGGTGGGAAGATGCCGCAAACGCAGATGCAGATAGCAAGCCCGAAGCAACTTGAGTTCTGGCGAGAAGCGAATCACCGTTGGAATTTCAAAGTTGGCGCAACGCGATCCGGCAAGACCTACATGGACTACTTTCTCATTCCGAAGCGCATAGTCGAGCGCAAGGGGAAAGAGGGCTTGACCGTCATTCTCGGCAATACGAGAGAAACGCTCCGACGAAATATCATCATGCCGATGCAAAGCATTTACGGCACGTCGAGAGTCAGCAACATTCGCTCCGGCGATAATACCGCAACCATGTTCGGGGAGACTGTTTACTGTCTCGGCGCGGATAACATTTCACACGCTGACCGTATTCGCGGCTCGTCTATCAAATACTGCTACGGCGACGAGGTTGCAACGTGGAACAGCGAAGTATTTGAAATGCTCAAATCCCGTCTGGACAAATCGTATTCATGCTTTGACGGCGCGTTGAACCCACAAAGCCCGAACCATTGGCTCAAGAAGTTTCTTGACAGCAACGCCGACATCTATCAGCAGAAATACACCATCTTTGACAATCCGTTTTTAGACCCGGCTTTTGTCGACAACCTCTGCCGAGAGTACGCCGGGACGGTGTATTATCAGCGGTTTATTCTCGGCGAGTGGACGCTTGCCGAGGGGCTTATCTATCCAATGTACGAAGACGCGCTAGAAACGCCGCCAGACGAAAAGCCTGACGCGGTGGGGTTGTCTATCGACTACGGCACGCAAAACGCATTTGCGGCGTTGTTATGGGGCAAATACGGCGCAACATGGTATCTCGTTCGGGAGTATTACTATTCCGGGCGAGATACGGGCGTTCAAAAGACGGATGAAGAGTATGCGGACGCGCTTGACAGCTTCCTTTTGGATTTGACGCAACCGAAGGAAGAGGACGAAGAACCGATGGTCACGACGTACAACAAAATCCGAACGGTGATTGACCCGTCAGCGGCATCGTTTATCGCTCTGTTGAAGAAGCGCGGCAAATACCGGGTTGTTCCTGCTGATAACGCCGTTCTGGACGGCATCAGAGAAACCGCGACGTGCGTGAAGAACGGTCGAATCAAGATCAATCCCGAATGCAAGAACACGGTCAGAGAGTTGCAGGGCTATGTATGGGACGAAAAAGCCGACGAGGACAAGCCCGTGAAGGAAAACGATCACGCGGCGGATGCGCTTCGCTATTGGGTCAAGACAAACAGGCTCGCGAAGGTGGAGCGGCAATATATCTCGCCTATAGTTGGGAAGGTGTACGCATGAGAACTACGGCATATGAACGAACACGGCTATACAACGAGGCTGTCGAGAAATACGGGGAAGACAACCAAGTGTGGGTGCTTGTAGAAGAGATCGGGGAACTGCTTCAGGCAATCGGAAAGACGATGCGAGCGCGGACGGAGAATCCCGGCTTGCGGAACGACAATCATCTTGCGGAAGAAACCGCTGACGTATTCATCTGCTTGGAGCAGTTAATGAAAATGTTCCATCTTGAATCGCTGATTGATTACATGGTCGATTTCAAGGTGCGCAGATTAAAAACTAGATTGGAGAGTGATGCGGATTGCTGACATGGCAGGATTTAACGCAGGTCGGCGAAAATGCGCGTGACATTGCGGAGTTTGTTCGGAAGGTGATCAACGAGCACCAGACGAGCGATCTTTACAAGGTGGCGGCATTCGCTGATGATTACGACCGGGGCTTGAACACGACGATCATGCGCTATAACAAGATCGTGCGCGATCTCGCCGGGCGCGTGCAGGTGGACACGTTCAGCCCGAACCATCGAAGCGCGTGCAACTTCTTTCATATCGACGTTACGCAGATGGTTTCTTATCTGCTCGGCAACGGCGTAACGTGGGAGAACGAGGCAACAGGTGAACGGCTCGGCAAGCTGTTTGACAATCGCCTGTCAGACGCAGGGCATGATGCGCTCTGCGGCGGTGTTTCGTTCGGCTTCTGGAATCTGGATCACGTTGAGGTTTTCTCCGTGCTTGAGTTTGCGCCGCTCTATGACGAGGAAACGGGCGCACTGATGGCAGGTGTCCGATGGTGGCAGATTGACAAGCAGAAACCGCTTCGGGCTACACTGTACACGCCGCATGGCTACACCGACTTCATGTGGCGCAACGACCCGAAAGTGCAAGTAGACGAAACCGTGTGGACGATGATTGACACGGACACCTACTGCGGACAGCCGAACATCCCGTATGTGATCACCGTCCGGGAAAATGAAGCTGACGGAACGGAAATCGTTGACGGGCAGAATTACGCATCCTTGCCCATCGTGCCGATGTGGGCGAACAGGCACAAGCAGAGCGAGCTTGTAGCACTCCGGGCGAAGATCGACGCATATGACATGATTTCTTCCGGCTTTATCAACGATCTTGACGGCGCACAAATCTACTGGATTATCAAAGGCGCGGGCGGTATGGACGATCCTGACCTTGTGCAGTTCTTAGACCGCCTTAGAACGGTCGGAGCTGCCGCCCCGGCTGATGGGCAGGACGTTTCCCCGGTCGAGTTGAACATCCCGTATGAAGCGCGTGAAAAGCTCTTGGAGCGGCTCAAGAATCAGCTTTACGAGGACGCCATGCTGATGAACCCGGAGGACATTCGCGCCGGGAACGTGACCGCAACGCAGATTCGCGCGGCGTATGAACGGCAGAACGTCAAGGCTGACGAATTCGAGTATTGCGTCATTGAGTTCATTCAAGGTATTCTCGCGCTCGTCGGCATCGAGGACAATCCGACGTTCACGCGGAGCACGATCATCAACACGAACGAGGAAATCACCACGCTTGTACAGGCGGCGCAGTTCCTCGGCTCGGAGTACGTCACGCGCAGGATTATGACTCTGCTCGGCGACGGCGATCAGGTGGAGGAAGTGCTCAAGCAGATCGATGCAGAAGCGATGGTGCGGCTCGGTGGTCTTGAATGAGGGATATCGGGCATGAAGAGACCGAGCGTCTTATCCGAGAGATGGAGCGAAAAGTCGCAGAAGTATATCAACAAGCCGCGAAAGAAACACAGGAGAAACTTGCTGACTATCTCGAACGATTCAAGACAAAAGATGCTATCTGGAAACGCAAGGTCGAAGCCGGAGAAGCGAGCGCGAAAGAATGGGCTGAATGGCGTAAAGGTCAATTAATCGTTGGTGACCGATGGGCGCGGATGCAGACACAGCTTGCGAATGATATGCACAACGCGAACGGGATTGCGCGGTCTGTCGTTATGGGTTATCGCCCGGAGGTTTACGCGATCAACCACAATTTCGCCACCTATCAGATTGAACGTCTTGCACGAGTCAACACCGGGTACACGCTTTACAGCCGTGAAACTATCGAGCGCATTCTACGAGAACAGCCGGAGCTTTTGCCACCGCCCGGAAAGCAGATGCAGAAGAAGCTCCACGATTACAAGATGGCAACCGGGAAAGACGTTGCATGGCAGAAGGGGCAAATCCAAAGCGTTATGATGCAGTGCATTGTTCAAGGCGAGAGCATCCCCGGAATGGCGAAACGGATTGCAACCACGCTCGGCGAGTTCAATCACGGTGCGTCTATCCGCTACGCCAGAACCGCCGTTACGGGCGCGCAGAACGCCGGACGGGTCGACGCATATCACCGCGCCGAGGAATTGGGAATCGAGCTAGAGCAACAATGGGTTGCAACCATCGACAACCGAACGCGGCACGAGCATAGACAGCTTGATAGGCAGACAGCGAAGGTCGGCGAGCCGTTCAAGGTAGACGGATATGAAATCATGTTTCCCGGCGACCCTGCGGCAGAGCCTGAAATGATCTGGAATTGCCGATGCACGTTGATTCCTGCGGTAAAAGGGCTTACTCACAATATGAACCGACGAAGCCTTGCGGCGATTGACGGGAAAAGCTATGAGGAGTGGAAAGCCGAGCGTGGTTCCGAATCGCACAGCATTTACAAGCAGGAGGAGATCGCAGAAACCATGAAGCGGCGTTACTGGAAGGAGCTATACTCCGATGAGGATAGTTGATAACACAGGCGAGGCGCGGAGCGAGAAAGACGCTGCCGTTGAACGCGCTCTGACTGCCGTTGGAATGTTTCTTGAGGGCGAAGCAAAGCTCGAGCTTGAGAGCGATCCCCGGCGCGTTGATACTGGCAATCTCCGCAACAGCGTGACGAACGTTGTTGAAGAAACCTCCGTTCACGTTGGCACAAACGTGGAGTACGGCATCTATGTCCACGAGGGCACCCGTAAAATGGCGGCTAATCGCTTTCTGCGTAACGCCCTGCAGAATAACATAGACCAAATCAGGCAGTACCTACAAAACGAATTAGAGGGCAAATAACGTGCTTGACATAACAAAGGTGGTTTGATAAATTGATTGTGAAGATCAGTGACGAAGCAAAAGCGGCAATCGAATCCGCTTTGCGCAGAGGTCACAACGTAGAGATCAAGCGCATACAGGGCGGCTTGGTTGTCTACGAAGTGAAGAAAACAATCACATATCGAGATTCGCCAATTGCAGGCGAACGGAAACGGCAATAGGAGTCGGACTCAATGAGTCTGGCTCCTTTTTTGTTTTGCAATCAATTCTAAGCGCGAAGTACTGCGCCCGAAGAAAAGGAGAAATGATAAATGGCACTGACCCGAAAGTTCCTGTCCGCTCTGGGCATTGAGCCGGACAAAATCGACGAGATCATCACGGCACACACCGAGACGGTTGACGCGCTGAAGCACGAGCGCGACACCTACAAGGAAAACGCCGAAAAGCTCCCCGGAGTGCAGCAGGAGTTGGACGGTCTCAAAGCCAAAGCCGCGAAGGATGACGGCAAAGACCCGTGGAAGGTCAAGTATGACGCTCTGAAAGAGGATTTCGACACGTTCAAACAGGAGCAGAGCAAAAAGGAAACGGCGGCGAAGAAGTCTGCCGCTTACCGCGAACTGCTCAAGGAGTGCGGAGTACGCGAGAAGCGTATTGATGCCGTGCTCAAGGTGACCGACCTTGAAGGCGTGGAACTGGACGAGAACGGGGCAATCAAGGATGCGGAGAAGCTGAAAAAGGACATTGCTACTGAATGGGAGGACTTCATCGACAAGACTTCTCGGCAGGGCGCGAACACGGCGACTCCCCCCAACGGCAACGGCGCGAAAACCTACAAGAACGCAGAAGAGATCATGGCAATCCGAGATCCCGTCGCGCGGCAGAACGCCATTGCTGAAAATCTTGAATTGTTCAGCAACAGCTGAACGGAAAGGAAGTAAAACATGGCAAACGTTGTCACTACCGCTGAGACTAATCTTGTAAAGGCGGCTCAGCTTGCGCGAGTTCGCGAGATCGATTTCGTGACGCAGTTCACGCACAATTCTCTCGCCAAATTTATGGAAGTCCTCGGCGTTACCCGGCGCATTCCTATGATGGAAGGCACTACGATGTACGTCTACAGCACCACTGGTACGCTCCAGAGCGGCGCAGTCCCGGAGGGCGAGATCATCCCCCTGTCGCAGTATGCGCAGACCAAGACCGCTGTCGGCGAAATCACGCTGAAAAAGTGGAGAAAAGGCGTGAGTGCCGAAGCTATCAAGAAGTCCGGCTATAATGCCGCCGTGACCGAAACGGATGCCGCCCTGCTCCGCGACGTGCAGAAGAGCGTCCGCACCAATATGTTCACCTTCCTCAACGGTACGATCACCGGGTCTACTTCTGTCAGCGGCTCTACTCTGCAGGAGGCTCTCGCACAGGCGTGGGGTCAGTTGCAGGTCAAGTTCGAAGATGATACTGCGGATGCGGTGTACTTCGTGAATCCTCTCGACGTTGCCGATTACCTCGGCGCGGCGAACATCTCCGTGCAGACCGCTTTCGGCATGAACTACATCGAGAACTTCCTCGGTCTTGGCACTGTGATTCTGTCCTCGCAGATTACGCAGGGCACGTTCATCGCAACGGCGAAGCAGAACTTCATCGTGTACTACCTCACCATGAACGGCGATGTTGCGAACGCTTTCTCCCTTACCGCTGACCAGACGGGCTTCGTCGGCATCAAGAGCGGCTACCAGAACGAAGAGCGCGCACAGATCGAGTCTCTCGTCATGAGCGGCGTGCAGTTCCTCGTGGAGTATGCCGCAGGTGTTGTCAAGGGCACGATCAGTTCCGGCAGTTCCGGCGGCGGCGCGGGCTAATGGGCAGGGTGAAAAGGACTTTTACCGTTAAGACGGAAAAAAGCGGACTCAATTTGCGCAGTAAACCAAGTGTTGCCGCGCAGATTCTCCGGCTGATTCCGAACGGCGAAAAGGTCACGACCTGCCCGGAGATTGAAGCCCCGGACGGTTGGATCGCTGTCAAAGGCGGCGGCTACGTCATGAAGAAGTTTCTCGTGTAAGGAGTGTTCAACGTGCTGACGCAAATTTGCCAATACCTGCGAAACTGGTTTGACCGCTATGAACCTAAACTTGTCGGCACGTTCGTGATCGACTCGGAAAACGGTATTACATACAAGGGTGCGGACGTTTCGTCTTATCTCAAAACAGGACAGTACATCCGCATTATCGGGTCTACGTTCAATGACGGCGTTCATGTCCTCGGCTCTGACGAGCTGAAGCCGGAAGAGTTCGACGGCGCGATTTGGGGCATGGCGATTCCGCAAGTTCTGATTGACCTCGCGGAAGAAATCGACGAATGGAACACCAAGTATAAAGACGCTCAGAACAGCCCGTATTCGTCGGAATCGTTCGCAGGGTACAGTTACACCAAAGCGAGCGGAAACGGCAATAACGGCGGTTCTGGCGCGTCTGGCGCGACTTGGCAGGACGTGTTCGGTTCTCGCCTCGCCCCGTGGAGGAAAATCTAATGAACCTGCTTCTTGACGCGATGGAGAAATGCGCGTTCATCAACGCCGCTATTGTGGATGATGGGCGCGGCTCTAACGTAACGACCTACACGCAGGGCGGCACGTTCTACGCGGCGTTTGAGTTGCAGAACAGTTTGAATGAAGCGGTTGCAATGGCGCAGGGCGTGAAAGGTGTTTACCGAGTAACAACCGAGCGCGACGTGCGGCTTGAGTTTCACCAGATTTTCAAACGCCTGTCCGATAACAAGACCTTCCGAGTTGATTCAAAAGACGATTCTCACACGCCCGAAACGGCTGCCATCAACATGAGGGTAGTCCGGGCTGAGGAATGGGAGGTGCCTGTGTAAGTGGACAGATGGAGTGCGCTATACGCATTTTGGTCGGGCTTTGGTGTTCCGGCGTATGAAGAAAATAGTGTCCCTACAGACCCGAACACTCGCCCGGACTTCCCTTACATCACTTATGAAGCATCGGTCAGCCCGTGGAATGCTGACGTTCTCATGAGCGCGTCAATCTGGACTCGCTCGACATCGTGGGAAGAAGCAGACCGCATCGCTGATACGATTGAAGCAACCATCAAGAACGGCTATACGCAGCCCTACGATGGCGGCATCATCTGGATCGTGCCGAATGATCCGCTTTCAAAGCACATGGGCGATCCTGATGACGATATGATCAAGCGCAACCTGTTTGGCGTGCGCTACTACTTCCACTAAGGAGGGAGACAATTGCAGTACACAAAAGTTGATTCTGATGCGTTTGAACAGCTTCAGTTGAACGCCGGAATCCTTGTCAGCTCGTTTACTCCTGACACTGCTACGGTCGGCGATATTCTCGGCGCGACCACGGGCGGCATCAACTTCACCGCCACGCCGTCTTTCACGGACTTCGGCGAAGATGTTGACAACGTCCCGAACGGCATGAAGGAGTTCAAGAAGCTCGACTACTACGACGTGCATATGACTGGCACGTTCCTGACCTGCACTCCTGCCCTTGCAAAGATGCTCGTCGGCGCGGCTGATATCAGCCAGACCACGAAGATCGTTCCGCGCAATGACCTTCTCGCGGCTGACTTCACGGAGCTTTGGTGGGTCGGCGACTACAGCGACAAGAACACGGGCACGAGCGCCGGGTATATTGCCATTCATCTTCTGAACGCCCTCAACACGAGCGGTTTCCAGATTCAGAGCACCAAAAATGGCAAGGGTCAACTCAGCTTTGATTTCCAAGGTCATTACAGCCTCGACGCGCAGGACACTGTCCCGTTCGAGATTTACGTCAAGGCTGGCACGACAAGCTCGTAAAGGAGAAAACAGAAGATGCGGACGAACGAACAGAATCTTGACCTCTTTGCTGACCTGATGGAACCGCTTGCGGAAATCCTCACGGACGAAGCTGTAACAAGCGCGGTCAAGGGTGAGGGCGGCAAGCCCATCAAGGCGGTAAAGGCGGCAATTAAAGGGCATCACCGGGCAATCATTGAGATTCTCGCCGCGCTTGAAGGGGTGGACGCTGACAGCTATGTCGTGCCGCCACCTGCGGCGTTGCTGATGAAGATCATGAACCTCATCAACGACCCGGATGTGCAGAGCCTTTTTACATTGCAGGGTCAGACAGACATCGCCGCATCTTCTGGCTCTGCTACGGAAACTACACAGGAAAACGACAAGGACGGCGCGTAATTGCGCCGTTTTTGTCCTATGTAAGAGCCGCTATCGAGCAAGACGAAGAGGAATACACGTTCAAGGTCTACATGAGCGATTCCGTTCAGCTTGCCGGAGAGGACAAGTTTATTACGCGCCGTTGGTGTGATATAGCAAATGACCTCAAAAAGCCTGTGGATAATCGCACGGGTGATGAGGTTGCGGCAGACGTGATAAAGCGGCTAGGCTTAATCCCGAAAGGGGTGAACGAAGAATAAATGAATGTACTTGAACTTTTCGCAACGCTGAATCTCGATTCAAGCGAATATGATCAAGGTCTGAGCGAAGCGAAAAACAAGGCAAGCGGATGGGGAGATAAACTCGCTTCTGCGGCGAAGTTTGGCACAAGCGCAATCGCGGCGGTCGGTACTGCTACGGCGGCTATGACTACGGCTGTTATTGCGCAGACTGGCAAGGTTGCCGAGTACGGCGACAACATCGACAAGATGAGCCAGAAGATGGGCATGAGCGCACAAGCGTATCAAGAATGGGATGCGGTCATGCAACACTCTGGCACATCTATGGAAACGATGAAAGCCGGAATGAAGACGCTTGCGAACGCTGTTGAGAACAACAACGAAGCATTTCAGCGGCTCGGCATGACGCAAGAGCAAGTTGCGTCCATGTCGCAAGAAGAACTTTTCGCGGCTACTATCTCAGGGCTTCAGAACGTGGATAGCGAGACGGAACGCACATACCTCGCCGGGCAGTTGCTCGGCAGGGGCGCAACGGAACTCGGCGCGTTGCTGAACACGAGCGCAGAAGAGACTCAAGCGATGAAAGATCGCGTTCATGAGTTGGGTGGCGTTATGTCTGACGATGCGGTAAAAGCTTCTGCTCGATATCAAGACTCATTGCAGGATATGCAGACGGCGTTCGGCGGTTTACAGCGGGGCATGATTTCAAAGTTCCTTCCTGCTATGTCCACGGTTATGGACGGACTCGGCAACCTGTTTTCCGGGAACGGCGGTCTTGGTCAGATTAAAGAGGGCATCAACCAGTTCGCGGCTACGCTCGGAGAAGTTCTCCCGAAGATCACCGAGGTCGGCGGTCAGATTCTGGTTGCGCTCGGTGACGCGATTGTTGCGAATCTCCCCGTGCTTATTGATGCGGCGGTTTCGCTGATCATGACGCTTGCAAACGGCTTGATTGAACAATTGCCGACGCTTGTTCAGAGCGGCTTGCAGATCATCCTTGCGCTTGCAAAAGGAATCGCAAGCAACTTGCCGACGCTGATTCCGACCATCGTTGACGTTGTTCTTGAAATCGTTGATACGCTGATTGACAACGTGGATATGCTCGTAGAAGCGGCGTTACAGATCATCGTTGCACTTGCGGAAGGTTTAATCAAAGCACTGCCGAAGCTCCTTGCAAAAGCCCCGGAGATTATTGCATCTCTCGTCGGCGCAATCATCGGCGCGGTCGGGCAGCTTGCAGAGGCGGCAGGTTCTATCATCTCCACGTTGGCGAGCGGCATTGCATCCCGATTCTCTACGATCATCGGCAAGGGGCGCGAACTCCTGCAAGCGTTCAAAAGCGGCGTAGTCTCTGCTGTCGGTTCGCTTGCATCCGCAGGTTTGAATCTTGTGCAGGGCATTTGGAACGGCATCAGCAGTGGTCTAGGTTGGATTAAAGGGAAGATTCAAGGTTGGGTCGGTAACGTGACCTCGTTCATAAAGTCGCTGTTTGGCATCCATTCGCCGTCTACGGTCATGCGTGACCAAGTCGGTAAGTTCCTTGCGCTCGGCATTGGCGAAGGCTTTACCCGTGAGATGACTAGCGTCGAAAAGATGATGCAAAACTCCATGCCCGACCTGACGAGCAACATTGATGTGAACGGGAACTACAACGGCTATGGTTACGGCTCTGGTGCTTTCGGCGGCATGGCGATCAATGGTGATGTGTATATCACAGTTGAAGGAGCAGGGAAGAATGCGGAAGAGATCGGGCGCGATCTCTACAAGATGCTCGTTAGACAAGGGGGTGTAGCTTATGCCTATTGATAGTTATTTCATCTTCAATGGAACGCGGTCAGATGACATGGGTTTGATGATGGCAAGCGACCCTGTGTCTGTGCATCCTGCGCGGCGCGGTGAGTTGTACCCCATTCCCGGACGCAACGGTTCGATAGTGCGCGAGGACGGCTCATACGACACGTACACGATCACGTATGATGTTATGTTCGACTCTGGCTCAACGCAAGTCGGCGTGTACACGCAAGCGCGTGATGTGGCGGCGTGGTTGCTCGGCTCTCGCGGTTTCTACCGTCTGGAAGATTCGTTCGAACCAGAGCATTACAGACTCGCTCGGTGCGCGGCTTCGCTGAATGTCGAAAACCGTCTGTTGCGCTTTGGTCGTGCGCAGATCGCGTTTGAGGTTCAACCGCAACGCTACCTCAAATCCGGCGAGACTTCGCTCACGTTCACTGGCGGCGCGACAACGAGCGTCACGAACCCGACGCAGTTTGAAGCTAGACCGTTACTCAAGTTTACGGACACTTCAACGCCGCCGACACCAGTTGTTCAGACGCTGACTATGGTGGATGACCGCAGAATCAGTGCAAGTGGTGATGTTGTTCCAACTCCCTCTGGTTCTGGAATGTCTGTCAGTCAGCCTGTTAGCTGTTCCGGGAATTTGACCGCGTTAATCACCGGAAACGGCGTGGTGTTCCTAGACAGTGACGGTCAAACCAGAGCGAACGGATTTATCCCGTCTGGAAAAGTTGACAATTCTGGTGTAAACACGACATGGTCAACTGCCGTACCGGACTGGGCTGAAACTATTCGCGTTTCGTCTATCAGCGGTTCGCAGTCTCCTGCTCCGGCTCTAACTCTGCGCGGTCGCCATGTGCATCCCGGCGCGTCCGCTGTGACTATCAACGGCATTGTGGTAAATCTGGATTTCTCCGGCAAGGACACGATCTATTTGGATTGTGATCTTCACGATGCCTATTACGAAGATGGTTCAAATGCAAACCAGATGGTTTCGTTCTCGTCTTCCATCGTGGCTTATCCGACCTTCCCCGGCTTGAGTCCGGGCGTGAATTCAATCATCCCGGCTTCTGGCGATCTCAGCTTTGAGATGACTCCAAGGTGGTGGACACTGTGATTCCTGTTCTTTATCCATCAACAGAAACTTCGTTCACCACAAACGGTCTCGGCGGTCTGCCCGATGCGATCTCTTGCGTCGTGACGGAGCAGAGGAACACACAGGGCGGCTACTATCTGGAGATGGACTATCCCATCGATGGACTCCATTATGCCGACATCGCACCCGAAAGAATCATCTACGCCGCTCCTGCTATGGGAAAAACTCCGCAACCGTTCCGAATCTCGCGCATTACTCGCCCGATTAACGGAATTGTCCACATTGAAGCACCGCACATCTCCGCTCAGATGCAGACGATCATGACGTATGGCTCATACACGGCGAGAAGCTTCACGGGCGTGACGTATGACTTTGCACAGGCGGCGCGTGACCTTGGACAGACCTTCCCGTTCTGGTTCTCATCGGACAAGACCTTCACGGAAACGCAAATCAGCT
>Ga0326512_10001222_pt1 | contig 20399 bp, 33 predicted proteins | sample 1_2617_0518_D_FD_203652 | JGI IMG/M metagenome (GOLD analysis project Ga0326512, IMG submission 203652) | Bovine rumen microbial communities from UC Davis, California, United States - 1_2617_0518 | ecosystem: Host-associated > Mammals > Digestive system > Stomach > Rumen | place: USA... | reverse complement strand
ATGAGCACGGTACGGCTCACCGCCTGCGCCGAGGCGGAGTCCGCGCCGCTGGTGCTGCGCTACCTGTATCAGGGCGCGGAGCTGGTGCGGCGGACCTATCAGCTTCCGGTGGGGTATCACTACGAAATTCAGAATATTTATCCGGATATTGTGACCGGAAAGCTGCGGACCATCTATTACCCGGAGAACGAGGCGGCAACGGGCACCGTGGCGCAGGGCGGCACCACGGACAATGAGAACGTAGACCAGGCGCTGGTGCTGGACAGCAGCACCGGAGTGCTCCAGGTCCTGAGCGTGGACGAGTGGGACGTGGAGGAGAAGACTGTGGACGGGGAGACGGTAGCAGTGGGGGTGATTCAATGAGCTGGAGCAGTGGAACCAACACCATCAAGGAGGGGGACGAGAGCAAGAGCCTGACCCTCCAGATGCTGGAGGTCAAAAAGCAGGGCGGCGGCACGGAGTGCTTCGTCCGCAAATCTGATGTGAATCTGGGCACCAAGTCCGTCAACAAAAACGGGACGTACACCGCGGCATCGGACAGCAAATACGGCTTTTCTCAGTTTTCCGTCAACGTGCGCGGCGGCAACGGGAGCGCGGACAGCCACGGCAAGCCCACCGGCGGGGACATCAAGCCCGGTGGGGCGGGGAGCGCTGTGGTGGGCACGGACCCGGAGACGGGCAACGACGTTGCCGTGGGCGTGGACGAGGACGGCGTGCTGGTGACGACACCGGTGCCGAGCGGGATTCAGATTGTCACGCCGCCCACAAAAACGGACTACAACGCCGGGGAGACCATGGTTTACACCGGTTTGGTAGTAAAGATGGTGAATCGGGACGGGAGTACCTACACCGATGCAGACCACCCCAACGGGCATTTGAGTCTTGGAGAACTGGTTCTCCCGGTGACCGAGGCACCGGCGGCGAGTGGGGACAGGCAGGCAAGCTCTGATTTGGAAACCGGAAGCGCAGTAGTACAGCCAATTAAGTTCGGTGCTACAATACAGGTTAATCGTATAAAGTCAAACGGTGAAGATATATCGTTTGTGCTATCGGCAAATCATGGCGTTTTTGCCGCAACGAGCTATGATAGTGGTTACAGCTTTGTTTGGGCCGATAGTAGCGGTGATTATGAGATATATCGGGGGCCTGAAACTGAACCAGCAACTGGGTCTGGCCATCAATATACATATAACGGGAAAACGGTCTATTATCAACATGGTGGCAGCTCCGGAGCGTACAGGTATCCATCAGTGGTCCCTTCTGCGGGGTCTGGAAATATACAATATGCGAATGCGGCTGCGATTGCGTGGACTATGATTTATGGAAATGTAACGGGCGGCACTGCTACCATTCCGGTTAAGTGGATTAACTCCTATACAGGTGTGGAGTGTCAAGATACATTCCAGATTACCAGCACACCTGCCAGTGGGGACGCGCACACCACCACAGGCAGCACCGGCACCGAGGGAAGCGGCGGAGGAGGAACATTCTAATGGCAGAAGGACGCATTAAAGATTCCGAGCTGTCCGCGATTGCGGCGGCGATTCGCTCCAAAAACGGGAGTAGCACGATTTATAAACCCGCTGAGATGGCGCAGGCCATTTTGGACATTGATACCGGCTATCCGGAGCCGACAGGGACGGTAAACATCACCCAAAACGGCACCACCAACGTCAAGGATTATGCCAGCGCTGCGGTCAACGTCCCGAATAGCTATGCCGCCGGGGACGAGGGCAAGGTGGTTTCCAACGGGGCGCTGGTGGCGCAGACAGCGAGAGCATCTGAAATCACGCAGAATGGGACGTATGATACAACGCTGAATAACAGCGTGAGTGTGAACGTGTCAACGCCAAACACCTTGAACTTATTCCGTCCCACTCTGTACAGTCGTAATGAGAAGCCAAGAACTCATTCCATCAGCTTCTCGACAGACGATAACTGGTCATCCGTGCTGGTGACATGCAGCGCGTGGGATAGCAGTACTACTTTAGGCGCTGGTATCACATGGACTGTACCAACAGATGTCTGTAAAGTCTTCTGCAACTGTGTACTTCGTTTAGACTGTGACGATCCCCGGGTATCTGCTGTTGTACAGTTGAATCAGAGTCCATGGACTGCTATTGCCATAGTCAGAGGTGGTGGACAAGGAAATCAGGAAGCGATCATCCCAGATGTGGACAGCAATATGTCATATATCATTGGTTACACCATTCAACCCGGCGACAGATCTCCCATCTCCAATCTGCGAATGTCTCTGTCTATTCGGACAACATAATAAATCAGAGTTATATCTCCTTGTGACCAGCACATTTTATACGAGCGAGACGAACTATGAGTTTATTGCTGGCCCGGAATACACAGGAACGCCAATTTGATGCTAGGAGGACACCACCATGGGATATTTAATTACGTTTTATTTCATCGTTCTGGACTTTTTCACCGGCCTCCTCAAGGCATTCGCAACGGGGGGCTTCTCCTCCAAAATCATGCGGCGGGGGCTGTTCCACAAGCTGAGCCTGCTGTGCGTGCTGGCCCTGGGCTGGCTCATGGAGTACGCTCAGCGGTTTGTGGATTTGGGGCTGAGCTTCGCCGTGCCGGTGGGCACGGCTGCCTGCGTGTACATCATCCTCATGGAGGCGGGCTCCATTCTGGAGAACCTGTGCAGAATCAATCCGGAGCTGAGCTCCACGAAACTGTGGAAGCTGCTCGGAATGGGCAACCGGCTGGAGAATACAGAGCAGGAAGAGAAAAAGAAGCAGCTCCCCATGGAGCAGGAAACGGCTCAGGCAGAGGAGGCGGAGCCCCATGAAAATCAGTGAGAAGGGGCTGGCGCTGATTAAGCGCTTCGAGGGCTGCGAGCTGCGGGCCTATCGGGATTGCGTGGGCGAGTGGACCATCGGGTGGGGCACCACCAGCGCGGACAAGGGCATCACGGGGAAGGCCATCAAGGCGGGGATGAAGATTTCTCAGGCCACGGCGGACGATTGGCTCCGCAAGGCCGTGAACCAGAAATATGCCCCCATGGTGGAGGCCTACGACAAGCAGTTCTGCTGGAGCCAAAACGAGTTTGACGCCCTGTGCAGCTTTGCCTACAATCTGGGCCACCTTCACCTCCTCCACGAGGGCGGAGACCCCAAAAAGCCCCTGCGCAGCCGCGCGGAGATTCGGGCCGTGTGGGGAAAGTACGACAAGGCCAGAGGGCGGCACGTCAAGGGCCTGCTGGAGCGCCGGGAGGCGGAGCTGAGGTTGTTCAACGCTGCCTCCCCCTCCCCGGGGACAGGTGGAAACCCCTATCCGGCCCCCACCAAAACCATCACCAGCAACGAGCAGGCGCTGGCGCTGAGGCTGGTACACTGGCAAAATCACGGTGACGAGGTCAGGGCCGTGCAGTGGGAGCTGGTGCGGCTGGGGTACTCCATCGGGGCCGTGGACGGAGTGTGCGGGAAGAAGACCATTACCGGAGTGATCACCTTCCAGCTCGGCGCGGGTCTCAAGCTGACCGGAGCTGTGGACAAAGACACATGGGACGCGCTCACCAAGGCCAAGGAGAAGCCGAAGCCGACGGAGCCCTCCGCGCCCTCCGGGGGCACCGAGAGCACTGCCAAGGCCGCAGCGCCCACCAATTACCGCAAGGCCGCTGCGGAGGCCGCTAAGAGGATTTATCCGATGGCCAATGGCAAAAAGCACGGGAGCGGCGTGCAAAAGCGGGTCACCACGCTGGAGGAGTTCAAAAAGCAGGGCGAGCTGAACTGCCACCTGATGGCGTCGCTGGTGCTCCAGGAGGCTGGATGCCTGCCCAAGGGCAAGGTCATCACCCACACGAAGAAGGCGTCCGGGAAAAAGAAAATCACGGATGCGGTGAGGGGCACGGAGAACCTTCGCCATTGCAAGGTGTACTGGGTCAACAAGAGGTTCGCCAAGCTGCCGGAGAAGTGGCGGAGGGCCGGATGCGTGTACATCCAGACCTCCAACGCCTGCGTCAGCGCCGGGGACGGTAAAATCTGGAGCTGCAACAAGAGCGTCGGGGAGAAGTACCAGAGCGCTGGCGACTGGCTGCGGACGGGAGGGTATCCGTTCAACAGCGAGATTCTGTGCGTGATTGTGCCGGATGAGTGAGATAGGGGAGGCTCCTGCGGCGGCCATAAAAATGCCCCCCGGGGAGGGTTTCCCGGGGGGTGTAACTTTTTGCGTGTGATGCGTGTGATATTTCGTGTGATATTTGGGCGGGGAAAGGTCCGTGAGGGCGGGATAGAGCCCGCGAGGGCGGGAAAAGCTCCGTGGGAGTGTGGTGGAAAAGTTGCGGATGGTGGGAAAAGTTGTGGGAATTGGAAATAAAAACCCCCTCCGGATCCTCTCGGAGGGGGTTGGTGTGGTGCGGGTAGCGGGACTCGAACCCGTTTAACGAATCTAAAAATCTCCTGTGCCGCAGTTAAAAAACGAACCAAGCTACGCTTCGTGTGATGTTTCGTGTGATATACCCAGAATCTGTTCAAAGAAAGCATTCACTTTTTCGTCCGCTATGGAGCCGCCGGCCTCCATGGTGTGGGTATAGACACGGTTCATCGTGTCCGGGGTGCTCCACCCGCCCCGGCGCTGTGCCAGGTACTGCGGCACACCCATCAGGGCCATGATTGAGGCGTTGCTGTGGCGCAAGTCGTGAAACCGAACGTCCGGGAGCTTGTTGCGCTTCAGAATCGTCTTGAAGCGCTTCCACATGCTGCGGCCTGTCAGAGTGGTCACCCACTCCCCTTCTGTGGACTCCTGGGCGGCTCTCAGCCGCTCCTCCAGGTATGGGTGGAGATTTATCCACCTGTCGGATTCCACCGTCTTGGGGCCTTTGTGGGCCGCGTAGCGGGTACCGGTGAGAACACGGGCACCGTGTACGTGCAGCCGGTGGTGCTCCCAGTCGATGTCCGTCCACCGCAGGCCGCAGATTTCCGACTCCCGGAGGCAGCACCACAGGGCCAGCAGAATCGGCAGCTCCATGATGTTGCCCTGGATTCCCTGCACCAGCGTGGCCACCTGCTCCGTGTCCAGGACGTTTGGCTGGAACTTCTGCTTCTGGGGCAGCTTTACACCGTCGTCCTGGAGGTCTCGGGCCAGAGGCTTATGGTACATCTTCAGCGCAGAGAGCATCAGGCTGTAAGCGTTGTGGACGCTCTTCGGGCTGTGGTCGGCAGCCTCCTCGCTGACGGCCTGCTGGATCAGCGCCGGAGTGAGCTTGCGCAGCTGCGTCCCCATGATGCGGGGGAAGCTGTTGGCCACGATGGTGCGGTAACCTCGGAGGGTAGTCACGGAGATCACCCCTTCCCTACCGTCGATGTAGGCGTTCATGGCCTCCCGCAGGGTCATGGCGGCGCTGCTCTGGGTGATGGCCTTGTGGTGGAGCTGGAGCTGGAGCGCTTCATACTCCGCTTCCTTCTTGGTGGAGGCGGTGACGGACTTGTAGATGGCCTTCCCGTCCGGGCCCTTGCCCATGTACACCTGGCAGCGCCAGTTGCCGGAGGGGAGTTTTTTCGCTGTTGCCATTGTAAATCCCTCCAATCGTGGTATAATAGAGGGGCAGTTATGGGCTGACATACATACACTGCCCTCACCGTCCCGGCATCCGCACCGCCGGGGCGGTTTTTTGTTTTGCGAGCTGTTCGGAAATCCCGAACAGAGGCTTCTTTCTTTCAACTTTCATTTTAACGCGCGAAACATGAGTTATAAACGTGCGTTTAACGCAATTAATTCTGTTAAGCGAGTTAAAGCGAGTTAAAGCGAGAATTTAAGTGAGTTGAGTGAATGAGTTAACTCACCGCACATGACTTATAAAGTACGTGGCCTTGCCCAGAATCCGCACCCGGTTCATGTCCTCCTCCCAAAAGGGCAGCGGGCGGTATTTGGGGTTCTCCGGCTCCAACACGATGTGGTCAGGGTAGATGTGGACGCGCTTCAGGGTGGCCTCCTCCCCGTCCACCAGCACGGCGGCGATTTCACCATTCTCCACCGTCTCCTGCTGGCGGATGCACACGATGTCCCCGTCAAAGATGCGGGCGTTAATCATGCTGTCGCCGTGGCACTGGAGGGTGAAGTCTGCGTCCACGAAGTCCGGGACGATGTCCATGCCCTCAAAGTGCTGCTCCGCGAGAGCCGGTTCACCGCATGGAATATCGCCCAGCCGGGGGCTGGCCTTGGTGCCGAACATGGGCTGTAGGTTGGAGGCCGGGAACGGGGTTGGTGTGGGTGGTGTTGGCTCGTCCTGCCAGCCCATCAGCTCCACCGGAGAAATGCGGAGCACCTCTGATAGTTTTGCTATCTTATCCCGCCGCATATTGGAAATAGAGCCGCTTTCCCACTTTTTGACTGTGCTTTTACTCACGCCGACATAGTTTCCTACTTGCTCAAGGGTCAATCCCAGTTCTGTCCGTCGCTCCTTGATTTTGTCTTTTACTTCCACTTGTTATCACCTCCACTCTGATAAGTACACTATAACACGCCGGTTTCTTATTCGCAACTGCAAATTCAGCCAGCGGGAAAAAAGTTTCCTTTAGGGCTTGACAAAGACCAATGGATGGGGTAATATGGAAGTGTCCTAAAGGAAACGGAAGGAGGTGAAGTGAGTGGACGTCAACAAGTTGAAGTACTTCATTGCTGACCGAGGAGAGAGTCTTTCCACCTACGAACAGGCTCTTGGAATCAGCAGAACCGCCCTTTATCGCAAGATGAGGGGCCAAACCGAGTTCACCCGGGACGAAATCGAGAAAACGATTCGTTTCCTGCGGCTGAACGAGGCAGACACCATCTCTGTTTTTTTTAACGATGTGGTTTCCTAAAAGAAACTAGAAAGGAGGGTGACCAATGACCACCTTACCCACCTACGAGGAGGAGGCGGAACGCCTCTCCCGCGAGCAAGGAATCTTCATCCCGCCCACCCAGCTCAACCAGTTCAGCAGGGCAGCCAGCAAGGCCATGAATGCCATCGTGAACGCGCTGCCCTACTGCACCTACTCCGAGTATGAGCTGGTGCTGGAGCTGATGCGCCGGACGCTGGAGTGCGGGAAGAGAAGAAAGGAGTGAATACCATGAAGAAACACAGAAGAGCTGGGAAGGAAGAGCTCCACATCATTGCCGGGGCCTTCATCAACGAAATCCGGCAGCACCTCAAGGCCGGGAACACCGAGATGGCACAAGCCATGATTTCGGGTGCGTCGATGGGGCTGACGCTGGCCGAGGACGCAGACGGCGACCTCCGCGAGGCGTTCGGCGCGGCCCTGTCAGAATTGGTCGGCTGGACGCTGGACCTCAGCGCTCTGGACGCTGCGGGAGAGGAGTGAACACCATGAAGAAACCCATCAATCCGGCCACGATGACCGTTCTGGTGACCAACATTCAGGACAACCTCAAGGCCTTCGACGAGGGCGACAGCCGCAGCGTTGATTATGCGGAGATTGTGATGGGGATCCTCACCGGGCTGATGAAAGACGGCCACATCATCCATGTGAGCGTCTGGCCGCAGAATGAGGCCACCCAGGTGTGGGACGTGTGCATTGACGCGGTCCACCTGTGCAAGGGCGGCATCCTCCTTGATGGGAACGCCGTTTCGCTGCTGCTCAAAAAAGGAAGGAGCTGAGCACCATGAAGGAGCAAGTCAAAATCATCGCCCACGCTATCGACCGTGGCACCGACCACGACACGGCGATGTGGTTCGTCAAACTGGATGCCGAGTTTAGCTCCAGGTGGGCCAATGGGGCCTATTGGCAAGGCTGGATTGAAGCGGAAGTGGCGCGAGCCCTGGGCTTCGACTGGCTGGATACGCAGAGGGCCGGGTACCGGTTCGAACTCTGCCGGATGACGGAGACCCTGTTTGCAGTGACGCTGACGAGACAGAGTGAGGGGAGCTGAGACCATGGCAAAGCGCAAAGTGTCCCCCGAGGAGCGCTATCATCGCCGCCTGCTGGGGGAGCTGCTCCGGTCCCAGACCGTGGCCGGAGAGACGGACGCGGAGACCTGCGCCGCGCTGGGGCTGTCGCTGGACACCTGGACGCGGGCGCGGAAGCAGCGTCCGGAAACGTTTAAGGCCGACGAGATTTTCCGGGCAAAGACACACTTCGGGTGGGGCCCGGAGGAGCTCAGCCGGATTTTCGTGGAGTGAAAGGAGAAGAAAATGCACATGATTCACAGCTTTTTCAACATCCACAGCCTGATTTGTGCTGTGGGCGGGGCGGTTATCTATGCGCTGCTGAGTGCGGCGGTGCGCAGGGCGGCGATGCAGGTCCGGCGTCAGCTCCGCAAGTGGCGCAGGGCGCAGCCGGGTTACCGGCAGTATCAGGAGCTGCTCCGGGAGCAGAGTCGGAGCCGGATGGCCAGCATCATGGCCGAGACCGACGATCCCTGGGCGGCACCGTGGAGGGAGGCTGTAAGACGATGAGCGGCCTGATGCCCTGCCCCAAATGCGGGAGCACCAATCTCTGCCGGAAGGCCTTCTGGGACCCGTTCCGGAAGGACCGTACCCTCTGGCAGCTGGTCTGCGAGGACTGCGGATTCCTGGGTCCCTGCGGGACGGATGTGGACGATGCAAACGAGCTTTGGAACGAACAGGGAGGGTTTGGCAATGCGAGTGTTTAAGTCCCGCGCCTACAAGGATGCGGAGCGGGCGCTGCTGGCAGCAGCCAGGCAGGTGGAGGTGGATGCCGTGGTGTCCGTCGCGAGAGTCAGGCTCACGCCCGGGGAGTTCGGGCACTTTTTGGCGAGGGTCCGCGCCCGGCGGGAGGAGCTGCCGCCCCGGTACACGGACCAGCCGGAGGAGGAGCTGTGATGGAGCATAAATTCCTCTGCCTGAGCTGCTACATGGAGCAGCGGGAGGTGTACAGCGTGGAGCCAATCAACGTCCCGCCCATCCGGCGGGAGTGCGAGGGCTGCGGACGCAAAGCCCAGGTGTGGAAGTACCTGGTGAAGAGGAAGGCGGTGAGGAGGGTTGTTTGAGCGCGGCTGCCAATTGATCCGCGGCGGGAAGGACCTGAGGGCCTGTGCCACATTCCACTGCGAGCAGTGCGGCTGGAATCCTGATGTCGCAGCGGCGCGGCTGGAGTACCTGCTGCGGTATGGGCTGCGTGAGGGCAAGGACGGATTGATGTACATCCCGGCGAGGCCGGGGAAGGAGTAAAAAAGCCGCCCCCGGAGGTGGAGCTCCGAATGGCGGCAAGGCAATGAATACCATCTGTATTATAGCACCAAGGAGGACGAAACACAATGGCAAGAATGAAAACCAACATCAAGCCGAGCGACGTTTACGCGCTGGCAATCGCGGCGACGGCGGAGAAGTATACCACAAACGGCGTGCGCCTGGACGCGGACGAGCTGGCCGACGCTTTGGCCTATCTCTGCGACCAGAGGGACACTGCCCTGTATGTGGAGCAGCGCGATGAGGAGGAGGCCGCCAAGGCCAAAATGGAGCAGGAGGAGGCGGACCATGCAGAGGGCTGACCACATCCCCGAGCCGCCGTTGGAGCCGCCCGAGCAGATGCACCCCCGGTGCCCCTGCTGTTTTTTGGAGTGCGACAAGTACTACAAAGATTGGTTCGGTAGAATTCTGGGCTGTGACCTTTGTATTGATGAAGTGGACGCATGGGAGGAGATGGATAACGATGGACTTTGAGATCAACGAGGCTTTCGCAATCGACAGCGACCAGAAAGCTGACTGGGCGCTCCGCAAAATCAAGGCGGAGCGGGACGAGCTCCAGCGGCTCACCGAGCTGCACGATGCGGAGGTGGCCGAGCTGGACGCCAAGCTGGACGAGGCGCAGCGGCTGTGTGACAGCCGTACCGGGTACCTGCTGGGCCTGCTGGAGAGGTACTTCAGCACCGTGGAGCCAAGACGCACCAAGACCATGGAGCAGTATAAGCTCCTGAACGGGTCCCTGGTGCGCAAACTGGGCGGCGTGGACTACGAGCGGGACGATGAGGCCCTGACCAATTGGCTCCGGCAGGCCCCTGACAAGGAGGACCTGCTGAACATCAAAATCACTCCCCGGTGGGGGATGGTAAAGCGTCTGGTACAGGGGGACCCGGAGACAGGCGCGGTGACGTTTGCGGAAACCGGGGAGATTGTGCCGGGGCTGACAGCGGTCCGAAAGCCGGACAGCTTCGACGTGAAATTCTGAGCGAGGAGGTGCGCAACATGAAGAAGAGCGCAATTTACGAAAAGGCCATTCAGGGCGTATTGGTTCAGTGGCACAGAAAGAACGCAGAGGACCTGTATCCCTTCTCCGACCTCTGCGATGCGCTGGAAGAGCTGCTGCCCCGGTGGAGATGGGCGTTGAACGATGAGCAGGAGCAGAAGGAGGCGCAGCAGTAATGGGAATCCCCGTCCTGATTCTGGGAGAGAGCGGCAGCGGCAAATCTGCCAGCCTGCGCAACTTCTCCCCCGAGGAGGTGGGCGTGTTCAACGTGGCGGGTAAGCCGCTGCCGTTTCGGCGGCGGCTCCCCACCGTCAACAACGCCACCTATTCTACCATCTACAAGGGGCTGAACGCCCCGAAGCGCAAGTGCTACGTCATCGACGATAGCCAGTACCTGATGGCATTTGAGGAACTGGACCGAGCCAAAGAGACCGGATACCAGAAATTTACGGAGATGGCGCTGCATTTCTCCGGGCTGGTGCGCTACTGCATCAACGCCCTGCCTGAGGATTGTATCGTCTACTTTCTCCACCACGTGGAGGTATCCGACGCGGGCAAAACCAAGGCCAAAACCGTGGGCAAGATGATTGACAGCAAACTGACGCTGGAGGGCCTGTTCTCCATCGTGCTGCTGTGCGAGGCCAGCAAGGAGGGCCACCGCTTCATCACCCAGAGCGACGGCTACACCACCGCAAAAAGCCCCATGGAGATGTTCCCGGAGACCATCGACAACGATTTGAAGCTGGTGGACACCACCATCCGCGATTACTACGAGTTCAACAAGGAGGACAACGCACAATGAGACAGATTTCCGATTCCCAGTGGGACAGCATTCAGGAGCGGCAGGACGGCGAGTTTCCCAAACCCGTCCCCGGCGGCTACATCGGCTACATCGTCCGCTATGAGGACGTGGAGCGGCCCGTCAAGCAGGGCGGCGGTTCTGAGTATCTGCGCATTGAGTGGGACTTTGCAGAGGGCGAGTTCAAGCTCTACAACCGGGACACCTTTGACCGCTTCGGCAACTGGCCTGGCTTCGGCGCGTTCGTCCGCTCCTATAAGGACTCTGCCCTGCCCTTCTTCAAGGCCTTCAAGACCTGTCTGGAGGTGAGCAACAACGGCTATCACTTCCGCACCGACCAGCTCGACGGCATGAAGGGTAAGAAGCTCGGTATCGTTCTGGGCGAGGAAGAATACTGGAGCACGCGGGACAACGAGATTAAGACCCGGCTCTATGTGGCCCAGGTCCGCAGCGTGAAGGCCATCCGGGATGGCGATTTCAAGATTCCTGAGCTGAAGAAGTACAAGGGCACCCCGCCCGCACCCGCTCCGGCAAGTCAGTATGCGCAGCCCTACGCCGCGCAGCCCACTCCCTACAATTCGCCGCAGCAGGCCCCGCAGGACTGGGCCGCACTGGAGGACGACGGTGAGCTGCCGTTCTGACGTCGCTGCCCGCATCAAGGCCAGCGTCTCCCCCCGGGACGTGCTGGAGAGCTACGGCTTTCAGGTGGACCGGCACGGCAAATGCCGCTGCCCGCTCCACGACGAGAAGACCGCCTCTTTCCAGTGCTACCCCGGGGGCCGGGGCTGGTACTGCTTCGGCTGCCACAAGGGCGGGGACGTGATTCGGCTCGTCATGGAGCTGGAACACCTGCCCTTCCCGGCAGCCATGCAGGCCATAGACGCCCGCTTTGCTCTGGGCATGATCGGCGCAGAGCCTACCCCCCGGGACTCCGAGGCGGCGCGGCTGGCCCATGAGCGCAGGCGGCACCGGGAGGAGTACCAGCGCAAAGCGGCGGAGTTCGCCGCCTGCGTGGGCGTGCCGGAGAAGCGGGACCGGCTGGAGTATCTGGATTACTGGCTGAGCGAGCACGCGGACTGGAGGTGATAGCGTGGAGGAGTGGCAAACAGAAGAACGGGAGTTCGTGCCGCCCCCGGAGGAGGACGAAAAAATAGCCCCCCTCCCCGTGCCGGTGGATGACTTCAACGAGTTCGATTATGACGATTACCTCAACAGCGACGAGCCCATGAAGCTCCTTGCCCGCATCACCTCCCCCTACCAGCGGGAGCGGACCCTCACCCGCATGGACGAACACGCCAAAGCCCTGGGCTACAAGCGGGTTCGGAAGGACTGGGCGGCCTACACCGGCGAGCAGAAGGCCATGCGCCACAGCGACGAGAACACCGTGGGAGACTTGCCCGCCAAATACGGGCTGGAGCTGGACTGCGGCGCGTGGATCAGCGACCGGAATGGCGTGCGGTTCTGGCAGGGGGAAACTGAGGTGGTGGTGTGCCCCCACCCCATTTTCCCGGTGGAGCGTTTTGAGGACATCGAGACCGGGGAGCAAAAGCTGAAAATTGCCTTCCGCAACGGGGAGCGGTGGAAGACCTGCATCGTGGCGAAGAGCGTGCTGTTCTCCGGGGAGAATGTCAAGGCGCTGTCGAGTTTGGGCGCTGCGGTGACGCAGCAATCCAGTAAGCTGCTGGGCAAGTACCTGGCAGAGGTGGAGGCCCAGAACCACGACCGCATCCCGGAGCACCTCACGACCCGGCACATGGGCTGGTTTGAGGGCTACGGCTTCGTGCCCTACATTGAGAATTTACAGTTTGACGGGGACCCCATGTATGGACCGCTCTACGACTCCATCGCCCAAAAAGGGGACCCCCGGGCGTGGCTGAATCATGTGGTCACGGTCTGGAACTACTCCGTGGAGGCCCGAATTGCCATCGCGGCCAGTTTTGCCAGCGTGCTTCTCCACCACCTCCATGTGCAGCCCTTTTTCGTCCACCTGAACAGCGGACAGAGCGGCACGGGCAAGACGGTGGTGCTGATGGTGGCGGCCTCCGTGTGGGGAAACCCGGCGAACGGGCGCTATATCCAAACCTTCAACGGAACGAAGGCCAGCATGGAGTACACGGCAGGATTCCTGAACAATCTGCCCCTGATTCTGGACGAGCTTCAGCTTGCCAAGGACCCAAGCGGCAAGCTCCGGTTCTCCGTCTACGACCTCACCGAGGGCATCGGACGGGGCCGGGCCCAGAAGACCGGCGGCATCCGCCGGACGGAGCGCTGGGAAAACGTGTTCATCACCTCCGGCGAATCGTCACTGGTGACGGCTGCGGACGGCGCGGGCGCGTTCAACCGCGTTGTAAACGTGGAGTTCCTGAACCCCATCGTGGAGGACGGCGCGAGGACCGCCGACATTGTGCGCAAGCACTACGGCTGGGCCGGGCAGCTCTTCATTCAGCGGCTGGAGGACGAATCCGACGGCCTTCTGGACGAGCTGACAAAGGAATACGAGGGCATGGTGCAGCTCCTCACGTGGCCGGGTCTGGGCAAAAAAATCAGCGGCAAGCAGGCAAATGCCGCCTCCGTGCTGCTCAACGCCGCCTATTATGTGCAGCGGTATGTTTTCGAGGGCTACAGGGCCGCGGCGCTGGATGTGCCCGACATTCTGCCCTTCCTGCACGACGAGCGGGAAATTTCTGTGGGCAAGCGGGCCTATGACTTCGTTCTGGACTGGATCGGCACCAACGTCAACAGCTTTGTGGACGAGCACCGCTGCGGCCAAAACGGGGAGTTCTTTGTCCGGCGGCTGGAGGATGTGAAGGGCAAACTGTACGGCAAAATCAGGGCGGACGATGTGACGCTGGTGATCAAGTCCGTGTTCGAGGCGGCCCTGATGGAGAACGGCTATTCCCCGGAGCCGGTGTATAAGTGGCTGCGAGCGAATGGGAAGCTGAAAGCAAAAGACGCTGTATCTGCTGTCTATTCCATCGGCGGGACCAAGGTGCGCTGCGTGGGAATCCTCACAGGCTCACAGGTTTCACAGGGGTAGAACGCTATCTATATATACAGTAAAAATATAGATTGGTGCTTGACGGTAAAAAAAAGAACCCCTATAGGGGGTTTGCTCACACCCTGAGAACCCTGTGAACCCTGTGAGCGTAGTAAAAAAGTAACAAAAACTGCACGATACAACGAAAAATAAAAACTGCTGTGAGGTGTGATTTTCACGGGCTCACAGCGAAGGAGTGGATACGCATGAATTTCATCCCCCGCCCCTATCAGCGGGAGTGCATCGACACCATCACCGCGCAGCCACCCGGCAGCTATCTGGTGCAGATGGCCACGGGGCTGGGCAAGACGGCCGTCTTCACCCACATCCCCCACGACGGGCGGATGCTCATCCTGTCCCATCGGGAGGAGCTGGTGCGCCAGCCGCTGAAGTGGTTTAACTGCTCCATCGGCATCGAGCAGGGAAAGCACCGCTCCGACCACACCGAGGACGTCGTGAGCGCCTGCACCGCGTCCATGGTGCACCGGCTGGACGGCTACGCCTCGGACGAGTTTGACCTGATTATCGTGGACGAGTGCCACCACGCCGGGGCGAAAAGCTACAAAAAGATTCTGAACCATTTCAAGCCGGAGAAGCTCATCGGCTTCACGGCGACCCCGAACCGGGCGGACAAGGTGCGGCTGAATGACGTGTTCCAGCGCATCATCTTCCAGCGGGATTTGCGCTGGGCCATTGAAAACAAGTGGCTGTGTCCGGTCCACTGCCTCCGGGTGGAGATTGGCTATGACCTGAGTGGGGTCCACATCCGCAACGGGGACTATGCCCCCGGCGAGCTGGAGGAGGCCATGGACGGCACGGCAGACGCCATCGCCGAAGCCTATCGGGACTACGCCAAGGGCGCGACGCTCATCTTCGCTGTCAGTGTAGCACAGTGCGCTGAGATTGCCAAGCGGATTCCCGGCGCTGTTGCCGTGACCGGGGAGACAAAGGACCGGGCCAGCATCATCGAGGCCTTCACCCGCCGGGAGATTCCCTGCATCGTCAACTGCATGGTGTTCACGGAAGGGACGGACATGCCGCTGGTGGAGACCGTCATCGTGGCCAGACCCACCACGTCCGAGGCGCTCTACACCCAGATGGTGGGGCGTGGCCTGCGTCTCCACCCGGAGAAGGACAAGCTCACCCTGATTGACTGCGTGGGCGTGGCGGGCAAGCTGAGCCTGTGTACGGCACCCTCCCTGCTGGGCGTGGATTTGGAGAACGTCCCCAAAGAAAAGCGGGACAGGCTGGAGGGCGACCTGTTCGAGCTGCCGGAGAAGGCGGCGCTGCTGAGCGACTGCCCCCAGAGCTGGGTCAAGAACGTCCAGGTGGTGGACCTGTGGGCTAAGTCCAGCGGGTACAACACCCACGACCTGAACCTCTTCCAGTGCCCGGACGGGCGGATGCAGGTGAGCCTGCTGGAAAACCGGACTCTGACAATTCCCACGCCGGACGCGCTGGGCATGGTGCCCCTGAAAAATGGCGGGACCATGCCGATGCAGGAGGCCATCGATGTGCTCTATCACAATCTGGAGAGCTTTTACCCGGAGCAGCGCTACCTCTGGGACCTGAACGCGGTGAAGCGCTGGGGCAAGGGTCCGGCCACGGACAAGCAGAAAGGCATCATTAAAAAACGGTGCGCAGACGTGGACGTGGATGCGCTGACGAAGATGGATGCAAGCATGATCCTCAACGGCCTGAAGGCCCACAACTGGAGGTGGAGAGGATGAGCCGGGAAATCCTATTTCGCGGAAAACGGATTGATAACGGTGAATGGGTTTATGGTTTTTATGTGAACTGCTCCGGGCCTGGCTGCCAGCGCTATGAATCGCGCCATTACATCATAGAATATCCAGATAAGTGGCATGAGGTTTTTACTTCAACAGTTCATCAGTACACTGGCGTGAAAGATAAACACGGCTCTCGTATTTTTGAGGGCGACATCATCAAAACCGATTTAGCTCGCCCCTATCTCGTTGTAGTGTTTCGCGGTGGCGCATTTGAACACGAATGCGACGACGGCGACGGAATTTATTATGACATCATGTTTGCCACATCCGAAGAAGAGCAGTTCGTGGACAAGTATTCTAAGGTGATTGGGAACGTCTGCGACAACCCGGAGTATATGGAGGACTAGCCATGACCGAGGCGCAGGAGCAAGCCACCCTCTTCCGGTGGGCGGCGCAGCCCTCCATCCGGGGGAGGTACCCGGAGCTGAAGCTGCTCCACCACATCAAAAACGAGACAAAAGAGGGCGCGGCACAGGTTGCTGTGGACAAGTCCCAGGGCGTCAAGAAAGGCGTCCCGGACTTGTGCCTGCCCGTGGCCCGGGGAGGGTTCCACGGGCTGTACATTGAGATGAAAACGGCCAAAGGCAGACTGTCCCCGGAACAGAAGTGGTGGCTGGATGAGCTGAAGGGCCAGCAGTACCGGGCGGTAATGTGTCGCGGCTGGAAAGAGGCCGTGGAGGTATTGGAGGAGTATTTGAATGAACAGAGAAATTTTGTTTAGGGGCAAACGTGTTGATAACGGCGAGTGGGTTTGTGGGCACTGTGAAGAGCAGAACACACCCGAATACCACGCTTATATCATCACCGACTTTTGCGCTGAGGTTGATGACCGACACGTTGATATACTGGAGTGCGACATCCACGAAGTAGGCCCCTCCACCATCGGCCAGTACACCGGGCTGACCGACAAGAACGGCAAGCGGATTTTTGAGGGGGATGTGGTGCGGTATACGTTTGACAGCCCAGATGACCCCACTGCCACAGAAAACGGGTTGAAACCGAGGATTGGCCGGATCTTTTGGTCAGAGTGGAGAGCTAGCTTTGCTGTCACAGCAGGTCGCAAAGGCAGTGACGCGATTAACAGCGATGTTGCGCAATACGTCCGGGGAAGAGGCATCTATGAATATGTCCGGGGCGCAAACACTGTCGAAATCATCGGCAACATCCACGACAACCCGGAGCTGATGGAGGTGTGAGCTGTGAGCAAAAAGAAACAGCACCACTCCAAGCCCCACGGCGGCGGCGTGAGCTACGCCCAGCGGCTGGCACAACAGAGAGCGCTCCATCAGGTCCTCACGGATGAGGCAATCCGGCAGCAGGCGGACGCATGGGCGCGGCAGGACACCGTCCGGGGGCTGTGGCTGATGGTCTGCGCCGTAGCGGACGCCTTCCACGTCGGTCCGAAGCGGATGAAGCGGGACTTTTTTCCGGCGCTGTTGGCAGTGCGGGAGGAAATCGAGCAGATGAAGCGGGAGAACGGCGAGGTGTACGCCTTTGAGAAGCTCAAGCAGAGGGCGGAACAGGTCTGCGGCGAGGAGCTGGAGTATTTTTACGAGCCGGACCCGGCGGCAGCGCTGAAGGAGGAGGAGAAACAACCATGAGCAATAAGACTGAAATCAGAATCACCGTGGAAGAAGATGCAAACGGTTGTGCTGTGCGGGTAGACATAGATGGCAGCGCAAAAGGCATCATGAACGGTCTGGGCGCTGCTGTGAACGATTTGTGCGAGAGCGAAAACATTCCGCTGCCGGTATTCTTTGCCGCCTGCGTGGCGGGAAAAGCACACGACCTGAAGAAAAGCGGTGTTTCCATCCGTGTGCCAAATTCGAAAGAGGGCAAGCAACCATGAATGACTATAACACCTTCCTGCAATCCAAAGTCGTGACCGCGCCGGTTGGAGGCTTCGAGGTGAGGCCGGAGGACATTTCCCCGGCGCTGAAGCCCCACCAGAGAGATGGGGTGATCTGGGCGCTGAAGGGCGGCAGACGGGCACTGTTTGAGGCGTTTGGACTCGGGAAGACCATCCAGCAGCTGGAGTGGTGCCGACAGGTGGTACAGCACGAGGGCGGGAAGGCACTGCTGGTTCTCCCGCTGGGCGTCCGTCAAGAGTTTGTCCACGATGCCCGGGAGCTGCTGCACATCGCCCCGCCGGTCTACGTGCGGAACATGGCAGAGGTTGAGGCAGCAAGCGGCGACCTGCTCATGACCAACTATGAGCGGGTAAGAGATGGAGACATCGACCCCAGGCAGTTCACGGCCACCAGTCTGGACGAGGCTTCAGTGCTGCGGGAGTTCGGGAGCAAGACCTATCAGACGTTTTTGGACAAGTTCAAGGGCGTGAGCTTCAAGCTGGTTTCCACGGCCACACCCTCCCCAAACAGGTATAAGGAGCTCATCCATTACGCGGGGTATCTGGAGATTATGGACACCGGGCAGGCCCTGACCCGCTTTTTCCAGCGGGACAGCACAAAGGCCAACAATCTGACCTTGTACCCCCACAAAGAAGAGGAGTTTTGGCTGTGGGTGAGCACATGGGCGCTGTTTCTCAACAGTCCCGCCGACCTGGGATATGATGCAACGGGCTACGACCTGCCGCCCATGGAGGTACGGACGCACATCGTCAGAGCAGAGGTTCAGGCAGAGGACAAGGACGGCCAGCTCAAGCTGTTCAACAACGTGGCAAAGGGACTGACTGACGCCGCGCGAGAGAAACGGGAGAGCATCGGCATCCGGGTGCGAAAAGCCAAAGAGATTGTGGACAGCGACCCGGAGGCCCATTTCCTGCTCTGGCACGACCTTGAGGCGGAGCGACACGCCATCAAAAAGGCCATCCCAGAGGCAGTGGATATCTACGGCTCCATGGATTACGACAAGCGGGAGCAGCGCACCATCGACTTTGCACAGGGCAAGACCAGAATCTTTGCCACCAAAAAGAGCTTGTCCGGCTCCGGTTGCAACTTCCAGCGGTATTGTCACCGGGCCATTTTCGTGGGCATTGACTACGAGTTCAATGATTTCATCCAGGCGATTCACCGAATCTACCGGTTTTTGCAGGGGGAAAAGGTCATCATTGACCTGATTTACACCGAAGCGGAGGATGAGATCTATCGGGTGCTGATGCAGAAATGGGAGCAGCACAGACACCTGCAAAAGAAAATGCAGGAGATTATTGTGAAGTATGGTCTGGGCGGCGTGGACGCTGAGCAGGCCATGCTCAGGAGCATTGGAGTGAGCAGAGTGGAGCAAAAGGGAAAAGCATGGACGGCCATCCACGCCGATTGCGTGGATGAAGCTGCCCGGATGGAAGAGAACAGCGTAGACATGATTCTGACCTCTATTCCGTTCTCGAATCACTACGAATATACGCCCAGCTACAACGATTTCGGCCACAACGAGGACACGGAGAAATTCTTTGAGCAGATGGACTACCTCAGCCCGAACCTGCTGCGAGTGCTCAAACCGGGGCGGGTGTTTGCCTGTCATGTCAAGGATCGGGTGCTGTTTGGGAACGTCACCGGCATGGGTATGCCTACCATGGAGCCCTTCCATGCCCAGTGCATCGCCCATTATATGAAGCACGGCTTTGCCTATTTCGGGATGATTACCATTGTGACAGATGTGGTGAGGGAGAATAATCAGACCTATCGGCTGGGCTGGAGCGAGCAGTGCAAGGACGGAACGAAAATGGGCGTGGGGTGCCCTGAGTATGTGCTGCTGTTCCGCAAGCTGCCCACCAACCGGGGCAAAGCCTACGCCGATGAGCCGGTGAAGAAGACCAAAGAGGAGTACACCCGCGCCCGGTGGCAGCTGGACGCGGCGGGATATTGGCGCAGCTCCGGAGACCGGCTCCTGACCAAGGAAGAACTCCTGAAAATGCCCATGAGCGACCTGCAAAGGGTGTACAGGGAGCACAGCAGGAACAGCGTGTACAACTACGCTGAGCATGTGAAGCTCGCGGAAGAGCTGGACGAAAACGGGAGACTCCCTGCCACGTTTGCCTGCTGTGCCCCGGGCAGCTGGAGCATGGATGTGTGGGACGACATCAACCGCATGAGGACGTTAAACACCAACCAGAGCCGGAAACGGCAGCAGCTCCACGTGTGCCCTTTGCAGTTTGATACCGTGGAGAGGTGCATCAACCGGTACACCAACGAGGGTGAGCTGGTGTTTGACCCATTTGGTGGAATCGGCACCGTCCCGCTGACGGCAATTAGGATGGGGCGGCGGGGAATCATGACCGAGCTGAACCCGGATTATTACCGGGATGCTGTGGGCTACCTCACAGCGGAAGAGGATGACAGCATGGAGAACTTCAGCCTGTTTGACCTGATAGGAGAAAACGCATGAGCACAAGAAAGAGCCGGATTGACGGCGGGGCCTGGCGCAGGTACACACTCATGGTTAAACTGAATTGCAAACCGCCGAAGGATAGAGCGGGAGCCCGGAAGAGGCCCCAGGGGAAGAGGCGGCAGGGATGAAACGAGGAATTGAAATGTGCCCGGGCTACGATGCCGCCGGGGACCCCCTGCTGCACATCGAAAAGCAGCGAGGCAAGCTGACGCTGGAGGAGATCCGGCAGGCGGCGCAGGAATTTGACGAAGACATTTATG
>Ga0326512_10001221_pt1 | contig 20400 bp, 26 predicted proteins | sample 1_2617_0518_D_FD_203652 | JGI IMG/M metagenome (GOLD analysis project Ga0326512, IMG submission 203652) | Bovine rumen microbial communities from UC Davis, California, United States - 1_2617_0518 | ecosystem: Host-associated > Mammals > Digestive system > Stomach > Rumen | place: USA... | reverse complement strand
TGACGCGTTCTGCCCTCAACACATTCGACCTGCGGTATTGTTGTGATTTTCATTTCATTTGCCTCCGATATAATAAAAAAAGAGAGCCCCACGTTGTGGAACTCTCTTTAATTATATCCTCCAACTATTCCGATTTAGATTTTATCGGAAAAAATTATGATTTTAGGAATAATTGTGTGTCTATTTTTTAGAGGCCTCTCAGCCCCTTCGGTTGTTCCACGACTTAATTATACCTATTTTCGCTAATATTGCAATAATGTTGCCAAAGTTTTATAAATATTTATTTTGATGGTGTATAATTGTCCCGGAGGTGATACTGATGCTGTTTAAGAAAAAACCGAAAAAAGAAAAACCGATCGCCGTGTTCAGTTATACTCAGGCCGAGCACTACCGCGGCTTCAAAAGAATTAAATTGTCATCATACGGATATGCGCCCGCCCTTGACGGCATCAAGGCGCTGGCTGATGCGGACCTTGCCGGCTCGCGCATCGAGGTCAGCATCTATGGCGGCGAATACCCTCGCGCCGTGGTTTCTGTCGGCGGGCACGAGCTCGGGACCGTGTGGGATCGCTATGACGCATTTGACGCCCTGAGGAGCGGCAAGGTCGCTGCCATGCGCGTCGATATTCGCGACGGAGATGCTTATCTGTTCTATAAGGTATAACTTATCGACCGCATATAAAAACCCGCTCAAATCGCAAATAAACGCCTCAAAAACGCAAAAGAGCCGGGACCATAACAGCCCCGGTTTTCTCTTGCGTATGTATAAGATAGAAAGGAGGTGAAATGCTGTCTAACCCCTTCGGCAGCCGTATATTGAAAGTCAGCCCCGACATGGTACGCATATTCAGAGGCGTGTCGGGGTCTTTAGCATAGATCAGTTACTGATTTAAAGGTCTATGTAACGTACAAATGTATCACCTACCTTCGTTCATTTCATCAAATTCTGCATATGGCATTGGTTCTGCATAGTCTCCATGTTCTTGGCGCAGCTTCATCACATAATCGTCATAAGCTTCTCTTTTTTCAAGTTCCGACAAGTCATTCCATTTTTGCTTTTCCATATTGAATCCTCCCGACTACAGTCCTCTAATCCAGTTTTCTATAACGGTACTTCTCCACTCATGCCCTGCATCGTTTGGATGAGAATCGCCAGTTGAATAGTTGTTATAAAAAGTTCGGTTTCTTAGGTCTTTTGCTACTGGATTTAAAACTAAACCTGAACCACCTCTCCTACCGCCATTCATTAGTGGAATATCCGGATCACCACCAAGATCAAGCAATGGTATTCCCCACCATTCACAGATTTCTTTTAATGTCTCATAGTATGCTTGCGTCATCCATGCATCAGACATTATCACTCCGATCCTTGCAACTGGATGATTCTCTATTAAATAATTTAGAACTGTGTTCCACGAACCCCACATAGTATGGATATCGTAGCTGTCTTTTGTGCCTCTTGTTTCAGCAGCAGCAGCTATACTTGCTTCATTAAGTCCAAATTGCAAGATTATATAATCGCAATCTGATGGAATATCCTTATATCTTTGATATGAGAACGGATTCCTTACAGTCGGATCACTTGCATCAGAAACATACATTGTAGAGCCACTGATACCATCGTGATACAGTTTCATAAAGTTGCGCTTTGCTATTCTCCATCCAAAAGATTTGTAGCAACCGCAAGCATAGTCATACATACTTATTCCCAGATTTGAAGCTTCGGTAAAGCTGTCTCCGCAGAACGCAATTTTTTTATTATACAGCACATTACCGCAGCTCAGGACATCGTTACTGTATTCAGCCATAGAGGAGTCAGTTTTCTTGCCATATACTGCAAGTTTATGCAGACCAGTTGACTCTCCTACTAAGCGAATATACTTGGCGGTAGGATATTCCGTCCTAATATCTGAAGCGTTAATTTCAATTCTTACATATGTTCCAGTGTTCGATCTTAACGCAAACAGCTTAATTTTATGCGAATCGTACAGAATATAGCCAGATGCATCCCACCCATATGAGATATTTACAAGAAGATAATCATGCTCGTCCAAGTCGATAAAATCTTCTGTATGGAGATACAAGTCCGTCTCAACTACGTTACCATTAGCATTTAGATACCCTGAAGCCAATGTGCAATCCAATGCGTCAATAGCTGTATCAATGGTTATTGGTAAGGTCACGGCATTCTGTTTCAGTGTGCTTATTTCCTCTGAAAGAGATGTACTGAATTTCTTACTTACTGCAAAAGTATTAGGGTAATCCAGTGTTGAAAAACGAAGATACTTGACACTATACGGAACAGTGTATTCGCCTTCTGTAACTTCATTGTTTTCGCCTTGTATAACCTCTATAACAGATTCGTTTTGATCATAAGCTGCAAACACCGCATTGCTATAAAGGTTCTTAAGTGCATACTTATATACTTCGCCTGTTTCGACTTCGACATAATCCGTTACAAAATATGGGCTTGAGGAAGTAGGTGTTCCAACGGCTGTGCCTCGATTATTCAAGTACATACCCACAGTGCCACCACTAATCAAATCATCTGTTAGATCAGCATAAGCACTTGGAACCGCTCCCATCCCATCGCTTATCTCAGAAAACATCGAGTGATTGCTTTTATAATACTTTCTGAATAACTGCGCTTCTGTTGACTTCAAGGATGAACACCGCATATATGATGCACCCGATGGCACTGTTACCTCTCCACCTCTATATATATAACCGCGCTGATCTATGTCGATACCGCTCAAAAACGATTGATCGCCTTTATAGAAGCACGCATCCCATGTTCCGCTTGCATCTCCTTGCGTGTAGACTGCATAGACTTCACCCGGAGTTACTGGAATGAAACCTGTAGCTACTCCTGCTGCATAAGTTGCTTCTGTACCATCCTTTTTTATGAACACACCAGTAACAGTAAATTCATCGGTCATATCGATATAATCTGTTACTCCACTCGAAAGATAATTACTTGCAACCTCTTTAGACCCAACTAAGTCGCTCTTTAAGTCAGAAACGGCTGCGTCAAGCTGTGCCTGGGAGACATCGCCTGTGTCGCCTTTGTCTCCCTTATCTCCTTTATCGCCCTTTTCGCCTTTCAGATTATGAAAAGCAAAGTCAAAGTTTTTAGCCGTATCTGCTCCGCTTGCCGTTACCTCAACAGACGGAGTACCAATAGTATCATCAACAGTTGCCGTAACAGAACCAAAACCTGCGGGTGCTCCTGTATCTCCTGTATTTCCCTTATCACCTTTATCACCTTTAGGAACACCCAAAGATAATACACCGTTAGAATATGATGCCGTAGCGTCTGAACCTTCGGGTAGAGTGGTTGCGGTTGCCGACATACCGAGTATTTCGTCCCTTGCATCTATCGCTTCGTCTTTTGCGTTTTCTGCGTTTGTAGCGGAAATATCGGCGTTCTGTGCGTATGTCTGCGCTTGGTTCTTGTAGGTTTCAGCATCGTCCTCTGATGCCTTTGCATTTACTTCTGATGCGTGGGCATTGGTTTCTGATGTGCTTGCATTGGTTTCTGAAACAAGAGCGTTCTGTGCCGATGATAAAGCATTTCCTGCGTATCCCCTTGCACCCTCTTTCGCCGTCTCTGCTCTGTCTGCATCTGCCTTTACAGATGCAACGAATTGTTCATATTCAGACGGAGTGATCGGCTGTGATGTGCCGGCACCCAGCTCCGCGTTGAACTTATTACAGAACGCCGTGATCGGTGCCGTTGTCAGCCTTGAGGTCAGGACGTCCCCCTCAGCGATCGAGCCGACAAGGTTCACATAGACCTCGCCCTTCCTCGTCAGGACCTCAGACGGGACTCCGCAAATTCCCTCCGTATCGAGCACGGCTGGAATCGGTTTCACGAAGTCGTTCCACCAAACCGCAGACACGGAGTCGAAGCCGGTCCAATTCTCACCGAGGTCGAAATGTGCCTCAACATAGCTGACCGTTTTCGTCGCGAATACATTCGGGCCGCCTGTTTTCCTGAGACATTGCTGATTCGCTTCAAACGTGATTATTTTATTTTCCACTTGCGTCCCTCCTTAGTCCTTTTCGAGGTTCTTGATTCTCGCCTCGTGGTCAACGACCTGATCTCTGATTTTGTCGATTTCCTTGCCGTGCTCCGTGATTCTGCTGTCCAGCTTGTTAACCGACTCGCGGAAGTTGTCGATGCTGACCTTTAACTCCGTGATGTTGGTGTTCAGGTCAAGAATCGGCTTGAGCACCACGAGAAGTGCCGCAATGAAGCCCAAAATCGCCATTATCATTCCGTCTTTCATGCTTCATCACCTCACTTTGCTCTGTACACAACTACGCTCTGCTTGCCGGCTTTGCTCAGCCTTGATTTGAGCGTGTTTGTTACCTTTGGGAACCAGCCATTCAAAGACGCTTCGAGTATCTTGCCGTTATAGACCATAGCCCAGTGCGGATTGCCGTTTTTCCAATAAATGGATACGATGTCTCCGTTCTTTGCGGTCTTATATGTCACATTTACTCGCTTGAATTTCTTTGACTTATCAAGCCAACTTCTGCCCATACCGCGTGGAGCTGAACCGAGCCCCGCCGCTCTGATGCAAGTAGCAATAAACACGTCACAGCTTGCTCCGACCTTTGCGGATGGATGCCAATGCCTTACCTTGCCGAAATACTTGTCCAGAGCCGCTTTATACGCTTTCTTTGCGTGACCGCCCGGATACTTAGCGTTCTTGTTCTTGCTGCTGTGCCAAGCAAACTCCCACCCCTTTGCGGCTATCTTCTGACCGTTGGTCTGCTTCTTTACCTTTGCCGTAGTCGCTACCGCCACAGGCTTGTTGGTATCGGTGTGGAGCGCGTTCCCCATATAGCCAGCTGACAGCTTGAAGCCGTATGAGTTGTATCCGTTGCCGTATGTGTAATTGTGGTTCGGAAGTTTCTTGATCCATGCGATTGCCTTTTTTCTGTTTGGCAGGGTGTCAGTCACGCCCTGCATATAGAAGTCGCAAGCGTAGCCTGATAGGTGCTTGCTGTTAGGTATCGAGCCACGAAGCGAATTGTTGTATGGCCTGCATCTGAGTCCGCAAGTTACCGTCATCGGCTTTCCATAATGATCTCTGATCTTCTGAAGGTGCTGAAGCTCCACCTTTTTCATATAGGACGGATACCCCGTACAATAGCGCCCACCACACTCGCACTTGAACTCCTCAGGCTCAAAGTTCTTCGTGTACTTCTTGACGTTGTAAACGTGCCTGAGCGCCCTGTCGGTGTCGATGCCGTATACGCCGTCCACGTCCTTCTTGCGGAGGTAGCGCTTCTGGAACGCCCTTATATTCTTCTCGTTGTACTCACCGAGACCGAGAAAGCTGAACCGCGTCTTTCGCTGTTCGATAGTAAGTAAAGCCATTTACTCCTCCTCGTCGTCATCTTCGTCGTATGGGTCGTTGTCGAGCGCATAAAGCGTACCTGAAAGCTTTACTTCTGGCAGACCTGCAAGCAGACAGGCAATAAAAATCCAGAACGTAGCAGATACTGCTGCGATAAGAGTAACCTTCCAGTCGATGTCAGTAATGAGTGCATCACCAGTTCTGGCACCGAGTATTACAGACAGGAATGATCTGAGGCATCGAATTCCTGTTGCTTTCCAAAATTCTTTGTTCATTTGTTTCTCCTTAATAGTCCGCTGGGTAATAGATAGCGTGTATATGTACCGTTACGCCCTGAGTGGCGTTTGTGGTCTTGTAGATCTGACAGTTGATATTTGTCGCCGATGATGCGCTGCCGCTCGCCGCTACCGTCACGGCGTTACTGAACTGCGTGAACACTTGGACCTCTTGCGGCGTGTCCGGGAAAATGCCGGCCGGTATTGCCAAAGCGACGCCCGTAGCCCGGTACAGATTGCCCGACGCGCTCAGAGCGAGCGTCCCGGTTGCCACGCTGCCCCACGCTTCGACCTTGCCGCTGTTCCATACTTCATAATGCCACGCGCCGTTTGTGCCGGTGTATGTGACGAAATCGACCTCTGGAGCGGTCCTGGTCTCGCCCGAGCTGATGCCCAGCGCCTCCGCCAGCGTGACGGACAGATCACCGAGCTCCATAGACTCGTATCTATCTTCGAGCACGTTCCACACCGTTTTAACGATCTTGAAGCGCGACTCAGTCTGATAGTCAGGGAATACGACCCGAACCGTGTCACAGAGCTTGCACTCGTACAGATTGTCGAGCCATTCAAATCCCATATCCTGGAGCCTCACAAACTCAACGTGGATGTTCTGCTTTGGTACCATCGGGTTCTGCTGGTTCATCAGCTGGAGACCCATAGCCTCGACCTGAGCCTTTGTCGGCTTTGACTCGAATTTATCCGAAACATCAAGCGGCACACATTCATCGCGGCCGGTTACTGTCACGCCCGATGCGGTCTGAACGGAGCCGACTACCTTGTTGGTTCCGTCCGTCCAATACGGAATACACTTGTAATATGTTCCACTTGTGTCGAGCTCCTCTTCATAATCCAGCATATTCACGCCGTAGCGGATAGAGAAATTGCGGTCTACGCCTCTCGCGGACCACATCCTCACGTTGAACCTGTCCCACTCGTACTCACCACCGTAAGCATCAAGGATGGAGCCCTCGACGCCTCCGAGCACGGATTTGACCGATTTCGGAAGTCCATCGAATACCGACGCAAAGCCGCTCGATGTCTTGTCCGTTGTGTAGCTGAATGGGTTCGCTGGCTCTGTCGTTTGAAGCGCCGTGAGCGCATCCGCAAGCGTGTTGATGTTTGACGCGGTTACTGTGATGTAGCTTTGTCTGTATGAGACGTGGACACAATGGAACGTGACCACTCCGTCTATCGGCTTTGTATAGCTCACGATGTCGAACGGCTGAATGTCGTCCGATTCTTCGTGGGTCACGCCGATGATGCGACCGACTTTTATTTCATCGTAGTGAGCGCCGTTGACGGGATACTCAAAGTCACATTCATATATTCCGTTTCGCTCCTCCGTCACCTCGCACGAAATACAATCACGAAGTCGCCCGAGTCCGTTCGTAACGAAAGCGGTCTCGTTTTTATCGTATAGAATTGGAATCATAACTTATACCACCTCGGAACGATGCTCAGCGCCGTTATAGTGTTATCGAATGTGATTGTTGTGTCGCCAACTCCGAGCGTCGGAAGATTAGCCGGCAGCTGGATCACGTTGTTGAGCGATACCGCTGAGCCCCCGTCCTCGTGCCACGCCTCGCCTATATCAAGATCGATATATGTTGGATGTCCGAGCGCAGACACGCTGGAGTCCGCTTTAACTGTCATTGAATCGAGTGAGCCCGTTGCCCGAGCCCAACACTCACCACTTCCGAAAACCATTGCGATTCTTATGCGGTTTTCGCTCGTAAGTGTTGCTGTGAATGTGCATACATCGGATATGGTTTTTTCGACGCCTTGCTCCGTGTATTTCTGCGTGAATGTCACCGACTTCTGAATCGGGCTGTTTGCCGCCGTAAAAGTGACGCTCAGGAACTCGATCGTTTTACTGCTTCCCGTGCTATTAACCGTCACCCACATTCCGTCGTCCTTTGCCGATACAGAGCAAGAATTTAGAGTTATGCCTGATATTGGCGTGTAATTAATTGACACGCGGAAGGGAGAAGTTGTTACCGCATCCCCAGCATTAAACAGAGACGAGTCAAGCTGAACCCAATAGTTTCTCGTCAGGCTATCTCCCCAAAAGATGCCTCCTCGATTAGTCCCTATAACTACCTCGCCGAGCGCGATGTTCTCGAGCTCCACGGCATCACCGCCGATGTTGATAGTCCCGTATCCAAGCACCTCGAGGAGTGGTTTGCTCTCGAATAGCGTCGGATTCGTCACAACGTCACCGGAAGATATCTCGATCGGATTCTCGCCGTCCGTCAGGAACCGCTGCGGCATACAATTGAATGTGATATCGAAGTGCCCTGCCGAGTTATACTTCACCAAGTCCACTTCGAGCCCGTCCTTGTATGTGCCCATTCGGTACTCGCCGGTGTTGAATGTATCCTCCAACCTCTGGTACCCGAACTGAGAGCAGAGCGCGTTTCTGAAATTCGCAATCTGCTGTGCAAAGTCCGTCCAGTTGTCGCCATCGTAAAATGCAGGATATGTCACCTCGATGTTCTCGAAATACCCTTTATCCATCGCAAGCTCGCCGTTGCGGCCGGGAATGGATACTATCTCGACCGCCCTTTTAGGTGCATCGAACGAGCCGTCTCCGTAAATAAAAATGCCAAAATCGGCGGAATTTACTCCGCCGAAAGTGATGCTGTGCTCTATTACTGCCATGCGAGCCTCCTTCCGTTTACTTCTTGTATGAGCGCCCGCTTGACTTTTGCGGCTATCTCATCCGCGTTGTCCCTGTCGCTCGCGTAAATCGTTACCGGTATGTTGATCGTATTGCCCTGCATCTTGTCGAGCTTGTCCCAGAACTTATTCAGAGGCACTACCGCCTCAGGACCGCGCTCACCAATACCCGCGATGGTCGGCTCATCAAAAATACCGCCCTTTGCGTACCATCTGACGCTAAGCGACGGCCTTACACCTTTAAGCAGGTCCCCGAGTCTCCACCCTGCCGGCGATATCGCGAAATGCGGGAGTGGAATGTGCGGGTGTCCGACCTTGAACCTAAAGAAGCCTTTGATTTTGTTTATGATCCCGCGCACTCTATCTCGAAGGCTCTCGATAGGTCTCAGGAATCTTTCCTTGATGCCGTTTGCCGCTGCCGTGACTTTTCCCCACAGAGCAGAGCCGAGCCCCCTAACGATTGCGAGCCCGATCTTGCCGACTGCTATAACGATTTTTGGCAGATTCTTCAGAAGTCCGACTGCAAACTTGCCGACCACGCTGGCAGCTGCCGACAGAACCTTCGGTATCATGGTGGATGCCCACGCAGCTACCTTTGCCCCGCTGATGTTGCTCGCGAGACTCTGAACGCTCGAGGCTACACTTGTGACCAGCTTCAGCAGGTTCGACAATAGCATCGGAACGCCCTGGCTCATAAACGTCCATATCGCGCCCGGGAGCGACTTGATGATCGTGCCCAGCATCGGTATGAAGTTCCCGAAGAAGAACGCGCTCGCCGCTGTCATAAGCTGACTGAGTGACGCGCTGACATTCTCACCGAGCGCAAGACTGCCGAAGAAGTTCTGCGCCGACGCTTTCATCGCATTGAGTGAACCGCTGAAAGTCGTTGCCGCTTCATCTGCCGCCACGCCCGTGAGCCCTAAATCGCCCTGTATGACGTGAATAGCGTCGTAGACGTCTCCGAGGTTGTTGATGTCATATTTAACGCCTGTCAGCTTTTCTGCGTCCGCCAGGAGTCGCTCCATTTCTGTTTTCGTACCACCATACATTTATGTTCACACGAGTTCGCTAATCTCGTGCCGTTCTCTTATGAACTGCTATATGTCACCATATAGGTCAGACTATCTCTTCAGTCTTTCGACTGCCGCGCACTTCCACCCGCTTGGGTGTACTCTACTCCATTAAAAAAGCACCCTGTTGGATGCTCTCTCTGTTTCGATAGTCGTTACACTTTCACATATCATTTGCAATATTCAAATCTATATCCTCGCATTTTCCCGCGCCTTCCAATATGCCCGCCTTTCAACATAATCGTCAGATTGCCTTGCGAACATCCAAAGTGTTCCGCAGCATCCGCGATTTTATTGAAAAACATCACGTTGTCGATGTCACCCCATGATTCGTGCCCACCGCCGCGCTTCTTGCGAACTTCAGTATAGTGTTCCACCTTTATGCGCTCGCTTCTAACGCCGTTGGTTTTAAATCTCGAGTTGTTCTCGGAATACGTCGCCCATCGTAGATTCGACAAGGCGTTATTCTGTCGGTTGCCATCTTTGTGGTCGATGCAAGGTTTGTTCTCGGGGTTTGGGATAAATGCCTCTGCGAGCAATCTGTGAACCGTGACCTTTTGGGACTTGTTGTCCTTATAAAGGTCTACTGTCAGATATCCATTAGCCGGATTTACGAACGCAGATTTAATTCTCCCAGTTGAATCGTTTCTGATTTCACCGAGTTCATTGATTGAATAGTTTGAATTTCTGCTAATTTTTACCCATTTCATTGTGCTACCTCGTACTTCCTATTTTTATTTTATTATACCAAATACGAGGCGCGAGGTCAATGATATGTGCTTAGCACGGTATTGTCTTACGCAACAAGCGCAAGAGTTTCACCGTTTTCACGTGGTTTATACTGAGCAATTTGGTACTGTCTACCCAGTTTTAAGTTATCCAACATCGTATAATTTGATTTCGCGAAACCTTGATACGCCATCTGAACAGACTCAATATCAGTACCCATCTTCGCACTGTTATCGGCCATATCCGTGATTGCTGTGTTCGCAGTTTTGATGGCCTTCGTAGTGTCACCACCGTAGGCATTCTTCAAAGCCGCACCGAATGATACGGCCTGCTCTGAATAGCTGTTCATCGAGATGCCCGCAGCAGCCGCCTCTCTTGCGTAGTTCCTTGCCGCCTCAGCCGCCTCACCATAGAGCGTATCAAGTCCACCGAGGTACGACTGCTGAAGTGCCGCTCCCTCGCTCATGCTCGCCTTGATGCCCTTTGTGATTGCGACGCCGATTCCCGCCTTGAGCAGTACGCCCTTGATGGCTCCTGCGATGGATCCACCGGCAGCAGTACCGGCAGATGTCGCCTCACCGCTGAGCATACTCGATATACTTCCGCCTATGCCTTTCGCTGATGGCACTATCTGCACATATGCGGTTCCAACAGTTGACATTAGTGTCCTCCTGTAATGTTGTTCATTGCGTTCCAGAACTCCTCTGGCGTCGAGAAGCTCTGGTATTCTTTCTTTTTCTCTTTCGGTGGGTAGTAGCTTGGTGTTATTTGCTCAGGAGCATCGCCCTTGCCTCCACCCCACACGTATAATGAATACCGGATCCCGTCGGCGATGGTTGCGAGCAGTATCTCTTTCATATCGCCCTTGAGTCCGGCCATTTTTAGCTTAATTCGTGAATCTTCCCTCAGACCGGCTGCTAAGGTCGCCACCAGTTTGACCGGCAGCGACCTATAGTCGTAGATTTGATATGTTTCAGCCAAGTCGCATATAAGCGCGTTCTCGTCACGACTGATCATACCGGCGAGGATAATCAGTTTTTTGATTCTTCGCCCGCTTTCGTCATTATCTCGGTGATAGCGTCTGTTATCGCCTCGATCGGCACGCGCCCGTTCTCATCTTCGAGGGATTTGTACAGAGCCTTCTTCTGCTCATCTCCGAGCATCATCTTCATCACCTTTGGGAGCGCGAGTACATCCGACTCGATATCCGCAAGGGCTTCGACGAAGTACATATCGTTGAGCTCGTCCGGCTCCACCTTTACCTCGAAACCATTCGTCAACTTGACTGTTTTCATACCTTCACCTCATTCCGCGCTTATGCGCTGACATACTCGTAATGCTTCTTGCCGCTTGCATCCGGAAGAGCCTCGATGGTTGTCTCGTATCCGATAGCCTCGGATGCTTTGTAAACCACATCGCCCACCTTTGTGAGCTTTCCTCTCGGAATGACGATTCTCTTCTTCTTGCCGTCGAGCATTATCAGCTCGAATACGAACGCTTTCTCCTCAGGTTCCTTGCCGTCCACGCCGATCGTGATGGCGCCCTGTGACTCGGTAACGTTGCTGTCGCCGTAAACCATCTTGAGCACGTTCACGTTCAGAGCCTCAATAAAGGTCTGCTGGAATGTCTCGCTGTGGCTTGTCTGAATAGTGACGACTGTGTTGCCGTTCATATCTGGAATGCTCTCGCTGTCCCTCTCGGTGGCGTTTGTGATGCCGTCCTCAGAGATGTAGCCGAGACCGAGAAAAGAAGCGTCAAGAGCCGTTGTAGCATCCGTCGGCATAGTCGCTGTAGTTGGTGCGATGAACGCATAACCACCTATCTGACCCTTACCGGTGCTGACGTTAGCCGCTGTATTTGCCATATTGCTTTTCCTCCGTTAATAATGAGTTACATCGTACACAGCCTGATAACGGTGTTCCTTCGTGGTCGTATCCGTGAAGTTGTAATCGCTGTCAAGCTGTGAATCGCATATGTCGTCAAGGGCGATGATGTTGTCCATTGCCGCCTTGACCGATTCATTCAGCAAAGATGCCGAATATAAAGAACCGGCATACGATTGAAGTGCAATCGTAGCCGTGTTTATGTAGTTTGTTCTGCTGCTGCCTGTTTTCTCAATCAGGACGTACTCGCTTGGTGGGTTTTCCGGTTTCTGCATATAAGCGGAGAAGCCCTGATCGTTCAGGTAGTCATATATGATTTTTTCTATCATTTCATACCGCCTTACTTGAGAGACTTCAGCAAGGTGTTGTTCTTGAGGTTGTCGGATATGGCGGGGTATTCAGCCGCATATACTGCAAAGCCGCTGCGCTCCGGGTAACGCCTCTCCTCGAGTACGTATCCACTCGCGCTGCCGCTTGCTGATGCGTATGTCGCCTCTGCGTGCCTTCTGCACTCGCCGACTACGCCCTCGCTCTTGAGGAGTTCCCTCACGCCCGCCTTGTCCAGTTTGAACTTGACCTTACTCATATCGCTCCACATACACTTTCTTGTTCCACGAAAGCGGCACTAATGCTTCGATACCCTCGGTAGGTTTGCCATACGTATGGAACCTCTCGCCGAAAAACTCAACGTCCACGTTGCGCCATTCGTGAGTATCGCCCTTAGGGATCGCAAGCTGATAAACCACTTTACTGCCCGACAGCGTGAAGTCGTTTACGATGTCATCAGATGAGACCGGAGCAACGAGCACGTTGTCCACCTGTACAGGTGTGGTCGAGTAAGTCGGCTCGCCAAAGCCGTTGTATCCGGTAAACGATTTTTCATAAAGAGTGACTGTTATTCCTCGCATATGCCCGCCTCCGTTTTGCCGCCCTGAAGGGGACTGTATGATCCGATGCGGTTGCCTGCTCCGAGCAGCTTCTTCTCGAGCTTGCCGAGATAAAGTTCCCCGGATGAGCCCGCGCCGATCGTCCAGCTCTGCGAGTAGCCGAGCGCGGACATCGAGCCCTGCGTTGCGCCCATCGGGATGCCGGCGTCTGTACCGTCTCCGACCGCCCTCAGGACCATGCGGACCGAAACAAGCTGCTTCTTATCCATTTCGGCCTTCGGGTTGTATGCGTCGATAATGAGTGCGGCATCATCCAGCAAATTCTGACAGACGCCCTGCTCCGTGCTCGACATTTGTCTCGTCATTCTGCTCTGAACGTCTGCGATTGTTGCGTATGCCATCTGAGCCACCTCACTTTACTTTCTTCTTTGCCTTGCTCTTCGGCTTTTCTTTAGTGGTTTTCGGAGTAGTATCGGCCAGCTTGTGACCGGCCGATATATACTCATCTACTCTCTCATCCGCGACCCACATCACAGAGCCGAGAAGCCTGTTGATCATTTTGACCACGTTCGGATTATTCCTCGGTCAGTCTGTTGAAGCAGCTTACATCGGCGCGGAATCCGATCTCGATCTCTGCTCTTACTGCGAACATATTCTGCTGGAACAGGTTGATTGTTGTGTTGCCGCTTGTGAGGGTTGCATCGCTGGAGTAGTCGATTACTACGCCCTCAACTGTTCCATACATTGCCTGACTCCAGTCGCCGGCAACGCCGAGAACCTTTCCGGTTGCGTTGTACATGCCCTTGTTGATTGCAACAGGCGCGCCGAGAACCATTGGGATAGCTCCCTCAGCTACGCTGTTGATGAAGAGCGGTCTCTCGGTTCCGTCCTTTGCCGCGAGCAGTACGCCCTTGCCCTGTGGGGACAGTGCGAAACCATTCAGGATACCGCCGTGTGTAGCGATGTCTGTGTCTGCCGCAACGAGTCCGTCATAAGTGTTTGTTCCGATAACCTGAGCAGTTGCTGCTGCGAATGTGTCGAAGTTGCTTCCAGGAGCCTGTACTGCGCCGATTACTGTTGCATCGAACTTAGCTGCAAGTGCGAGTGGGAGTCTGCGAACCAGCTCATCATAGAGAGCTGCGGCATCTCTTCTGAACTCGTTTGAGAATGGAACGATAACAGCCAGCTTATAAGGCTCCATAACCTTTGTGCTGAGGCTTGGGTTCGAGACTGGCTTTGCATCGGTCTCGCCTACCCATGCAGCTTCAGGATCTGAAGTGATAACTGGAATGGATACGCCTCTGCCCGGCAGCTGGATCTGTCTTGCGAGGCTCATTACCGCGGATGCCTCCTGTGTCTTTGCGAGGATTTCAGCCGCGACTTCCGGTGGAAGTGAGATGTTTGTTCTGTTGGTTGGTACTCCTGCCATTGTTTTAGTCTCCTTTATAAAACCTGATTAAAATATTCTGCGAATTGATCGCGCGTTGCTTTCTGTGGATTCCCAATAGGCTCACCGCCGTCTGGAACGCTTGGGTATTTGCTCGGCTTGGCAAACTCGAGAATCTGCCTTGCCTGTGCCTCGCAGTCCTCCTTCGTTTCGGCTGTCAGCAAGTGAGCTGGTACGCCGACCGACCTCGCCACCTCTTCTCTTGTAGCGCGGAGCGTTTCAGCTGCCTTCATTGAGTCAAGTTCTGACTGTAGACCGTTTGCTCTGTCGATGGCCTCCTGAAGTGCCGTGCTGTTGTCCTCCATGCTTTTCAGCCTGTCCTGCGCATCTTTGAGTGATGTCTGAAGTTCCTCGACCCCTCTCTTTGCATTGTTGATGTCATTGCCATTAATGCTCATCAGCGCATTGATCTGGTCGTCGGTTGCCTCAGGGAAGAGGCTTGTGATGTCTGTGCGTTTCATATTGGTTCCTTTCTCCGATACGCTTTTTACGAGGTCGCATCTCGTTCGGTTGCACTGCTTTACGCCCTGCCGGGCAAATTTGTATATGAAAAAAGGAGCCTTACGACTCCTCTAATCAACGTTGAGTTCTTCAGCTGCGGAACTGTTGCGCTCAATTCTTTTGGCATATGCGCTCCGCTTTTGCTCGTTGATGATTTCCTTGTTCTTTGCGTAAAACTCGCGTCTGAGGGCATTTATTCGCGCCTGAGGCGTATTCCCATCGGCGTTGTTATACATATCGAGATATTCCTGCGGATGGTACCCTTCCACGTCGAGACCGCTGTCGAATCGCACCGCGTATGTGCAGTCGCAATTTGCGTGGACGTGCTCGGCGTGCCCGTTCCTGATGGCGTTCTTCGATGCCCTCTGCCAGCCCCTTGATGCGAGAGTCAGACAAAACGCGCAAGTGTCGCCCGATGGTATCCACGCCCACTCTGCGCCATCCCTGAGCGCGTTCTGCTGCATCGTATCGACGCCCACGAGCTTGACCTGCCGCCCGATGGCGCTTGATGTGATCTCGGGATTCTGCAAAAACGTGCCGTAAACCGCTTTTGCTATGTCGCCGTATGTCGCGGTCTGCGCCGGTACCGCCGGAGGGACTGTTGCGCCCGACAGCGCCGCAAGCGCGTCATACATTTCGCAGGCAAGCGCACCCGCCGCCTCGCCGTATTTCGTCGCGAGCGCGTATGCGTACTCGATGAACCTCTGCATTTCAGCGGGCGACATAATCGAGTGCGTTTTAATGTACTTCTCAGCCTCGTCAGCCGCCTTGTCGCTTATTTTGCGAAGATCCGCGATGTATTTGTTCCATGCCCTTCTTGATACGGTTGCCATTATTCAAGCTCCCCGAGAACCTGAAGCCCTCGCTCCCTCTGTTCCTGCGCCTTGATGCGTCTGATGTCCGCCTGGTCAAACCCAATCATTTCGAGGAATGTGTCAGTATTTGCAAATTCCGGGCGAGCCGATGCGATCTTGATCGCTGCGTCAGCCGTTACCGCGACAGACGGCATTGCCGGATTCTTGAAATGGGCGACGATATTCTTCTGCGTGTCGGTCAGAGCGTCCAGCGTAGTTCCGTTTGCGATCGCGAGCGCCATCATGCCAATGACGCGGAGCGAGTCGCCGTTGCTGTTGTTCAACTGTTCCGCCATACTGACAAGAGTCTGCGACTGTGCCAGTATTGCGTCCGAGCTTGTCGGGTTTGCATCGTTGACCACGCCGGTATCAGTCACCGTCAGGCCTGTCGCTGCGCTGAACTGTGTAGCAAGGATCCGGAGCATCTCTACGTGCGGAGATATGTTGCCCTGTTGCAGCTGACCGAATGTCGGCTTTTCGCCCGTCTCAGGGTTGACCGTGGACGCGAGAAGGTTTCCGACATACTGTTTGAACTTCTGATTGATTACCGCATCATACTGTTCGTCTGTTACGCCGAGCAGATACTTCTGCGGAGCTGTGGAAAACTCAAGCCCAATCGTTGCGTTCGCGATGGTCCTCACGTAGCCCTGAATGAGTCTGCGGATAGGTTCCTTGATGCGGGACTGTCCGAACGGCTTTGCGCTTGTCGGATTCCATATAAGCGGTTCCATAAGCGGACGCCCCATCCTGTGCTTGAACTCTTTCGCTGACCACTCTTTGCCGCTCCTCGTCAGGACCCAAATTGCCTCGTCCGTGTACAGATTCAGCATCGACGGCGTCCATGAACCGCTATCATTGTCAGGCGTCGTGTCGGTTATCGCGAAACCATAGGCGATGCGCCCCTTCGTTCCGTCCCATACGGCAGCCGCTGAGTTTGCTGAATGGAAACGGATGCGACAGCCGATCTTGTCGTCTCTTGACAGAGTCGCGAATGAGCATCCGATCTTTAGCTCGTCACGGCACGTTTTCGGATATTCTGCGATGAGGTTGTTGTCTCTGACTATCTGTGTCAGCTCGTCGACTTCCTCGCCGTTTGTTCCGACGAATCCGTCAAACATTGAGCGCCCTGCAAGTACATCAACCGTCTTTGCGCCCCACGCGCAGCCGATCTCGAGCCCGCTGAAACCCTGCGGGAGCGCTATGCCGAGATTGACCTCGCTGAGCGGGATCTTGCCCTCGTAATACCTGTCTTTCTTTCCGTTCTTGATAATTGCGTTTTTGTAGACCGTCAGGAGCTGTGAAAGCTGTTTCTTTTCGACCGCTCCGAGTCCGCTTACCTTCTCAGGTGCAATGCTTAAAACCATTAAATTTACCCCTTATTATCCGATTCGCATTTGCTTGTTAGGGTTTCTCTTACTATTCTGAGCGCCCCACAGCGCCAGCGATGCCGCCTCGATCGGGGTCGAATTATCCCCTCCGAAGCACCAGCCGCCGCCGAGTGCGCGTTTTACCGATGTTGTTGCGCTGTCGTTCAGCGCCTCCTGTTGATGAAACCAAGTGACCGACCGCTCATTCAGCGCATTGGTCAGCGTTCCGGTCGCGGCTATCATGTCACGCGCCGTCGGTCTGATGATCGACCCCTTGATGCGCCATGTGTCGCTGATCCGCTCCACAAGCACATCGACGCCGTTGCGCCCGTCTATGACTACACAGGATGCTTTTTTATATCTTGCGTTCAGCCAGTCTGCGAGCCACCCGATGCCGTGCCCGGTCGGTCTCTGCTCTATCAGCGAGATGCGCGCCGTACCATTGTCAGGAATGACCGCACCGCATAACGCCACGGTCGAGCCGTCAGCGCTGAACTTGACGCCGTAAGCCGTTTTGCCCTCGGGTTTCGGCTCTGTCGATTTGCAAGCCTCCCACACGTCCTTATCTATCGCATAATCGAGCTCATGCTTGACGATTGGCGTCCACCAGCCTAAGCGCTCGCGGGCAAAGCCGTCTTTCGACATCGACCGCATTTCCTCGGCTGTGAACTCCTCGTCGAGCCTGATGCCCAGCGCGGGGTTCGCCATGTACCACAAGCCCTTGTCCGCGACGTTTATTTCGGCTATGCCGTCAGCCGCGACGCTCCATTCGTGCCAGCAATCATGCTTGCCCGGCTCGTCGATACAGGCTGTGCGTCTGCGCCTGAATACGTCGCCCGGACAGCCCGGATACGGAGGCGTCCCCGTGTATATGAGTTGCCTTGTGCCGGTCGCACTCGCCGACAGCGTCGCCATTATTGCCTCGACCTGATCGTCGGTCAGCTCCTGGGCCTCGTCATATACAACGAGGCTGATGCCGTCAAAGCCTCGCGCGGCTTGTCTGCTTCGCGCCGAGAACTCGATGGTGCCGCCGTTCAGCAGTTCTATCGACTCCTCGCCGTTGGTGTATCTTATCGCCTTTACAAGGTCTGTTACCTCGGGATGCTTTGTGTCGGTAAACATCGCCGCAAGCCTGCGGAATGATTTTTTACTCGTGCGCACCTGATGCGCCGTGTGCAGTATCTTCTCGCCATTCACCACCAAGCCGAAAAACTCTCGAGCCTCGAGGCAGACGTTCTTGCCGTTCTGCCGTGGCAAGCTGAGTCCCGCCGATGTGACGTTGTATTTGCCGGCCTCGTCCCGACCGAGCCAGCAATCGAGCACAAGCTCCTGCCATTCGTCAAGCTGATAACCGTATTCAGCCATCAAAACAGCCGCATCGGTTCCGTCCGTTGACGTCCTTTGCGGCTCGACCTTTATGCGCGGTTCCTGACTTCCTCTCATGGTTTGCTATGCTTGTTCCGTATCGTATCAAGTACGGTCTGCGGTCTGATGTCGGGAGTGACCGCCTCTTGTATCTCTTCGGGAGGCAGCGTATCAAGTATGCGGTTCATGCCCTGCATATATGCCTTCCATAGTGCCTCGTAGCCTTTGAACGCGGGATTTTCTCGGATGCCCTTCTGACCGCCGCCGTTGTCATACGGCACGACGATGTTGCTGTGCTTTATCAGCTGCCGCGAGTCATCAAGTTTTGCCCGCATCCACGACACGTTCTCGATGACCGGCTTCAACGCGCTGATCCTGCGTTCAGAAACGTCCGCCTCTTTTAGAATTCTCGTTATTCTCTCGCGCTCTTGTGCTGCCCTTTTTTCGAGATTTTCTTGTATGTCTTCCATGTTAGTAACCAATCACTTCCTCGGTATCCGCGCACCGCGTTGCCGCGGCCACAATCTCCTTTACCGCCGTCTTGGTGGTTTTGTCTTCCGATGGGGAAAATAGCGGTTCGTTACTGAGATCCAGATTTTTAATCTCTTTGGGGTTGCCTTTGTAGAAAACGAGAACGCGCTTGTCCATAGCCTCAAGTTCTCCGTTATAAAACACAAGCACATTTTGGTGCATTTTGACTGTTTTTCGGGTTGCCTTGAAAGCGCCCGCCCGCATCGCGACCGTAGCGCCGGACTCAATTAGCACAATCTCGTTGTACAGTTTCATTCCGTTTTCAATGAACGCACGCTTTGTGTCCGATATGAAATCGCGATAAAAGCCCTGCTCGTCTCGCACGTCACCGACAACAAAGACGGCGAAGCGATTTTGTTTTAATTTCGGAATAAACCTTTTTATGATTTCCGTATATGTTTTTAGAAAATCCTCATAATCCATATTCGATATGTCGCGAGGATCGTCGCTGTATACCTCTAAATCGGCGTATGGGGGACACGCCAGTATTAAATCCGCTGTCTCGTCTTTAATATATTTTGATACGTTCAAGGAGTCGTCGCATATCCATTCTGCGCTGGCTATTCCGCACTCCGCCTTGATTTCATTGTTTGCGTCTACTTGCTCTTGGCGAAGCTCGATCCCCGTATATTGCAGCCCGAGGACGTCGGCGATTGTTCCGCGAATATGGCCGCCGGCAAACGGGTCTATCGCTTTGCCGCAAGGAGGACAGAACCATTGATATATGATTTCGCATAACACCGGGTCGAACTCCGAAGTGCCGGTAGCCGTCATAAAGCCGGTGTTTTGGGCGAGACTTTTTAGGCCTCCGCCGAGCAGTTCCTCCGCTCTCCCTCGCCTGCTGTCCGGGAGAATGTCGTGCCATTCGGCTTTTCGCGCGCGCCAGTAACCTTGACGGCTATCAAGGATAGAAAATGGCGGTGCAACGAAATTGCTCGCCAGCACGCCCTTTTTCCCGTCTTGGTATTTTCTTTCCGGCGTTTTTTCGGGCCCTTCTGTTTCAAAACCGAAATCGGCCATGTCGAAGCCAGCCTCTTGGAGCCATTCCATCTCGCCTTGCAGAAGTTCGTCATCCCATTCCGCAAGCTCTGCGAGTCTGTTGTCTGCAAGGATGTACGCCTTGCGCTGTGCATCCGTCAGCCCCTCGACAAATAAGCACGGCACTTCACTTAGCCCCAGCTTCTTCGCCGCAAGGATGCGCCCGTGTCCCGCAATTACGTTATACGAGGCATCGATCAGCACGGGGTTCAGAAACCCGAACTCACGGATGCTGGACGCGATCTTCGTGACCTGACTGTCGCTGTGCTGTTTCGCGTTATTTACATACGGGATCAGTTTATCCACCGCCACCCGCGTGTATTCTGTAGCTTTACCCATATTCACCTCGTTTCTTATACCACCCTATAAAATCCGGCGCGCCTCTTCGGGGGTATCGGCGCT
>Ga0326512_10001220_pt1 | contig 20429 bp, 15 predicted proteins | sample 1_2617_0518_D_FD_203652 | JGI IMG/M metagenome (GOLD analysis project Ga0326512, IMG submission 203652) | Bovine rumen microbial communities from UC Davis, California, United States - 1_2617_0518 | ecosystem: Host-associated > Mammals > Digestive system > Stomach > Rumen | place: USA... | reverse complement strand
GCATCATAAGATGGTGTCAAATCAAAAGAGATGCCCTCACCAACACTAAGTGGAAGCTGATGCAAAATAGAATCTAATCTTCCTTTGAACGTGGTGATGGATAACATAGTGTGACTAGCATCAAGCAAGGCATATTCCATCTCATAATCGATAAAGACTTTCTTTTTGAGATAGTCTTTCAAATAAGAAATCATACCAGCAAAAGCCGTCTCTAAGACGGTCTTTTCCTGTTTGGATTCCACCTTGGTATGTTCAAAGATGAACATCGCTGTCTCATCATCAAGATAATCTAACTTGATTTCATTGGTGGTAAAACTAGCCTTAGATAAGACTAAATCCTGCTGATAATCCGCCGTTAAGGATAAAGCGGATTTATCCATCGCCCCAAAGTAGAAAGCATCACCTCTATTAAGAGCAGAGGCAGCCTTGGCTACCTTATCTAAATCCGCTTCCGTAACGGATTTGATCTTCTTTTCATCAAAACAAAGCGGAGCATAAGAAGCAGAGATCATCATCTTACCAACACTGAGAGAAGAACGAAGAGAAACGTAACTGTTAGCAAGGATTCTTTCCTTGCTGACAGCGATATTTTTCTCGCCTTTTTCATAGCCTAGAGAAAAGACGTCATTCAAAATCTGTTCCCCATCCTTGTAAGGATTGCTGAAAAGATAATGAAGGGCAGAAGACTGACTCTGAGAAAGTCGACCTTCCAAGACATAACCATCTTCATAGAAATAACTACTGAATTTCAAAGACGCACCCGCTAACTGAGATAAAGACTTCTTTAACGAATACATCGGGAAATCATTCAACAACTGGGTGTATAAGACGATGGCTTCTTTGGATAACTCTGGTGAGAGGAAGACACGTCTTACTAAGACTCTTTCACCATATTCGCTGGTGAAAAAGGTGGTTTTGCTAGCCATTATTCAAAATCCTCCAAATGAGCAGCCGGACCTAAGATGAATTTACCATTTGGACCAAGACCGATAATACCTTCTGATTGTAAACGAGCTAAGAACTGATCCGCCTTTAATGAGGAGACCTGGAATGAACGCATGATACTGGTTTTGGAAGTGATGCCGGTATGCACGACAAAGTCGCGGATATCGGTATACAAATCACCATCCGGATTGCTGGTTTCTTCCTCTTCCTGTTCGACTTCTAAGTCGAGGAATTCAGGATCATAGTTTGGATCACCAGCTTTTTCTCTGACATATTCTAAGACCGTATTCATATCGTGGTTGGAGATGAATGGAGACTGAGCACGGATCAAAGACTTCTTGCCTGGGCACTTGAAGAGCAAGTCACCCTTACCAAGAAGGGTTTCTGCACCATTTTCATCCAAGATGACGCGAGAATCGATCTGGGAAGAACAAGATAAACCGATACGGCATGGGACATTGGCTTTGATGATCATCGGAACTGTATCCTTACTTGGACGCTGGGTAGCGATGATGAGATGGATACCACAAGCTCTAGCCTTTTGGGCAATACGAGTGACATAACGAGTAACTTCATTACCACCAGTCTGCATCAAATCAGCAAACTCGTCGATGACAGTGACGACATATGGCATGTTTTCATACTGGGATTCATGACCATTGCGAAGATCGTTATAGTCACCGAGGTTAGCACAACGGCACTTACTCAACACCGCAAAACGACGGTCCATTTCATCGCAGAGTTTCTTCAACGCCAAGATGGCGCTTTCCGGTTTGGAGATGACAGGGCAGAAGAGATGAGATTCATCCGCATAACGGATAAATTCAACCTGCTTTGGATCAATCAACATCAATTTGACCTGGCTTGGATAGGTTCTCATAATGAGCGTCATGATCATCGAGTGAATCAAGACAGACTTACCAGAGCCGGTCGTACCAGCTACCAACATATGAGGCATCTTATCAAGTGGGAACGTGATAATTTCACCACCGATATCTTTACCGATAGGAAGAAGAAGTGGATGTTCTTTATCCGTCTCGATGAATTCGAACATATCTTTGAAAGAAACTGCCATTGGGGCGATATTACCGACTTCAATACCAGAAGTCGAACGACCCTGGACAACGGTTTCCACACGAACGGACATATCACCGTTTAAGGCACGCTGGAATTCACTCGTCAAGTTAGCAATCTTATCGGCCTTTTCACCATGTTCGGTCTCGACGTTGAAACGGGTGACGGAAGCACCGATGGTGAAAGTAGTGGCTTTGGCTTTGACTGCAAATTCATCAAAGACTTTGTTGATGATATTGGCTTTTTCCTGAGCGGACTCGGTGTTCTTTTCCATCTTGGCCGAGTCATCAATCTCTTCTAACAAGGTGTCGTTAGGAAGCTGATAGTAGTATTCCTTTGGAACATCGGAGACATACTTCATCAAGGAAGCGACTTTTTCTTCCTTGGCGCGCTTCTTGGCAAGTAAGGCATCGGCCTGAACCTGTTGTCTATGAGCAAAGTATTCACGTTCTTTCTGCTGCTCAATCTCTTCTTCCGTCAACGGCTTTTCTTCAACGACAGGAGCTGGCTCTTGCTTGACCTGGAAGGTTGGAGCAGGCGCGGCTACTGGTTTGCTCACCGGTGTATTGACCGCATATTCAGCAGGTCTCGTCTGTTTGACAGGAGTTGGTGCGGGAGCTGGTTCTTCTTGTGCCTTTGGATGCCAGGCACCGACGACATTATCCGAATAATCTTCGGCATCTTCCTGAACCGGAATCGATTGATCTTTGCTTAGAGCATTGGTGGAGAATTCCTGAGCTTTACGAGTCAGTTCATCATCCGCAATGGTATCTCTTAAAGGCGTATAAGCAGACTGGAATGGATCGTCATCCGTCGTCTGAATCTTGGTAGCAGTGAAAGCGGCATCTGGTTGATAACTTGGGCGAGGCTGTTCGACAGTCTTTGGCTGCTGAGCAGGAGTAAAGGCAGAAGCCGTAGGAGTAGAAACCGTTTTGAAATCGGATTCTTCCACCACTGGTTGTTCAGGAACTTTGGCTTGTTTTGGTTGCTTGGCTGGATGGAAATCTTCTTCCACCTTGGCCTGGGTCTCACCATAAGAATCAGCCATATTTGGGTTATAGACCGAACCATCAACAGGGGTAAAGGAACCCTGTTCCATACCAGCCCAATCATTGTTGAATGGAGCAGTAGCCGCTGGAGTAGGAGCTAAGTGAGAATTATCTTTGCTGTCTTCTTCCACTGGGATATCTTCCCCGTTGATCTTACGGGTGAGATATGGATTGTTCTTGCCTTTCTTTGGCTGATAAGGAGAAGAATAATCGACTCTGTTTCTTCGATCTTCCTTGATGGTACGAACCACACTTCTGATGGGACGGAAAAGAAGCAGAGCAACGCCGATGACTAAAACAAAGGAGAAGAAGATGGCATCACCGACAACATTCCAGACAGAGCCAAGAACGGTCAGCATGAATAAACCGAGATAACCGCCACCAAGACCAGCAAGAGATTCATAAGAATCAATCAACCATGGACTAGTAGCAAAAGCGACCATTCTATCACCATAAAAACTATTGAGGGAAGTAAACTCGACTTTGCCAGTAGATAAGGCAAAGGTAGAGAAAGAACCAAAGGCTAATACGCCTAAAGCAGTCAAAATCAGACCTGCCCAGATGATGCTTTGGCCTTTGAAGGGGAAGAGTTTACGAGAGATGACCATACGAATACCAAAAATGCCCATCATCAATAAGGCGAAGGGGTAGAACATACCAAACAAGAAGGCCAAACAGTACACGACAAAGGTACCAAACACGGTCTTACCGGTCGCACCGATGATCGCTAAAAACAATAAAATCAAACCAACACAGATATATACCCAGCCTCTGGTAGAACGAGGCGATGCTTTTTCGTAATTTTTTTGTTTCTTTTCTTTTTTGATTTTCATGGTATTAATTAAGAATTCCTCACGTTAAAAAGTATACCACAAGAGTAGGTTCTTTTTTCTTTTATAAAAGAAAAAGTTTCACCTAGAAAGCCCACGTTTCTCACATTTTGGAAAAACGTTAAATTCTACAAAAAAATTGATGAAACAGAAAATGGCGAAGTATAACGGCATACTTCGCCAAGATTGAAATTAAATTAACGATTGCAGTAGTCGATGAAACGTTTCACACCAGCAAAACCTTTTTCATCCTGCTTATAGACACCAGCACACTCCAAGACCTTTTTGAAGGTATAACCGACTTCACAATTAAAGATTTCATCAATGTTGTTTTGATCGATGACTGGGTATTTACCCTTGAAGGATTCTACCCAAGAAGCGTGTTTGGCTGTCACTTCATCCGCTAAGAGATCCTTATTGGCAAGTAAAGCATCCTTGACCCTCTGTAATTCAACTTTCAAACGGGATGGCAAGACCGCCAAACCCATAACTTCAATCAGACCGATATTCTCTTTCTTGATGTTCCATAACTCCTGATGTGGATGATAGACGCCAAGTGGATATTCATCAGTCGTGATGTTGTTACGAAGGGCTAAATCAAAAGCAAATTCTTCGCCAATCTTATGACAAATCGGAGAGATGGTATTATGTGGAACGCCATTCGTTTCAGCATAGATGAAACTTTCTTCATCACTATATCCTCTCCACTGATTCAAGATATGAAGCGCAAGAGATAACAGTTGCTCTTTGTTTTTGGACTGGATACGAATGACCGATAATGGCCACTTGAGATAACAGGCTTTGACTTCATCATAACCCTTAAAGGAGATATCAAAGACTTTATCAGCAGTGAGCATTGGGAAGAGGTAATTACCTCCTTGATAATGATCATGCGTCAGAATAGAACCACCGACAATCGGTAAATCCGCATTCGAGCCAAGAAGATAATGTGGGAACATTTCCACAAAGGCTAACAAGTGCTTCAAGGCGGGTTCATTGATGACCATCGGGATATGTTTGGCGTTAAAGACAATGCAGTGTTCGTTGAAATATGAATAAGGGGAATACTGTAAGAAGAAATCATCCCCGGCTAAGTTGATAGGAATGATACGGATGGTTTCTCTCGCTGGATGATTGACTCTGCCACGATAACCCTCATTTTCCTTGCAAAGCTGACATTTTGGATAGCTGGATTGCTTCATCAACTTGGCAGCAGCAATGGCTTTGGGATCCTTCTCTGGTTTGGAAAGGTTGATGGTGATATCAATAGCACCATATTCGGTATCAACCTTCCATCGCAAATCCTTCTTGATACGATAAGAGCGGACATAATCGGTATCTTTTGAAAACTGATAATACCAATTTGTCGCCTCTTTTGGGCTTTCTTGATAACGTTTGTTGAATTCATCAATGACCGTCTTTGGACGAGGGGTAAAGCAGTTCATGATTTTGGTATCAAACAAATCGCGATAGACGATAGAGTCTTCAATCAGTTTGTTTTCCACAGCAAAATCCAGTAATTCCTTCAATGTGGGCTCTAGTTCCACATCATGGAATTCTTCTTCTGGTTCCACATATTCATCTAAATTCAAAACATCCAATAAAAGGTTTGTAGAATAGACCTTTTCTTCTATACCAATGAGATTCTTTTCTAAAGCGTAGGTGACCAGTTTCTTGATAGCGACATTGATATCCATTAGATGATTCTCCTTCCACCATCACCAACTTCTAACGTAGCAAACGCAGCCGTCAAACCAGTCTTGGAACGATATTCCTTGCCGACATTCTCTTTGAATGCTTCGACAAACTGATCCTGAACAATAGAGACAGTGTTGCCACCCCAGCCACCGCCAGTTTCACGAGAACCATAGACACCTTTTTGTCTGCGAGCGGCATCAACAAGAGTGTCGATTTCATAGCAGGTAGCATCATAGTCATAACGTAAAGAATCACCGGATTCATTAAGTAAACGACCAAACGTATCAATATCATTGAGCTTTAAAGCAGCAACCGCGTCTTTGGTACGCTGTTCTTCATAAACCGCATGCTTGGCTCTTAAACGACAGATATCATCCTTGATGACATCTTTATATTGTTCAAACTGTTCAGGCGTAAGTTCACATAAGTTGTTGATCTTACAAACGGTCTGTAAATCCTTTAAAGCAGTTTCGCATTCTCTTCTTCTGTCGTTGTAGTGAGAAGAAGTTAAAGAATGAGGTTTGTTGGAATTGGTGACGATGATCTTACAGTTGCTTAAGACAAGAGGAACATAGTCATACTTCAAAGAAGCACAATCTAACAAGATTGCCTGGTCGACCTTACCCATAGCCGAAGCAAACTGGTCCATGATACCGCAGTTCATACCATTGAACTTGTTTTCGGATTCCTGACCAAGAAGAGCGATATCAATCGGCGAGACCTTGAAATCAAAGAAATCTTTCAACATGGTACCGATGACCACTTCCATGGCTGCCGAAGAAGAAAGACCAGAACCAGGGATATTACCCCAGACAAAAACGTCTAAACCACAGTTGATTTCCATACCGTGTTGTTTGAAAGCCCAGATGACTCCCTTGGGGTAGTTTATCCAACCATCTTTTTTCTTGAAGACCAAGTCATCAAGTGAAGATTCCATAATACCGCCCTTACGATAATTGTGAGAATAGAATCTTAATTTACGATCATTTCTTTTACGAGCGATGGCATAATTACCGACCGTTAAGGCACAGGGGAACACGTGTCCACCATTGTAATCGATGTGTTCACCGATCATGTTGACACGACCTGGAGCAAAATACGCTCTGATGTCGCCACCGTCGCCAAAAATCTTCGTAAATAAGTTTGCCATTTGAATAAGAGTCATAAGAAAAACACCTCTTCCTTTTCGAAACAAATTCATTATATGCTTTCTTTCTCAACTTTAAAATCTCTTGACATAAGTAATTCGAATTTTGACAAAAATTGTTCCAATTTGACAAGGAAAAATTTCATTCCGCGCACATTTAATAACAAAAGTTCATCTTATAATTGATTTTATTTTAGAAAATACTATGATATTTAAGGCTAAAACTAGCATAGATTATATACAGGTAAATTTTATTATGAGTTGGTTCAAAAAACAATTGAGTCGAGTCGATGACGTTTTGTTTGATTACCCCAAAGCCAAAAGAGGTTTGGATTGGGCTTGGAAGTTTTTCATCACTGCCATCAGCTGTTTCGTTTTCGCCTGGGGCTTTAGAGCCTTCATCAACCCATCGTTAAATTGCGCCATTCACTGGACGATGGAATCAAGAGGAGTGACCTTAGAAGCCGCTACGGAAATCGTCAACGCTGCAGGTGTCACCCATCTTGTCTCTGGCGGTGCTTCTGGTGTTTCACAGGCACTCGTCAAATTCATCAATATCTTTGGTGATTTAAGAGCGATTGAAGCCAGTGTCATCTCTATTCTCTACTTCATCTTGAATGTCCCTCTTATCATCCTTGCCTGGTTTAAGATTTCCAAGCAATTCACCATCTTTACCCTCATCAACGTCGCTTTGGTCTCTATCTTCAACTACATCATCCCTGATGAATGGGTCTACAACATCATCAACATTTATGACGATATGATCGCCAGATGTATCTTTGGTGGTATCACCACCGGTATCGCTTCTGGCTTGGCTATGATGATCAACACCTCTGCGGGTGGTACTGATGTTCTCAGTTTCTATGTCGCGGAAAAGAAATCCACTGGTGCTGGTCACTTCTCTTTCTTCATCAATGGTTGTGTCATTATGGCTAACGTCTTATTCGGCATCATCGCCCACGTTGCCAACCCTGTTGTCAATCCACAGGCCAGTTCCGAAATCATCCGTTACGCTCTGTACACTTTGATTTATCTGTTTGTTTCTACCAATGTCCTTGACTTGCTCAACATCAAGAACAAGAAACAGCAATTGCAGATTTTCACTTCCAATGAGACCATTCCTCAAATCCTGATTCACGCTTTCCCACACAGTGCAACCATCGTCGAAGCCAAGGGCGCCTATACTGGTCAAAGACGTTTGATGATTGTCATGGTCGTATCCAAAAACGAGGTTAACAAGGCAACCCAGATTGTGAAAAAAGCGGATCCTCTTGCCTTTGTCACCGTCACAAACTTACATCAAGTCTACGGACGTTTCTATATCCGTCCAATCGAATAAACATATAAAGGAGAGTTATTATTATGGCTACAAACAAAGAACTTGCTGATCTCATCTTCCCTGATGTGAAAGAAACGATCAAGGATTTAGAAAAACGTTATCCCGTCCGTCAGTTACCAGAGGGTGCTGAAGTCACTCGTTTTGCCCCTTCCCCAACCGGTTTCTTACATACCGGTTCTCTTTTCACCGCTTTGATTGCTTACAGTTTTGCTAAGCAGTCACACGGTGTCTACTACTTCCGTTTGGAAGACACCGACCAGAAGAGAGAAATCGCTGGTACTGGTTTAGACTTAGTCAAACAGTTGAAGAATTTCGGCATCGTCGCTGATGAAGGTTATTATGGCGACCATGAAGAAGGTATCTATGGTCCTTATGTCCAGTCTCAGAGAGCCAACATCTACAAAGTCTGCATCAAGGAACTCATCAAGAAGGGTAGAGCTTATCCAGATTTCTGCTCTAAGGAAGAATTAGAACAGTTAAGAGAAGTCCAGCAGGCCAACAAGGTCGTTCCTGGTTATTATGGTGAATACGCCAAGTATAGAACCTTATCCAATGATGAATATATCCAGCTCATCAAGGAAGGTAAGCCATATGTCATCCGTTTCAAGTCTAAGGGCAACGCTGAAAATCACGTCAAAGCCCACGATGAAATCCGTGGTGATATGGATCTGACGGAAAACTATCAGGATATCGTCATCTACAAAGCCGATGGTCTTCCAACCTATCACTTTGCTCATTTGGTTGATGACCACTTCATGGGCACCACGGTCATCACCCGTGGTGAAGAATGGATTTCCTCTCTTCCAATCCATCTTGAATTATTTGAAACTATGGGTTGGAAAGCCCCAAGATATGCGCATTTACCAGTCATCATGGTCAATGATAAAGACACTGGTAACAAGAGAAAACTCTCCAAGCGTAAAGATCCAGAAGCCGCTGTTTCCTACTTCTTACAGGAAGGTTATCCCAAGGATGGTGTCATCCGTTATCTTTTAACCATCGCCAACTCCAACTTCGAAGCCTGGATGATGGAAAATCCAAAAGCTCCTGTTTCTGAATTCACCCTTTCTTTTGACAAGTTCTCTTTAGATGGCGCTCTCTTTGATATGCCAAAGTTAAACAACATCTCCAAGGAATTACTTGCCAACTACGATAAGACTACCTTTACTGATGAATGCTATGAATGGGCTAAGGAATATAATGCCTCTTTGGCTGCTAGAATCGATAGCAACAGAGATTTATTTGAATCCATCATCAACATCGAAAGAGAACAGGAAAAGCCAAGAAAAGACTATGAGAAGTTCTCTGATGTCGAAGAAAAGATCAAGTTCTTCTATCCAGAAGACTACAACGCCCTTATCAAGGCTAACCCACTTCCATTCAACGAATCCTTAAATCACGATGTCATCAAGGCTGTCTTAGATGACTTCATCGCTTCCTGGAATGTCGAAGCGCAGGATGAAAGCAGTTGGTTTAACGACATGAAGGCCTTAGGTACCAGACATAATTTCTGCGATGATAGAAAGGTCTATAAGAAGAACCCAGCCGACTACAACGGTTGGTATGCGGATTGCATCTCTATCATCAGAATCGCCATCTGCGCTTCTACCCAGTCTCCAAAACTCTTCGATGTCTTAAAGATTTTAGGTAAAGAAGAAGCCGCTAGACGTGTTGAAGCCGTCAAAGCCGCTTTATAAATAATGTCGACCTCTTTAGACACAACCAAGAAGCAAAAAGGAAAACACATCAAGCTGGCAATAGAAGTTACCTTCTTTGCCGGTTTGATGGTTTTTGCAATTATCTATATCTTAAAAGATGATCCAGCCTCAACCTTCGCGTTGATGGGAAAAGCAAGTTTCTTTCCTTTGTTACTTGCCATTCTTACCTTGTTGGTGACACTTCTTTTGGATGGTCTGAACATCACTTTATTATCCAGACTCTATAACGGACGATACAAATTCCATCAGGGTTTAATCAATGTCTGTGTCGGGCAGGTAGTCGGTGTCTTTATCAAAAGTGGTGCGAGCATTGTCCAGGCTTACACCTTTACCAAACAAGAAGTCAAATCCGCCCAAGCTGCAAGTGTCATCACCATGAACTATCTGATCTTCCAGATATCCTTGATCATCTATTCCCTGGTCATGGTCATCTTTGGTTATCCTTATGTCAAAGATATTCCGATCGACCTTCTTGGTGGATTGCCACTGGTTGTCATCTGTATCATCGCTTTGGTGGTTCAGTTAGTCTTCTTAGGTTTGATTCTCGGTTTGGGATTCTGGCGTGGCATGCATCGTTTTGTCTTAAATACTGGTATCAATTTCCTAGCTAGACTTCATATCTTAAAAAATCCGGAAGTCACCAGACGCAGATTGACGTTGCAGTTTGCTACCTATCGAGTGGAAATGAAAAGACTTTTCCACAATATTCCTTTAGTCATCGTTCTTTTTGCTTCTAATCTCATCAAGAGATTCCTTCTGGGTGTTATTCCTTATATCATCTTCTGGTCACTGAATGCTGATTTATCTCATCTCAGTTTTGCCCAATCCTTATTTGGTACCGGTTATGTCGATGTCGTCTCGTCCTTTATCAATGTCGGTGCTCCCGAAGTCATGTTCCAGTCCGCTTACACTTATTTCTTAGGAGCGGAGAGCTCCAGTTTGGCTTCGGCTGCCAACTTGTTGTGGAGAAGTGTCACTTTCTATTTATTATTCATCATCGGTCTATTATCCTTATTATTATATAGGGGTGCTCCAAAGCGTCACGAGTTACTATCTAACACCGCCACCATCTACGATTTAGAAATCACCAACATTCAAGAAGATGAGTCGACTCAGACTTATTTGAATTCCGTCTATCAACCAAACAAGAAGAAACTTCATTTACTCACCAGAAAACAAGTCAATGAATCCTTCAAAAAAATCCGTGCCAGCATGATGGATCAAAAAGAGACCGTTGTGGAAGTCTCGGAGGATAAAGACCTGAGTTCTCTTTTAGAAGAACAGCGTAAACATCTTGCTCAGATTCAGGTGGAAGTTGCCAAGGAACTGGAAAAAGAGAAACCAGATGCAGAAATCCAGCTAGAAGCCAAGCAGGATATGGAAGTTCAGGAAAACAAACAGAAAAAGAGAAACATGCGTAAGCAGATGCGCTTAGATCGTAAAAAGATGAAAGAACAAGAAAAATTACAAGCCGAATTATTACGTATGCAGCCTTCTGGTACCACCATGAAAGAAGATGAACAACATAACCTTCACTTCTCTTCTGATGAAGAAGTAACGGAAATCTCTGTATTACCAACTTCTGTAGAAACTAAGGAGTAACATATCTGATGACCAAGTCTATCCATGTGATTAAAGACATCGAAATGAAGAAAAAGGGAATTCTTCTCCTCGTGGATGAGGAAGAGTTCTTCCTTTCTCCTGACAGTTATTCGGATGCCTACTATTACCCTGGAAAAGAACTGACCAAGGAAGAATACCAAGATTTAAAACGAGCCAGCAGAGATAAAAAGGCCAAAGACTATCTTGTCAAACTTGTCAGCAGCAGACGTTACACCCACAAAGAACTTTATGACAAACTCGAAAACAAATACCATCTAGGGTATAAGGAAAACGAGTTACTTCTTTTACCATACGTTCAAGCCCACATCATCGATGATAAAGCCTATGCGTTAGATTATTGTGAAAGCAAGATTGCACAAGGTTATGGTAAAAGATATCTGCTTGAGAAATTAAAAGCCAAAGGTATCAAAGATAGTATTCTTCAGGATAAAGAGCTCGAGGAACTCTTTGTGATTTCTCTAGATCAGATAGAACCCTTGATCAATAAAGCCAATAAGAGCAAGAAGAACAAGACGATCGAAGAAAGAAAGACATCCATCATGCAACTTTTAATCAGAAGAGGTTATACCTCTTCGCAAGCCAAAGGCGCTATCGACCACTTCTATTCCAGTCTCAGCCAGGAAGAAAAGAAAGAAGAAGAGAGAAATAGAGTCAATTTATTAAAGAAAGAAGCAGATAAATGTTATAATTTCCTTGTTCGTCAAAACCGATACGATGCCCGCAAGAAAAAAGACGCATTCATCAAGAAACTACTTGCCAAAGGCTTCCATTATGACGAAATTATGACAATACTTACGGAGGATTACCCATTTTATGATTAAAGACATTTTAGGAAACGAAGGATATATCGACGGCATCTTCATGATCAAACAGGCAACTGAGGCTGTCTCCAATAGTGGCTCCCATTATCTTGCCTTGACCCTTCAGGATGTCTCTGGCACCATCGATGCCAAGAAATGGTCGATCGATCCAGGTGATTTAGAAATTGCCATCGCGGGTTCCTTAATCCGCGTCCAGGGTATGTCTAGCATGTACAGAGGTCACCCTCAGCTCAAGATCAACGAATTAGATGCGGTTGATGAATCGCAGGTTGACTTATCCAAATATATCCCAGTCGCACCTGTCCCGATGGATGAGATGAAGAAGACCTTAAATGACTACATCGAAATGATTCAGGATAAAGAACTTCATGACCTCACCAAACAGGTCTTGACGGATCACTATAACGCCTATACTACCTATCCTGCTGCTGTCACCGTTCACCACGCTTATGTCGGCGGCCTTCTCTTCCACTCTTTATCCATCTGCTCTCAGGCGATCAAGGTTCAGGAACAGTATACGTATCTCAGCTTAGACTACCTCATCGCTGGTTCTTTGCTCCACGATATTGGTAAAACCAAGGAATTATCCGCTGCCAAGGCTCCTAACTACACCAGCGAAGGCAACCTTCTTGGTCATATCTCCATCGGTGCCATGATCGTCTATGAAGCTGGTATCAAGATGAACATCGACAAAGAGAAACTCGATGTCCTTGTCCATATGATCTTAGCCCACCATGGCGAATATGAATTCGGTTCACCAAAACTTCCTGCTACGGCTGAAGCCTATGTCTTACATTCTTTAGATGATCTGGATGCCAAGTTGGAGTGCTTACGTCTGGCTTATGATAAAACCTTGGAAGGTGACTTCACTGGCAAAATTGTTTGGATGGAGAATAGCAACTTCTACAAACCTAAAAAGTTAAATTAGTAGTAAAAATATTTTGTATTTTTAAATTGTTGTGATAAATATATATAGGTCTCTAAATTGATAGGAGGTTTCTTATGGCAGAAAATAATGACGAAATCTTGAATGTCATCGGTGATATGAGTTTTCTTCCCGAGGAAGCGAAAGATGAAAACTTAGGACGCAGTTTCCCAAAGCTTCGTACTAATGAAAAATATGTCCGTCTTGGTTGGGGTGGCCTTCTTCTTGCTGGTGTCATCACCTACCTCGTCTTCTTGTTCATCTATGGTACCAAGGGTTATTACTTCAGTTCTTCTCCCAATGGTAACTATGGATTGCTCGGTGTTATTGTAACCGCTTTAATGGTGATTGCCTTCTGTGCATCTCATGCCTATGGTTATCTTTATGACACCAAGCTCAGCTTGTTAGATGATAAAAAGAAAGTCGGTTTCTATCACTCCATTCAGACCTCCTTATACTATCTTGCTTTCTTACTCTTCTATGTCGCCATCTTCACCACTGTCTTAAGACCTTATGTCTTCCAGACGATGTTCAGCGCCGATGGCGCCTTTGTCCAAAGCTTAGGTACTATCACGCTTGTCATCATGACTATCTTATCTATCTGTGGTATTATTCTTAGCTTCGTAAAGCCGAATATTTCTAAGATTTATAACTGTGTCATCTTAGCTCTTGGTTTATGGGTTGTTGTCTTCTTCTCCAGTATCTTCAGCCATGCTCACAGCTATTCTGTCTCCAGCAACTACGCCATCATGTTATTCATCTTCGGTGCTGTGTTTGCTGATTTAGCTCTTCCTTTCTACCTCTTACAGAAGAAAACCGGCTTCAGAAGTGTCTTCCACATGCTCTTATCTGTCTCTCTTGTCTTCGATTCCTTGGCCATTTTGGTCTATGGCATGGCTACTTTAGGCTAAATTATGTCTCTCATACCCGGACAGTCTTGTCCGGGTTTTTCTTTGCGCTGATAAAAGAAACTCATGAATATAAATAAATATAATTTATTTACTAAACTTACTTTGCTATAATTTTACCAAGCGAAAATATCGCAAAAGAGGTACATCATGGAAGAAAACAAAGAATTGAATGAAGAATTAAACACCCCTACTACCGATGAAGGTGTCGAAAATAACGAAGAAAATCAGAATTGTGAACCTGAAATGCCAGCTGCTATCGCCGCTGAACTTGTTCAGGAAGAAGAAAAACCAGTTGAAGAAGAAAAACCAGTTGAAGATGAAATCACTGGTGTGACTGCCGACTTATCCAAAGAGGAAGAACCATCCAAGGCTGATGATGTCACTGGCACTTATACCGGTTCTACTCAGCATTTAGATAGCACCTATTTCCACGCCATCCGCTATATTCACGACGGTACGATTTCCATCGACGATGACATGGAAAAGAACCGTGCGAATTTCAACGCCAAGTTAGGCAAGTCCAAGATCATCGATATCGTTTCCATCGTCTTGATGGTCATCGCTTTTGCTGGCGTCATCATCGTCACTTTTGTCAATCGTGAGAATACTGAAATGGCTTGGTTAACCTGGTTGATCTTAGGTATCGCCTTAGCGGTCATCATCTTCTCCTTCGTCTTAACCACCGTCTACAACAAGAAGAACTCCAAGTTCACTCAAGAATATCTCAATGACTATGAAGATATGCTCAATGGTTATGTCATCTCTGACTTGAATATCAACAACCCAACTTTATGTATTGAAGCCAAGGTCGATGATCAGGATATCATCCAGGCCCACTACTTCCGCACCATCAACAGAATCGAATCCAGAGCTGTTGTCGAAGGTCAGCGTAACGGTTATCACTTCTCTTTAGCCGAAGTTGCTGTCGTCATCCCAACCATCTCCATCGCCGCTGCCAATAAGAAACCAGAAGATCTTCTCAACCTCGACGGCACCAAGTATGTCCCAGAAGATATTCCAAATACCTTGACTGGTACGGAAGAAATCGCCTCCAAGGATATGACTTTGATCGATCTTGATATCGCCAATGAAGCCTTGAATGCCAAAGAAGCCAAGAAGAAAGAAAAAGACATCAGAAAAGCCAATGCCAACAAGCAGACCGAAACTGCCACTGGTTTATTCGGTAAGATCTACTCCTATGGCTTTGCTGTCGATAGTGAAGAAGCCTTCATCATCGCCTACATGGGCAATCAGGATAATACTGTCTTACCAGACTACTTGACTGGTTTTAAGGCCATCAAGGTTCCAACCTTGAGAAACAATATCGTCGTCTATGCTGTCAATCCAAAGACTATCAGCAAGTTCTTCGATGAAGAAGGCTGCCGTCTTGTCAACGACTTTGTTCCAAACACGGTCGTTCAGTCCGCTTTCATCTCCATCAACTCTTATGGTTCTAAGGTCGGTATGACGCTTTCTGACGACATCATGCAGCTTCCAATCAAGCAGTTAGCGCACTTAGGAAGTTTCGACCTCTACAAAGACTCTACCGATAAGGCTTTCGCCTTTATCGACTATGTCGCATCTAAAGCTGGCAAATAAACAATGAAAATTACTGAATACGTTTCTAATTCACCTGAAGAGACCAAGAAGATTGCCTCTGAGCTTGTCTCCACTTTCCACGGTGGAGAAGTCATCAAGGCTATCGGGGATATGGGTTGTGGTAAAACCGCCTTCTGCCAAGGTATTGGCAAAGCCCTTGGTGTCAAAGGTATCATCAACTCCCCTACTTTCAACTTGATCAAAGTCTATCAAGGTGAAAAAATCACCCTCTACCATGTGGATTGTTATCGCCTCGAGGGTGTCGATGAAGAGAGAAAAGACCTCGCGCTTGACGAAGTCATGGGCGATAAGAAAATCATCACCTATATCGAATGGCCAAATTATGGCAGTGAAGACATCATCAATTATCATCCTGTCATCACTATCAAATTGAGCTATCTTGATGACGAACAAAGAAAGATTGTGATTGAAGATGAAAGATTCTAAAGAAATTTCCTTATATCTCGACACTGCTACCAAAGCTTTGGCGGTCGGCGGTAAGTGTGGAAACATTTATAAGACGTATGATCTTGGTAATCCTAAGGCGGCGTTAGAGAGAACCCACTTAGGTATCAAGCTTTTATGTGATGCTCTTGATTGCACCATGATGGACATCGACAAGTATTATTGTCTTCTTGGTCCTGGTAGCAACACCGGTATCCGTCTTGGTTTGACCATTCCAAGAACCATCTATGCCTTAAATCCGAACATCAAGATTTATGGCATTCCTACCATGGAACTTCTCACCATGGAAGGAAAGGCGGCTGCCTTAAGTGACCGCAACGGCAATATCTTCTTTGCCCACAAGGATGAAAATGGTCTTGTCTCATATAAGAGAGTCGATAAGAAAGATATCCCTTCTCTGGCAAAAGAAGAAGCCATTGTCGTTGAAGACAAGGATAAGATGGCTATCGAAGAATTAGCCAGCCAGAATCTCATCAAGGTCTCTGTCATCGATATGATGATGAAATATGAAAATAGCTTCAAAGACTTCTCCAACGATGAAGAAAATTACCTTCCGGAGTATGTTTTAAAGATATGATCGTCAAAGAAGCAGAAGAACAGGATATCCTCTCTTTGGTAGAAATCGGGAAGAGAATTCACGATTTCAAGAGTGAGAGCGAACTTCCCTTTTATAGCGAAACCTTAGGCTTTGAACTTTATGTCCTTGCCAAAGACGACGGAAGTAATATCGGTTTTACATGCGTCAGATTCGATGACGATACCGAAGCCGAGATCGACTACATCGCCATTGCTAAGGAAGAAGAAGGAAAAGGCTATGCCACCATGCTTTTACAAGAAGTCATGGAGGAATTAAAACGTAACGGAATTCAAAAGATCTTCTTAGAAGTCCGTTCCAAAAATGAACGTGCCATCTCTTTATATGAGAGAAACGGCTTTGTTCAATACCGTGTCAGAAAGCATTACTACAACGATGATGATGCCCTCTGCTATGTCAAGGAGGCATGAAATGAAAGATGAAATTATCCTTGCAATTGAATCGTCTTGTGATGAGACCGCAATTGCAATATTGAAAAACGGAAAAGAACTCTTGGTCAATTCCGTCAACACTCAGATTGAAGACCACAAGCGTTTTGGCGGTGTCTATCCCGAACTTGCCTCTCGTCTTCATCTCCAGAACATCACCAAAGTCTTAGCCTATGCTTTATCTCTAAAAGACTTTGATTACAAAACGATTACCCATGTGGCCGTCACGGGTGGTCCTGGTCTTCCTGGCGCTTTACAGATCGGTGCCATGGCAGCCAAAACCTTAGCCACCTACTTGAATGTACCACTGATCTCCGTCCATCACTTGGCTGGTCATATCTACGCCAACGAATATGTCACGGAATTCAAATATCCATTACTTGCTTTAATCGCCAGTGGTGGTAATAGTGAAATCGTCTATCTTCCTTCTCCGATGAAGTTTGAAATCATCGGTGAAACCGAAGATGATGCTATCGGCGAAGCCTTTGATAAGGTTGCTAGAGAACTTGGTCTTCCTTATCCAGGTGGCGTCAATCTCGATAAGATTTCCAAAGAAGAAGGTATCAAGACCTTCCCGCTTCCCAAGCCGAAAGTCTCTGGTTATAACTTGTCCTATTCCGGCTTGAAATCTCATCTCATCCGTATGATTCAGAAAGAAAAACGCGATGAAGAAGGTAAGATTCCACTTGAGGTCGTCAAATCTTATGCGAGAAGTACCGAAGAACACTTCGTCAACCAGATGTTAGATAAATTACATCAGGCCGCCGTCGACTATCATGTCAGACAAGTAGTTGTCGGTGGTGGTGTCAGCGCCAACTCGTATTTGAGAAGTCACGTCAATGACGTTTTTAAAAATGACGACATTGAGGTCATGCTTCCACCATTATGGTGCACGACCGATAATGCAGCCATGATTGCCAAAGCTGCCCATCATATGATCGAACTTGGTCATCTTGCTCCATTAAGTATGACCACGATGCCAAACCGCAATCTAGAAGACGAATAAGGAGAAAGAATTATGGATTTACAGGAAAAATATACAATTAGCGATTTATTCAAGAAAGTCGCAGATAACACCATTGCTGAATTAGAAGGTGTCGAAATGACTTTTGGTGGCTTTGTCCGCTTCAACCGTTTTGGTGGCAACGTCGGTTTCCTTGCCATCAACGATGGTTCTTGCTTTGATAACCTTCAGGTTGTCTATAGCAACACCTTTGCTGATGCCATCAAGGCGAGACTTGGCGCTTCTGTCTTAGCCAAGGGTAAACTTCACGTCACCCCAGAAGCCAAGCAGCCATTCGAGCTTCAGGCCGAAACTGTTGAACTTGTCGGCGATGTCGATGAATCTTATCCACTTCAGAAAAAGAAGATGACTTTTGAGTATCTTCGTGATCTTCCACAGTGGAGAATGAAGACTAACACTTTCAACGCCGTCAATAGAATCCGTTCCACTTTGGCTTACTACATCCATGAATATTTCCACAAGAATGGTTATTACTGGATTCACACCCCAATCTTGACCGCCAACGATTGTGAAGGTGAAGGTCAGACCTTTGACGTCTATGCCGATGTCAAACATCCAACCGAATACTTCAACAAGGATAACGTCCACCTCACCGTCTCCGGTCAGTTACACGTCGAACCATTTGCTTTGACCTATGGTAAGGTCTACACCTTTGGTCCAACCTTCCGTGCTGAAAAGTCCAACACCGTCAGACATGCCGCCGAATTCTGGATGATTGAACCAGAAATCGCCTGGGCTCACTTAGCTGACCTTTGCAATATCGAAGAAGACTTCCTCAAATATGTCGTCAAGAACACCATCAAGGATTGTCCACAGGATATGGCTTTCTTTGAAAAATGGGTCGACAAGGATGTCATGAAGCGCTTGGATGAATTCATCAACAAGCCATTTGCCAGAGTCAAATATGAAGACGCCATCCAGATTCTTCAGGATGCCGTCAAGAATGGTCATAAGTTTGAAGTCTCCGACATCAAGTTCGGTTTAGACTTAGGCAGTGAACATGAAAGATATTTGACCGAAGTTCACTTCAAGGGCCCGATCTTCCTTACCGATTATCCAAAGGAAATCAAGGCTTTCTACATGAAGCAGAACGATGATGGTAAGACCGTTGGTGCCACCGACCTTCTTGTTCCATTCATCGGTGAATTATGCGGTGGTTCTGAAAGAGAAGCTGACTACAACAAACTTTTGAACCGTATGAACGAACTCGGCATGAACATTCCTGCCTATGAATGGTATCTCGATTTGAGAAAGAACGGCTCTATGCCACATTCCGGTTTCGGTTTAGGCTTTGAAAGACTTGTTATGCTCGTCACCGGTATGAACAACATCCGTGACGTCTTACCATACCCACGTTGTTACAAAGACATGGAATTCTAATCAAACATGAAAAAAGAGAAAAAGAATAAGAAACAAAACATCACCGTCGAGGAAGAAAAGATAGAAAAACAGGAAAACATCACTCCACAAGAGTCTAGTTCTCCTGCTCCTAAGAAGTCTTTCTCCAAAGGTTCTATCATCACCAAGATCATCACTGGTTCCTTGGTTCTTGGTACCTTTGCTATGCTTTGCTATTCCGTCTTTTTACTGATTCATGATTCCACTTCTTCTTCAGTTAGCCCCGATAGCTATATCACGCTGCATGGTAAAAACGTCAGCGACAGCAAGAAAGTGTTTGCGGAGTTTGGCACTGCCAAGCAGAACAAAGCTGCTGACTTAGCCCTCGTAGGAACTAAGCTCTTCTTATCCGAACATAAGATTACTCCGTCTTTGTTATCTACCAGTAACACCAGTGAAATCGTCGGCGAAGGAAACAGCAATTTCTATCTTTATAATGTCACTCAAGACGTTTCAAAATTCACTTCTGGTCAGACCGATATCTCTAATAACATCTTCTATCTTGAATTGAATCATCTTGATACGGGCGATTATCTGGTTTATTCGGATGCTTCTAATTCCACCAACAAGAAAGACTTCAATCCTTATTCTCTTGCCAATGGTGAAACCATCAACTACACCATCTATACCTTACCGAATACTTCCACCAAGGAACGTAAACGTATCACCATCAGAAACAATCAGAATTCCCCTTATCTTTTAATCAATGTTCAGACCGCAGGATCTACCCTTCCTGAGTCAAGATATGACGCTGTCATCTTCAACACTCAATACGAAGAAAAAGAAAATCAGACTTTTAACTATACTGAGACGATTGCGGAAGATACCACGAATTCTTTA